>Ga0315336_1001530_pt1 | contig 43657 bp, 36 predicted proteins | sample ASW5metaG_FD_204512 | JGI IMG/M metagenome (GOLD analysis project Ga0315336, IMG submission 204512) | Ammonia-oxidizing marine archaeal communities from Monterey Bay, California, United States - ASW #5 | ecosystem: Environmental > Aquatic > Marine > Intertidal zone | place: USA: California... | reverse complement strand
CTCGACAACGTCTGCTTTCCTATGCTTAACGGACATTCCAAATAAATAGGTCTGCTCTAGGGGGTAAAGCGGACGTCATTCGGTGGCGCAGATTACTTCTGTTTTTGACCCAAGGCGGTCATTCCGGTAACCCAGCCCGTCGTAGGGCATCGAGGTCTTTTTGCAGGCGTTCGTCTGTTCGATACATCTGCGTTTCCGCCCATTTTTTGACAGAAAATTCCGGACGATGTCGCAAGATTTCCTCGGCTTCAATTATAGCGCTATCGATATTGTTTAGTTCAACATAGATGATCGCCAAATCAATATGACCAAACCCCGATTGCCGGTTACCATAATCACGGAAAGCTGAAATCGCTTCCTCGTACTGGCCTGTGAGCCTTAGCGCAAACCCCTTTATGCCCAGATACCAAGCCGGATAAAATGGGCTGAGGCGCATTGCTTGCTCGATATAATTGATGCCAGCTTCAGGCTGACCATTCCAGGCTATGGTGATTGCGAGATAAGCCGCTATGTCGGCATGATTGGGATTTAGTTCCAAAGCGATTTTGAGTTTCTTTATTGCGTCGTCGTGGCGGCCCTCAATCATGTCGGCGAAACCTTGGCTTCCATGGGCTTCAGGATTTTCCGAATCGAGCGCTAACGCCCGCATGGAATATTCCTGAGCATTGCTAAGCGAAGCCTCCCGCGAGGGACTCCATCCTGATCGCCCCTCATTTCCGTGAATGAACGCCAGTGTGCAAAGCGGTGCCGCATATTCCGGGTCAAGCTGAGTTGCTCGCTCTGCCAGTCGTCGTGCTTCCGCGAAATTCTCCCGATTGACCACTCGGGTGCAAGCGACGGCCCGGACTTGATGGCTCCAGGCATCCAGATTTTTTGTACCGTTGCCCCTGAACCGCGCCATTTCGCCTTCGAGAAGTTCGACTTGAAGCTCGGTGACGACTTTGAGCGTTATTTCATCTTGAAGTTCAAAAATGTCTTCTATTTTTCGATCATATCGGTCGGCCCAAACATGGTTTCCGCTGGACGCATCGATGAGCTGGGCGGTTATTCGAACCCGATCGCCTGCCTTTCGCACGCTACCTTCAAGAACATGACTTACGCCTTGCTCGGCTCCAACAAGTTTCACGTCAACCGATTTGCCCTTGTAGACAAAAGTCGAGTTTCGGGCAACGACAAGCATGTTCGGTATTTTGGACAAGGTGGTGATAATATCTTCAGTAATTCCGTCGGAAAAATACTCCTGCTCAGGATCACCGGACATATTGTCGAAAGGGAGTACAGCAATAGAGGGATTGTCCGGAAGCGGCGGTTGATCGGTTTCGCTCTTTGCCGATTTGATACCATCCATGACGACGCGGAAGACACGCACCGGCGCGGAAACGTGTTTGACCACGTGCTCGCCCATGTCCTCCAAACGATGGTCCACCCGGTTACGAATTAGATCATACGCTCCGCCGGATATTACAATCCCGCCCGGGTCAGCAAGCGACTCTATGCGCGCCGCGATGTTCACCCCTTCACCGTGGATATCTACGCCATCGTCTATGATGTCACCTAAGTTGACGCCGATGCGGAAATCGATAGAGCTGACCGCTAATTCACGCTGCAAGGCGATGGCACATTCGACAGCAGCCTGGACCGTGGAAAACTCTGCAAGGAAACCATCGCCGGTATGCTTGACGATACGTCCGAGATGTTCAGCGATGAAAGGATCGATGACGTCATTACGGGCGGCTTGCCAGGCAGCCACCGTTCCGTCCGAATCCTTCTCCATCAGGCGCGTATAGCCTACGACATCCGCTGCTAGGACCGCTGACAATCGTTTTTGAACGCCACCTTCGCTCACAAGCTGGATTTCCCCCGAAATATCGACGGTGGGAGGCTACTAGAATATTGAAGGTGAGGCGAATCTGAAGACGATAGCGCAATCAAGTTTGAATTCATTAAATTTGGTTGGGGTCCGCTGTTGGCTATAAGCCGACCTTTTTCCCACTCCCCAATTATGTCTGCTTTTCTACGGAAAGCAGAAGTGAAAACGGCTAAACCCAAATTTCGGATTTTGATGTCCGCTCATAGGGGGTAAAGCAGACATTGTTTTGGGGTCCAGATTACTTCTGCTTCTGACCCAAAACGGACATCAGAGGTCACAGATTTTCGATATATTCGACAACCTTTTGAAAGATATTCGGAAGATGCGGTGCTGCCTTGTCAATTTCCTCCCAATCCTCGGCCTTGCCAGCTGTTTCGAGAGTCTGACACAAATCCGCCAGCTCGTTGGCACCAATGCTGCGTGACGAAGACTTGAGCTTGTGCGCGGCCATGGCGACACCATCTGCTGAGCGGTCATTGAAGCCTGTCTCGATCTCGCCGACGTTTGATGTTGCGGGTTCAATAAAATCACAAAGTATTTCTTTGAAAGTCTCATCGTCATCACCGAAGACGCCTTTAAGTGCCGATGGATCGACAGCGCCATTCCCACCGTTGCCACTGTCACTAGCTATGGGTTCATCTGTCAGGTCCTCGGCAGCGGGCTCTGCCGTTGCTTTGGAAGGATCGTGGTCGGACTCAGGCATCCATTTGCGGAGCATATCCTTAAGCTTTGCCATTTCCAGGGGCTTTGCAAGGTAGTCATCCATTCCTGAAGCAAAACAGTGATCGATTTCCTCCTTCATGACGCTTGCCGTTACCGCAATGACCGGAAGGCGGCTATCCTTGTTTTTCTCGGACTGCCTAATCGCTTCGGTAAGTTCAAACCCGTCCACATTGGGCATGTGGCAGTCGGTCATCAGGATTGAAAAATTTCTGGTTTCCAACAATTCCAGGGCTTCCTTGCCGTCGTTAGCAATTTCCACTGCGAACCCCAGCATCGTAAGTTGACGGCGAATGACATCCTGGTTGGTGAGGTTGTCCTCGGCCAGCAGGATCAATTGCCCCGCAGCCTCGGCCTCAGCCACGGTCGGCGCTTTACCGGGCTCTAGCATGAGCTCGCTGTCGTCATACTCGACATCGGGACTTGCACGGCCTGCGGCTATGGCGATGCTCTTGATTAAATCCGCTCTCCTTAACGGACCGGCATTTACATAAACCGTGTTGTCGATTTCAGGCCGGTCCGCCTTGATCCGATTACGGAAAGCGACGACATACCGCGTCGATGACAGCGTCTTCTCTGCCTGCAAGGAGCGGACGGCATCGGCCTGTGCGTCGATGGACCAACCAGAGCCTAGGTAGATGACATCGAAGGGACATTCATCTTTGGCGGCGTCCAACGCCATGGCATTTAGTTTGTCGATTTCCGAAGTAGTCGTAACCGTTGCCTTCCAATGCTCGAGATAGCGGGGAATGAGCTCCCTCATCTCATCGTCCTTATGGGCAAGCAAGACCTTCAAACCGTTCAAGTCATGCCCGTCGCTCTTGAAGGCGTGCTCTTCAGAAACGGGGAATGTGACCGTGGCGCTGAAGGCGGAGCCTTCGCCGGGCACGCTCTCCACACCAATCTCGCCGTTCATGATTTCCGTCAGGCGTTGGCAAATGGTCAGCCCGAGTCCGGTTCCACCAAATTTTCGGGTCGTCGAGGCATCGACCTGGGAGAACGCTTGAAAGAGCTTCGCCTGGGATTCCGTGGGGATACCGATGCCCTCGTCGATAACCTGGAAACGCACGGTAGCTTTTCCCTTGTCCTTGGACGGAATCTTGTCGGCGCGAAGGAAGACCTTACCCTTTTCGGTAAACTTGATGGCATTGGTGCCAAAATTAAACAAAATCTGGCGAAGGCGCACCTGGTCACCCACAAGAGCATCAGGGATATCAGGATCGACATAAACACTAAGTCCAATGTTCTTGTTCCTGGCACTGACCGCCAGCCCCTCGCCCGCACCCTCGACAACATCGCGAATGGAAATGGGAATTTCTTCAAGATCAAGTTTGCCGGCCTCGATTTTCGAAAAATCCAGAATGTCATTAATGATGGTCAGCAAAGAATGGGCCGAATCACCCACCGTATTAATCATCTGGCGCTGATCGTCTGTCATCTTCGATTGCTGCAAAAGATCGACCATGCCAATGACGCCGCCCATTGGGGTCCTGATCTCGTGGCTCATGGTCGCCAGGAAAGTCGCCTTGGCCTTGGTAGCTTCTTCTGCAACCTTAGTGGCTTCTTCTGCATTTGTTTTAGAAACAATAAGCTCGACCTCGACTTGTTTACGTTCGGTGATATCGCGAACAATGCCAGTGAAGATATTCTCGTTGTCGATCAAGGCTTCTCCCACGGCTAAATCCATAGGGAACTCAGTTCCATCCTTGCGCAGCCCAACCAATTCCCTGTTCATGCCGACGATCTTGGCCTCGCCCGTTTTCAGATAACTATCCAGATAGCCATCGTGCTCACTCCGCTGTGGCTCAGGCATGAGCATTTTGATATTTTCCCCCAGGACTTCATCTAAAGCGTAGCCAAAGATACGTTCGGCTGATGGGCTGAAACTTTGAACGATACCCCTTTTGTCAATAACGATAATACCGTCCGAAGCGTTATCGATAATACTGCGGGTACGCATCTCGCTAAACTTAAGATCTTCGGTCCTTTTTTCGACACGGTCTTCCAGTTCATCACGGGCCCGACGCATGACTTGTGTTGAGCGTTCCCCAATAATCAGGGTCCCAAGAAGGGCGGAAATGGTTAAAACCAGTGTAATGCCGGTGATGAGCAGAAAGCTGAGACGCAAGCTGTAATATCCGGCCAACGCTTCTTCAACGTCAACTTCAGAGGCCACGCCCAGACCCAGATGCTTATCCCATGCCCAGGCTCCGAATACAGGAACTCCCCGATAATCCCGATAGCCGTCTGTTACATCGATGATGCGTTTTGTATGTCCTGTATCAATATCCGTTTGGGGTCGATTTTGTCCGATTTTAAGTACTGACTCGGCCATCCTTGTCAGCGGGAGGTCGGACACGGAAGTTTTGGGTTTGTAACCGTTCAACATGTTGCCGCCGGGATCACGAATCTGAATCTCTTGCCCGACACCCTTAGCGCCAAGTAACCCAATGTCGATCAATTGATTTTTAAACCGGCTTTGTGTGACCAACATCCCTTCCACGTTAACAAGGTAGCTTTCTCCAGAATGACCGGTACGACCACCCTGCATGATCCGCGACATTTGTCCTTCTGGAAGTAGGCGTTGAGCCAACACTGCTAAAACGGTCCCGTTTAAATCTCGGATCGGAACGGCAAAAAACATAGTGAGCGGTTTTTTGGTTTCAAATGAGGCCGTGCCGCTCTGTTCACCGATTACAACATCCGAACGAATGGGTGGAATAAAAACCGCTTCCCCATGAAAAGCTTTCGCTAAAAGCTTTGGTTTTTGATCGGCGATAAGATTTTTCGTGCCAAGATTTGAATCTCGCCCGGACCCGATGCTGATGGCATTTGGATCGATAATAAAGAACCCGATCTTTCCAAATTCGGCCTCATTTTTCTTAAAGAATCTACGAATTTTCTTTTGTGGTTCTGAGTTTATTAGTGCATCCGCCTCAATAGGAAGAGCCAGCAATTGTTTTGTGATCTTGACCAATTCCGGGTCACGACCTAACCGCATCAGAAATTTCTGGCGTTCACTAACCCATATATCGAGTCGTTCCATTGTATTTTTCAGAACAACATCCAAATTTTCACGGGTTGTGCCTAGAGCTATGTTCCTATTTTGATCAAGAGCTCGCCAAACCAACCCAGCGACAAGCACGATCATCAAACTTGTCGCAACAAGAGCAATAATCCGAAACCGGGTGGAGCCAAACTGGTCCACCAATTTTTCGCCCGTAATATAGCGGGGAAGCAGTAATGCCGTGAGAAGCAAAGCAACAAATACCAAAACAACGCTAACAAAAAGCCATGTTGTGCCTGTTTGCTCAGAAGCTGGTTCAGAAGCTGCGGTTAAGGCATCACTTTGAACGACCCACTTGTTGATCACCTCTCGCCGTTCCTCTTCACTGATACTGTCCAGCGATTTGGTCAATATCGACTGAAGTAACGGTTCATCAATGCGAGAGAAATAGTAAAGTGATGATGCCTTGAAAGCGGTTTGGCCAATTGCCTTCAACCCGGTCATTAACTCACTGCGAACAAGATCGTCGATGACAATCTGTGACTCATAGAGAGCGTCAATCTCCCCATTAAGAACAGCAGAAATGGAAGCGTGTTGGTTTTTGGTTTCGACTATTTCAATGCCTGGGAATTTCTCGCGTATTTTAGGGATCGTGCCATAGCCCTCGACAATCCCCAGTTTCTTTCCATTCAGATCATCAAACGAACGGATAGTGTCGTTACCCTGTTGAATATAGAGAAATTCTTTTGCAGTAAAATATGGGTTGCTGTAGAGGCCATAGGTGGCGCGTTCATCGGTGTAGTAGGTCGCGGGCAATAGATCTATTTTTCCGTTTTCAAAGTCCTTCAGCAGGGAGCTCCATTCATCGCTGATGACTTCAATTTTTAGCCCGGTCTTATCAAGCACCAACTTAAGAAAGTCGCCGGCAATGCCGCCCGGAGTGCCATCATTTTCAAGCCTGACAAAAGGGAACCACTCTTCAATGCCAACAGAAATGACAGGATGGTCAGCAATCCATGCAAGTTCTTCCGTGCTTAAGACTATTGCAGAGGAAGTCGCATAGTAGATTTCGACTGTTCCAATCTTTTCGCCATCGAGCACCGATATTGCTGAAAAGCGCTGCAGTTTTAGCAATTCTTCCGGGATCGATTGGCCATAGACCGCTTTCTTATTCCGGCGGAAGTAAGTTAACAGCCGTTCCTGTTCAATGGATTCCGTTACGGTGAGTGCCTTAATATTTGGATTTTCACCAAGAAAATTTTCGACAACGGCCAGCAGTTGATCTTCATCAAGATTGTAGATCGCCTTACTGGCAAATGAGGCTATTTTGTCGGCAAGGACTTGACCATCTGCCTTGGTCTCAGCCGCATGGACAGCACCACTTACACTGAGTGTGAATAGGCATAACAAAACCAGTGACAGATGGAATAGGAGGCGCTTCATCGCTATCTGTCATATTTCTTAAGTATTGCCCCAACAACACCATCACTTTTCAATCGATCCAGCGCCGACTGCCACTGGTGGATAATTTGAGTATCCGTCTCTTTATTGAAGGCTATGTATAGGTGTCCCGACATTATGGACACATTGGGAATAGCTTCAATCTGTTCCAGGACACCCATTTTTTTAGCGCTGTAAATCCCGGCATAATAGGCGGTCGGCCAAACATCGACCCGACCTTTTATAAGTCGTTTTATATTTTTTTCGTCGGCTCCGCTCTTCATAACATCAAGATTTGTGAAACCCATACTGGTTAGAATTTCATGGGTCGCTACGTTTTTCGTAACGCCGATTTTTACAATCTTTCTGGCATCATCCATGGAGTGAATGTTGACGCTACTTCCTGCTTTTTTAAAGAAAACCATTTCGAGTTTGGAAAGTGGCCCGACCCACTTGTATTTGCTCTCTCGTTCAGGCGTTCTGGCGGTAGAGAAGAGCGCGCTGTTTTTGTTCTTTGCCAACAGTTTCAGGCCACGGCTCCAAGGCAAAACCTTGATGGCATTACCATCGCCGACCTGCTTTTGTATCGCCTGAACAATTTCGATCGAAATTCCGGTAATTGCCTTGTTGTTGCCCTCTCCTTCGTAGAATTGATAGGGAGCAAACTCTTCCGTCATTAGACTAACGGAGTTGTCGGCAAATGCCTGAGATGAGAACAGTAGGGCTGTGATAAACAGGAATATTTTTTTCATTTGAAACTGCTCCATTAACAACAAATTGAAGAGTTCTTTCCAAGCGCTTAAATCCACAAACGTTATAATGAACCTCTCCAAAGCGAAGTAAAAGGGTATAGAAAGAAATTTTCATTGATAGGGATCAAGTCAGGTTTGGAATGTCTGCTTCTGGCTACAAACTGACGTGCCGATCACCACTTGAAACCGTCCGCTTTCCTATGCTCAACGGACATTCCGAGCAGATGCGTCTGCTATGAAGTGTGAAGCGGACGTCATTTCGCGGGGCAGATTACTTCTGTTTTTGACCCAAAGCAGACATATTCGGCGAGACTGCAATCACACACCGACAATGGACGAATGAATTATTTAGACCCCGTGTACTGGCCTGGTGAGCTAACATATTATCCGATAGATGGACGAACCCGACGGAAAATACCTATGAGGAATTGGATATTGCTAGTTGCGATCGCGACGACAGTGCTGGCTTTCCATAGTTCTGGTGCACTGGCTGGCTGTCCAAATCTTTCTCCATCGAAGTGGTCGAGCTCACCGTCACACAAAACCCTCGTCAAACTCGTGTTAGAAAAATACGGCGGTGACTGGTCGGGTTATGCTGCCAAATGGGAACGCCAACTCGACCTGGCCCGCGATGTCCACGCCCGAGGCTTGTTCTTGACCCTCAAGTCGAAAGGCAAACTCCTGCAGGTCAAGGGCGTTGATCTCGAAAATTACATCAAGACGTTGAGCGAGCGCGTCATTGTCGCCAATTGCCTTGCTGAAACTCAACCTGCGGCGGCTTCGATAACGCCAACCGCTGTCGAGAGCAATGATATCAGTTATCTGAACACCGGCAAAAGGGCTGCAGAGATTGCAGGTTGTTTCAAGTGCCACAACGTCGACGGCAATTCCAAAAACTCGACCACCCCTCACCTTGCCAACCAAAACGTCGGTTATATCGTCGCCCAACTCAAGGCGTTTTCGACAACAAAGGAACAAGTTTCTGGATCGTTTGGTCGCGGTCATCGCACCAACAAGTTAATGAACGGAACGATGGCGTTGCTGAGCCCAAAAACCATTGGGCCAATCGCCGCATATTTTTCATCATTGCCGTGCTCAAAGCCTGATCGTGGAATTGCTGTGCCCGCGGCGCCCCGGAATGAAGTACTCTGTCGTTCTTGTCACGGGCCAAAAGGTATCAACCGTTCCTCGGAAGTCCCGAATTTGGCAGGTCAGAGAAAACTCTATTTGGAAAACCAGCTTCGTTCATTTCGACTGACATCCAGCGGGGGAAAGAAATTTGCCTTCCGAAAACGGCGGCACCATCAGATCATGTCGGGGCTGGCGGCGACGCTGACTAACGATGAAATGGATAGACTGGCAAACTACTACGCCGCTCAGAATTGCAGAAACGGGGCTGATAAATAGATTGGGCAGCGACAGCGCCGATGATGTGGCACATCCATGTACCAGCTGATGGAGACTTCTTCGCCCAATCAGCTTGGATTTTGACAAGGTGGTTGGAGCCTGGAATTTTCTATTCGCAGTCGTCAATCAAGGCGCCTCATATCGTCAGCTTTTCAACGCTTCGCGGACATTCCGGACAGTGACGTCTACTTTGAGGGGGGTTAGCGGACTACATTAGAGGGCTGCGAATTAGTCTGATTCTGACCCTAAGCGGAATCCAATCCCCCAATTCACGTTAGTCGGCTCAACCAACCAATAAAATAATTCGAAATTCAATGGTCATCATTTGGGTGTGCGAAACCGCGATAATTACCATCGTTAGGCTGCCCCAATTTGAACCTTGGGATGACTATTCGCAGGCCGCCTCAGACCAGCAGGTATCCTGATATCAATAGTCCGGCGCAAGAGAGAAAACCAACTACCGGCACCCAGGCCGGAACCCGGAAATAGGCACCGTGGTCCGCTTGGTCGCGCCATTTGATGCGCAGAAGGGACAGATTGACGACGGAAAAAACCACCAGAACAATCGTTGAGGTCGCCTCCGCCAACTTCCCGATGGGCAGGAACGCGGCCAGGATCAGGATTATCACAATGATAAGGGTCGTGGCCACAAGCGGTGTTCGTGTTACCGGATTGACCCGGGCCACAATGCTCGGCAAGCTTCCCTGGGAGGCCAACCCGTAAAGGACACGGGAGGCCATAATTACCTGGATCAGAGCACCGTTAACCGTGGCGATGATGGCAATGATATTGAACAGGCCGCGTGTGGTGGGTCCGGCACCCGCGAATATCAGCGCCAGGGGCGCATCGGATCCCACCAGCGAAGCCATGGGCACGACCAGCACCACCACCGAAACCACCACGAAATAAACCAGCGCCGCCAAGATGAGGGTCACGATGATGCCCCGGGGTAATGTCTTACTCGGGTTTTTGACCTCTTCAGCGACATTGGCCATATCCTCGAAGCCAACAAAGGAGAAAAAAGCCAACAAACCAGCGGAGAATATGCCGCGCCAGACGTCTGTTTCAAAAGGTGGGGCAAGACGGCTGATGTGGTCGAGCGCTTCGGGATGGTCCGCCAAACCGATCCAGACCACCAGGCACAGACCGCCAATCTCAATAACCGTGAAAAGCGCGGCAAGGGCAACGGATTCCACGATGCCCCAAACCGCCACCAGGCCGACAAGCAAGATTACAGCGACGGTCAGCATCTCTGCCGACAAGGGGACGAAAGTCCGGAGATAGGCGGCCGCACCAATCGCTACGGCCGCCGAAGAGACCACTCCTGATGCGACAACCATGAGGCCGATGATGAGAGACAATGCCCGTGAGTTCAACCCGGCCCTGACATAGGCGGCTTCACCGGCACTGACCGGATATCTCGTGGATAATTCACAATAGGAATACCCGGTAAAGCCGACTACGCCTGCGGCCAACAAAAATGATATTGGTGCAAAAATACCAGCCTTGGCTGCAGTGGCACCGACCAGCACGTAAATGCCGGCGCCAATGGTGACGCCCAATCCATAGAGTATCAGCAGCGGCAGGTTCAGGCTGCGCTTTAATGCCGTCCGGCCGTCGTGCACCTGCATGTTATCTGTGTCCTGAGCGCTCACTTTTCACCCCTAATTCCACAACGTAATTTGCCGACAACAGAGCCATCAATTCCATGATCAGGCTAACGCGCGAGATCGACCGCAGCGAAGTAAGATGCAGCACTATATTGATCGTGGATCAGGTGTTCATTTCACGGTAACGCACGTGCATTCCGCCTGGGCACTGACCTTATGGGAAATACTGCCCAGCAATAGACCCTTGAGATCACTCAAGCCCCGGCTGCCCATGACAATCATGTCCACTTTGTGCTCGGCGGCAAGGTCAAGAATTGCTTCGGCCGGATCGCCCGCTACCATTAGTGAGGAGATCTTTTTTACCCCGGCCCTGGAAGCGATTTTTTCACCGCGCTCCATGATTTGCTGGCCAATTGCCTCTGTTAATTCTCTTGGCGGCGGCGCTGTGATGAAACCGACTGTCGCGCCGGCAGCAGCCATTTCCATCTGGAAGTCAGCTTCGTAATTTTCCAGCAGGTCCCGCAGCTTTTTGGACAACCCCCGCTGCGTGGAAACGCCCCGCAGTGTCTCGGACTGTGCATTGGACAAGAGCACATGCACAAGCACCAGCCGCGCGCCGTATTTCGCGCCAAGATCCGACGCCAACGACAGGGCTTTCCTGGCGTGGTCCGAACCGTCGGTGGCTACGAGTATGGTTTTTATCATGATCCAGTCTCCTTCAGGTTTGACGCCTTCATCCAGTGCGCAATTCGATCCGGCATTAATGGGACATCATCACCGGACAGGTCATCGAGTGCAGGATGGTCCTCGTCGCGCCGCCAAAAGTTAGTTCGCGCAAGCGCGAATGGCCGTAGCCGCCCATGACGAGCAGGTCGATATCGTGATCTGCGATAGCTGAAAGCAGGCTGTCGCCTACCTGCTTATCGGGCGCGATCACATGTTTTGGCGTTGCATTGACGCCATGCCGCACCAAATGAGTGTTTATTTCCGCGCCGACGATGTGATCGCGGTACTCGGAAATTATCGAAAAAACAATAACCTCGTCGGCCTTCTCCAGTATTGGCATGGCATCATGTACCGCCCGCGTTGCCTCTCGTGTCGCATTCCAAGCGATCATGATACGTCTGCCAATTTGCCGTTGCTCACCAGTATATGGCACAACGAGAACTGGTCGGCCTGCCCCAAATAGCAGCACTTCCGGCAAACCGTCGGTTGCCGCCGGATGATCCGGATCCGGTTGCCCCACCACCAATAGATCGGCATATCGCCCGCATAGCGTCATCGCCTCTGCAGCGTCACCTTCCATAATGCGAAATTCGCCAGATATTCCTTCGCGAACGATCGCGCCCTCGAAAGTTTTTTGCCGGGCTTCGCTTCTTGTGCGGACTTCCTGGCGGGCCCGTTCGATAATATCGTCGGGAAGTTGCGCTTCAATGTAGGTGGGCAATTCCGGATAGTGCAAACCGTGGACGCCCGTCAATCGCGCGTCGCATTGTTTCGCCAGGATGACGCCGGCCTTCAAGGCGCGATCGGCATGAATGTCGTCCGCCTGGTGCACGATGATGTCTTTGATATTCACTTTTCCGCCCTCCCGATCATTCAAAAGGTTATCCGATGTAGCAGAATCGATTCCGGTCCAAATATCCAGGCTTGGGACGCTGCCCGTTCGCCGCGCCCCTCACCCAGCCAGTCATGAAAGATGTATCCAGCGACCAACATCACGATGATAGTCATTCCGTTGACTTTGAACGATGGCGCAAATTGACGCATGGTCGACTGCCAACGTGGCCTGGTTACGGCGTCAAAATAGTAGTTCGGGCAACGCTCCATGCCGGCTCCCGATATCGCCCAATAATAGGGTGAAACCTTCCTACCCGCCTGCATTTGAAACCTGAATATTGAAAATTACTGACAGTCCGCTTTTGGCTATTAGCTGACGAAATCCACTGACCGCATAAAGGTCCGCTTTCATGCGCTTAGCGGACATTCTGGACGACCACGTCTGCTTTAGGGGGTGAAGCGGAATAATATAGTGGACAGCGAATTGGTCTGCTTATGACCCAAAGCGGACATTGAGTGTCTTTGCTGTTTGATGAAGTATCGATCCCAAAAAGGTACGTCCGGATCCCTTGTATTTTGAAGTTCCGAGCGCTGTTTCGTCCCGGCTGGCTAGCTGATCGCCTTTTGCCGCCGTGATTGTGAAAATGCGAGCTGCCCCATTTGGTGTCTTGAGCACGACGCTAATGCCCGAGGCCGCACGCACGATCATGCTCTCCGGCCCGTCAAATATTGTGCTTGTCAGGCGAAGGCGAAACCCATGGTTCGGGTGTGATAATGCAGGCCGCCGTCCTGCACGATCAAGAACTTCGCCAACTCATCACCATCATTGTGATGGGAATGGACTGCACTTGGCGGCGTCACCGTGGTGGCCCAGGGCGACCAATCTTTGCGTCCTCCATCTACCATCGAATAGCAATCCTCCCCCTGAACGACCAAGGATACTGCGACGGAATTATGTTTGTGCGCGCGCTGGACTTCGCCAGCAGGCAAGGTATTCAACGCCAGTGTCAAGGTCGGCAACGCATTGCGCCGCTGCGCCTGGCTGTCGGATGAAAAAATCAATGCCAGGCCCGCTGTCTCGTCATCCTGAGCGACGTCATAGATCCGCGCCAGTTGGCTTTCTATCTCTGCAGCCGGGTAGTGTATGGGCGCGGCAGAGGCCGTATTGGCCTGTGGCTCAAGGCCCTCGAACGCCAAGTGCGGTTCATTGGTGGCGAGCCAAAGAACCGCGCCCTCCTCGCCCGCGCTTAAGGTCTGTTCGCGACCGCCCGCCAGCACAAAGACATCGCCGCTCCCCCATTCAAAACGCTCGGACCCGCAATCGATTAGGCCGTTGCCCGAAATTACATACCAGATGGAGCCGGTGGCCACGAAGTCAGCCTTCAGTTGCTCACGCGGGCGGATGCGCGCGTAGCGGGCCAAAATCAACGGCGTGGTCGCCGGACCATGATCACCCAGTTCGCCCGACAAGTCGCAGGGCACGAAGCCGGTGGCCGCATCACGTTCAAGCACACGGTCGCGCTCCGCCGTAAAAACATGATCGGGAACCGGTGCCAACTGCATATTGAAGGCGTTGCCGGAGTTGAAGAAGCGGGCGCGTTCGCCTGCCGGGCTTGCCGACTTTTCCGGCGTCTGGACCAGCATCTCGGCCATGGTCATGGGGCTGGTTACGGGCGATGACGGTTGTGGTCGTGGGGACAACGGCTTAGCTCCTCATTCTGGGCGTCGTCGTGTAGGCTGCCCGCGTCACGGTCCTGACGTCAACCTTTAATAGCCCGGAGTCAGCGGGCAGCAGGATCGTTTGAAGGGAGGAATGGTGGGTCTACGCGGACAATGATGGGCACTGGCTATTGGTTGTGCGCCATCGCCAGCGATCCAGCCTTCAGCTCACTATATAAATTTTTGATGTCCGATTAGGGCATGAAGGCAGACTAAGTTCGCGCCCGCTTGTTACAGCCGCTATTGACCCGAAGCGGACATTTGCATTGTGCAGCTTACCCCCAAAAGTCCTCGCAACCCTAGGTCCGTTTGCCGATGCGGTCGTATGGCCGCCGAGCTCGATCTGCAAGCAGGATCAGTGGATCAGCGGCTAGTCCGTCTTGCGCGCCACGAACCTAGCTCTATGGGGGCGGCGGCGTATCCAGCCTCGCGCAACCGCGCTCAGAGAGACCTCAACGGACGCTCCTCACCGGGGAGGCGCAGTCCCCCACAGCACGGCACTATTTCAGTAGCTTGCCAGACGGGCACACCGGGACGTAGTTTTGTGCCGGTGAAGCTTAACGTCTCATCTGAACGAGGCGTGTCGAGACCGCGCAGCATCCGAACACAACGAGATTGTATTTTGACGTCAGATGACACACCTGCACGCCTATCAGCGATAACCACCGCAGCCTTGCTGATCGCCTCGGCACAGGCGCCGCTGGGCTCGACGCTGATCGCGGTGGCGCTGCCATCCATTGGTGCCGGATTCGAAGCAGATCTGGTGTTGATCACGGGCCTGCTTGTGACTGGCTATCTGGTCGTGAGCGTCGTCTGTCAGGGACCCGCAGGACGGATCAGCGATCTTGTTGGCCACCCGCGCGTCTTGTGGACGGGGATTTCGCTCTACGTGCTTGGCGCTCTCTGCGGGTTATTGGCCCCTGGTGTCGGATTGCTGTTCGTTGCCCGCTGCATGATGGCGGCCGCTGGGGCGCTGGTGGTTCCCGCGACCATGGCGCTCTTGCGTCTGCATGTCCCGCCGGGCCGGCGCGGCCGAATCTTCGGTTTATCTGGCGCGACCATGGGAATTGCCGCTGCGTTGGGTCCGGCGCTGGGCGGCGAGATCGTCAGCCTGTTCGGCTGGCGGGCTGTGTTTGTGGCGAACTTGCCGTTCCTTGCGCTATCGTCGCTTCTGCTTCTCGCGTTTCCTTTGCCTGTGAACAATTCGCCGGCGCCGGGCCCGTTGAAGGGGCTAGGCCGAAAGCTCGACCTTCCGGGTACCGGGCTGCTGGCGCTGGCGTTGATCCTGCTGGTCCTGGCCAGCAAGTTTGACGGCGCGGCGTTCGGCGCCGTGCTTTTCGCCTCGGCTGCCGTAGGCGTGGGCTTTGCGGTCTGGGAGGCGCGGACCAACACACCTGTCTTCGATCCGCATCTTCTTACCCTGCCTGCGTTCACGGTGGGGACACTCATCATCGCATTGCAGAACTTCGCCATGTACGGCTTGCTGTTTCAACTGCCGCAGTTCTTCTCTGTATTCCGTGCAGCCGGCCCGCGCGAAACCGGATACCTGCTTTTTTGCATGATGGTGGGCTGGGTCGTCGGCGCGCCGCTGGGCGGGCAAATGACAGACCGCATCGGAGCACGCCGTGCAGCACTAATTGGGACCTTGTTTCTGCTTGCGGGCTTGGCACAGCTTTGGCGGCTCGGCGTGTTCGACACACCCTCAGATGCCATTGTGGCGCTCTTGGTTTTGGGACTGGGCCTTGGGCTGTGCAACGCACCCGCGCAGTCTGCCTCAATGGGCGAGGTCCATCCGGATCAGGCGGGTATGGCGGCCGGGGTCAGTTCGACGATGCGCTATCTCGGCGGCATCTTCAGCATCCTGGTTCTCGGCGTGGTGCTGGGCAGTGACGACACCGTGAACGTTACGCGCCATGAATTCATGATCTGGCTCTTCACGGGAGCGGTCGTGGTTTCTGCGCTGATCAGCCTGCGCTTGCCTGGTGCAGCGAATCCGGCAGAGCAATGGGACTGATCGTTATCTGCAAACCTGCAAAGGTGCCCGGATCGACGATCTGCTGCTGACGCTAAGTTGTCGCGGCAACGTTGATGGCTTCTTGCAAATCCGTCAAAGGCACCCTCACCGGACGCTTGCCCCAGGAGTCGGTTTAACTCTGTCCTTCGTCCGTTTCTGGCTATTTGCAGCCGTCAATCTAGGTAGTGGATTAGGTCCGATTTCCCGTGCAAAGCGGAACAAATTGAAACATCAATGTTACGTCTGGAAATGACCCAAAGCGGACAATCGACCTCATTTTCCCCGCCCAAATTGTGATCCTTACTGCTGTACTTGACAGTTTCGCTGGAAGCTATTCACATCATACCAAAGTTAAAGGCTTTCAATGGCTTCTTCTTCTGTTTCGAAAACCGGGAACAGCTTTAAAAAACCCGAAATTTTGAAAACGGATTTGTTCGTCTCGTTCATGGAACACAAGATCAGATTTAATCCATCGCCTTTCAGGCGTTTGCCAAGCACCAGAATAATGCGCAAGCCTGTCGAGGCGATAAAATTTACCTTCTCGACATTGATGACGACGTTGGTCGCCGTACCTTCAAGAATTTGATTGATCTCGGCTTCGGCAACCGGACTGGAGTTCGTCGTCAGATCGCCGTCGACGTAGATGATGGTCGTCTCGCCAATGCTTTTAGAGGTTACTTCCATGTGCATACGATGGTCTCCCCGGTCTCAGGTGCCTGGACATACAATGTTAGTTCTCATAACGGATTTGAAATAGTTGAAGATCAAACTGGTCGACCATCGCTATGAGATGCGCCAACACGCTTGTCTGTACGTTGGCGAAATCGACAAATCCGGTTTGGCGGGTGAAAGTGTAGATATCCAGCGGAAAGCCATGACGGGTCGGTGCCAGGGCACGTACCAGCGTGAAATGCTGTTTATGGTGCAGGTCATCGCGGCTGCGCAGGTAGTGATCGATATAGAGTCTGAATAGTTCAACATTGGTCAACACCTCGGCTGCACACCGGGGGTCATCTTCCGCGCCGTCAAATTTTTTCAGTACCTCGAGGTTTTCAGCCACATGGTCCGAGATCAGATCCAGTTTTGCCAATCTTTCCAACAGCGGTCGGTCGCACAGGCGAATGGACTCAATATCGAATAGTAGATGTTCATGAATTCGCCGGGCCCGCTCAATTACCTGCACGTTGCGGTAATTGGTTGTCGCCACGTCGAGAACTTCATGCGTGGGGATCAGGGCGGTGGTCACGTCCCAGTTCCGCACCTTGATATCAAACAGACCGATGCTCATCACTTCGCCGTCGGCCTTGAAATGCGGCACAATAATCCAGTCACCTTCGCGTATCAGATTCCACGAGGCGATCTTCAGGCTGGCCAGGATAGAATGAAGCATTTCCTTGAAAACGAACATCAGGAAGGCCGTCATCGCCCCGATACCGGTGACCAAGGTCATGATGTCGATCTCGATGGTGATCGAAACGGCCAAGGCGATGCCGACAATAACCGCCAGGACTTTCAACAAATCGATGTAGCCGGTCGAACTCGAACCCTGCTTTTCCGACTTGTGGCGGATCACCGCCACGGTGCCGTTCAATATCTTGATGGCGTTTTCAACAGCGAGGACGATCAGCAGAAGGCCCGAGATCAATCGAGCTTCGTAGGCCCAGGGCTCTGCCATTTGCGCCAGAAAAAAAGCGAGACCGAATGGAAGAAAGTGGACAAAACGATAGGGGCGCAGTGCATCAACATACAAGTCGTCAACGACCGATTCAGTCCTTATCGCCATGCGCAGGGCGACCCGCCCGATCAGCGGCTGAAGAAAACGAGAAGCCAGCATCGCCGCAACGACCACAACAAGATACGTATATCCTGGATGAAGTTCGATGATCGAAGTCAGCTGTTGCATGGGTTTCAATTCAGTGTCCCGGTTTCATTGGTATTTTCACCATAGTTGAAAAATAGATGTTCATGTCGTCAGAAACCGTCGAGGGCTTCGGCTTCGTTTGCGAAGACTTTAAAGATTGTCGTAAAGCCCGAGATTTCGAAAACTTCCCGGACGATATCATTGAGACTGCAAATCCGAATTTCCCCACCGTCCGGTTTTAGCTGCCTGGCGGCAGCAAGAAAAATGCGAAGCCCGGCGCTGCTGACGTAATCGAGATCTTTCAGGTTCACGAGGATCTTCGCCTCGCCCTTCTCGAATAACACGGTCATTTGTTCCTGGACATCGGGAGAGGTCCGGTGATCCAGTTTTCCCTGAAGCATCACAATCGCTACCTCACCGGCGGTTTTGACTGAAAATTGCATTCCGTATCCCCCTGGGAATTGATTGCATATTGTTCATTCGATCTGTCTGCCTCAGGCACTGCCCGGGGGACCCGCCTCCTGTTCAAGATTTCGCGTCATGGTCATGACGTTTTTGCCGATCCGGCGTTGATAAGAGACGTCGTCGACAAGATTGCGCACCAGATGAATTCCCATACCGCCAATTTCACGCTCTTCAAGCGGCAGATCGGTATCCGGAATTTTCATGCCGAGTGGATTGAACGGCACGCCGTCGTCGGTAATAGTGACGCTCAGACGTGTTCCAGTCCGGGCCATACGAACCTCGATATCGTGTTTATCATTGTCTGCGTATGCGTAGGAAATGACGTTGTTCAAGAGCTCGTCAAAAATAATACTGAACTTCAGGGCGACGGACTGCGGGATATCAAATTCGTCTGCGAAAATATTGAAGGTTTCATTAACCACCGTGATGTCCGCCAACTCGTTTTTGATCATGACCTGGCGTTCGGCCATTAATCCGTCCTCAGGCGCGCCGTGGAATTTGAAAGCCAGTATCGTGATGTCGTCGGACTGTTCAGCGCCAGCAGCGAAGTCCTCTATCGCTGACAAAGTATGTTCAACCATGAATTCGGGGGTATCAACTTTCTTGTCGCGCAGTAATTCTACATAGCGATCTTCGGAAAAAAGCTGATCTTCATTGTCCATCGCTTCCGTAACACCATCGGTAAAAAGAGCCAGAATGTCGCCGGGTGCCAGGTTAGCTATGTCTTCACTGTAGGCCATGCCCTCGAGGGCGCCGACCACAGGACCGTGGCGCTGATCGAGGCGCTGCAGGGTTCCATCCATTCGTTTGACATAAGGCGGATTATGACCGGCGTTCGTATACAGCATTTCACCTGTCTTGATGTTGATGATGGCTGCGAAAACGGTCACGAACATACAGTTCTTGTTGTCGGCGCTCAGCTCGTCGTTGACATGGGTGAGGATGCTTGCTGTCGATTGATCCTCATCGGACCTCGACTTGATCAAGGTCTTAGCCATGGCCATGAACAGTGCTGACGGCACGCCCTTGCCCGAGACGTCACCGATGCAGATACAGAGCCGGTCTTCGTCGAGAAAATAGAAATCGTAAAAATCACCGCCGACCTCGCGTGCTGGTTCCAGCATCGCAAAAATCGAAAATTCCTTATGCTCGGGGAAGGCCGGAAAGTCGAGCGGAATCATGCTCATTTGAATCTCCCGGCCAACGTTCAGCTCGTCTTCCATCCTTTCCTTTTGATCCTTGATGATGTCATGGGCCTCCTGTAATTTCTCCTCCGTCTTCTTGAGCTCGGAGATGTCGGTTGCGATCGTGACATAACCGCCCTCCGGCGTCGGCGCGACATTAAAATGTAGCGTCCGGCCATTTGGAATCGTCCGCTCGTAATTTGCGGTTTCGACGTGGTCATAAGGGGCACTTGCTTCCTCCACCAACTCGTCCACATCGCCCTCGCCGTAGTCGCCCCGCTGTGCCTGGAAGCGCACAGTGTCGCTAACTGTTCCGCCGATTTTGAGAAGCCCTTCTGGGTAGTCGTGCAATTCGCTGTACTGCGAATTGAAAAACACGAACTTCCCTTCCTGATCGCCGAGCACCATGCCGCCCGGCATATTGTCCAGGGCGACGCGAAGTTGAGCCTCCTTGTCCAGGAGCTCTTGCTCGGCTCGCTTGCGCTCCGTGATTTCCATCTCAAATCCGCCAACTTCGATGACTTCTCCCGAAGCGTCTGCAATCGGAAAATAACGATCCATCAAAGTGCGGCGGCCGGTTTCGTCCATGATCTCGACTTCGTTTTCGATCAAGGTGTTCTTTTCAATGGCTTCACCGTCCGCCCACCTGCTTTCCTTGACCATACGTTCAAAAACCTGGTTTCCTGAGACTTCGGCCAGGGTTTTGCCTCGAATAGATTCGTTCGTAACACCGTAAAATTCTTCGTATTGACGGTTTACGAGGATAAACTGGCCGTACAGGTTTCTGAGGTGCACGCTCGCCGGCATATTGTCGACCATGGTCTTGAAACGCGCCTCCGTGGAACGCGCTCGTTCGACCACGCGACCAAGCTGGGCGCCGACGGATGCCATGACCTCGAGGATCGCATCATTGGGTTCGAGTTCTCTGGTTCCAAAAAATTCGAGCACGGCCACAACCTGCTTGCCGACCAGTACCGGAAACGCAGCGGCCCCTTTGATTCCGACCTTTTGGGCCGCTCGATTCCTCAGAAAATCTTCGTCCTCGCTGACATCAGGGCTCCACGTTGCGGCGCCGTTCGCGAGTACCTCACCTGACAGGGCGTCACCAGTCGGGATATCAATGCTACCGGTAACGGCTCGAAAATTGGCGTATTTCTCTTCATCCTTGATATGCCAGACATTTGTGGAAACCAGGACTTGCCCGGAGTCGTTGACCATGTAGCAGTGTCCGACCGGCCATTTGCCAAAAGTGCAGATACTCTCCAGACAGGTCTGGACCGCATCTTCGATCGATTTGGCCTGATTTGCCGCACTCGCGGTTTCGCGCAAAAGCTTGAGCGATCGGGATTGCTCCCGCAGTGTTTTGGACGTTGCTTCCAGCCTTTCGTGTTCTTCATTTATCGCCGTCAGAACGCGATTGTATTGCTGTGCGATCTGGCCAATTTCAGTGTGTGGCTCGACGCTGATCGGTCGGGAGTAATCGTTGGCAATGCGCTGGGCGTCCATCTCGGTAAGAAGGTCGAGAATTTCTGTGCTGGCACCGTGCTCGGCAATGTTCAGGCCGATCTTCTCACCTTCGGGATCGATGCGCAGCGGAATCCAACGGTTAAGCAACCACAACAAGGAGAAACCGACGCCGAAAGCCCAAAGGAAAGTCGCGCCGACGCCGGTTGCCTGGACGATGAATTGATCCCAGCGCCCCAGTTCACTGCCCCAGCTTCTCGGGTCGGCGAATATCGCCACCGCCAAAGTGCCCCAGATTCCGGCAGCCAGATGTACCGGTACGGCACCAACGACATCGTCAATCTCAAAGCGCTCCAGCAACAATGTGACGCCATACATGAAAACTGCTGCGATCGAGCCGATGCCGACGGCGTCCAGAGGCGTAATGATGTGGGCCGACGCCGTAATGCCGACCAACCCAGCCAGTGATCCATTCATGATCATGCCGACGTCAGGTCGATCATCGCGCCACCAGGTCAAGGCCAGGGCCACCACGCCGCCGAAAGCGCCGGAGATGACCGTATTGGCGATGATCGTCGGCACTGCTGCTGTCAGGCCCAGAGTACTGCCGCCATTAAATCCGAACCAGCCGAACCACAGCAGAAACACGCCCAAAGTCACAAAAGGCAGGTCATGACCGTGGATCGGCACCGCTTTCTCACCGAACCGGCCGATGCGTGGGCCAATAATGATGACTGCCGCCAGGGAGACCCAGCCACCGGCGGAATGGACGACGGTCGAGCCGGCGAAATCAACGAAACCCATTTGCTCCAGCCACCCGCCAGGTGTCGAGCCCGCCGCACTGCCCCATACCCAATGACCGATGAACGGGTAAATAACACCGGAAATAATGGCCGCAACGAATAGGTAGCCGCCGAAGCGCATACGTTCGGAGACCGCCCCCGAAACGATTGTCGTCGCGGTGCCGCAGAACCCAAGTTGGAAAATGAAAAATGCCATCAGCCAGGGAGAGGCTTCGTCACCGAAGAAGAAACCCGATGTCCCCAGAATCCCGCCTGCGGTGATGCCGAACATCAAGCCGAAACCGAATAGCCAGAAGACGACGGAAGAAAGACAGAAATCAGCGAAGTTCTTGGCAGCCACGTTGATACTGTTTTTCGACCGGACCATGCCGCTTTCCAAACAGGAGAAACCTGCCTGCATCAACATTACCAACGCCGCGCACACAAGAATCCAAGCAATGTCGAGGGTCTGGCTAACTGTTTCCATTAATTAAGTACCCCCCCCTAAATCGCTCGCAAAACGTCTTCGACAATGCGTAAAACTGCGTCGGGGTACGTGTAGCAGCTCCATCCCCCAAAAAAAGTGCTCGGGTATGATAAACCCACTTTCCGTATTTTATCCAATTGTATTGGAATGGACCAATGCCGTCGACGAGCTCTTCTCTACAGCAATGCTATGAGTACCGCCCAAGGGCTTGTTTTTGACGGGTAAGTTGGCGTTGCTTGATTTCGACCCACCGCTGATCCTGAATGTCCGCTCATGACCCAAAGCGGACATCAAACACCTAGTAGGTTCGGTGCTGGAACTGGAATGGGCTTACTGATAGTCGGGAAGCTGCTTGGGCACCGCAACCCCGAACCACCGCAAAAGTAAGGTCTGGATTTCAAAACTATTTTTTCTGGGCGACGCAGGGCTGATTGTTTTGTTGTGTCAGGTAGCGTTCACGAATTTTCCGGTCCACGCCCTGCTGCTTTATTTCGGTGAGAGCTGTTCTGAACGCCGCCACCAAATCTCTGGGCGTCCCTTTGCTGAAGACCATCCACAGTGGGTTCGACAACTTGTCCACCCGTATCGCAGCTTCAATTTGATCTCCGTCAAAGCCCAGTCGGCAAACATTGGCCCGGGCGACAAATGATGTCAGCGGCATCATCGCGAACCGGTTATTGAACAGCATCGCAACGCCCTTGCTGTAATGAGAATAAGTGATGTAGTGATGTCCCTTCTGAAATCCAAGATCTCGCAATAATCCCTCGGTATTGCTGGCCGCCGCCACCCCGATCCGGTGACCGTCCCGCAGGGCTTCGGCAAGAGACGTCGAGGCAATATCGGTCCGGGTCTTGAGTTTGAAAAAGAATATCTCGTACGGTGAAACCTCGCCGACCCAGAGAAATTTGCCTTCACGTTTGGCGGTCCTGGACAGTGAAAAAAACAATATATTGGGACGTTTTTGCAAGGCTGCAATGGCCCTGCGAAAAGGCTGGATTTTGATTTGAATGTCATTGATGTCGCGTTTCTGGCGTACGCGCGCAATTACCTTTTCCGCCAGTTCTGTGACGTAACCGACAGCCTTTCCGTCGCGGCTCATCTGAAGAGGTACAAACCGGGCGGCCAACACTTCAATCGTCTCTGCGCCGGCGGCAGGCTGCAAGGAAATACTCACCATCATCACAGTGATTAGAATTGCGACCACCGGTCGATATAAAAATTGGCAAAATGTCAACATGATGTCCATACGGCTGTTTGCATCATAAATAGCGCCGAATTAACGGTCTTGCAGGTATGCCTTGCTGATTATCAGATCATAAGCTCCGTTGGTTCGCAATTTTCGCAAGCCGCTATTAAAAGCCTTAAGCAATCTCTTCCCATTCATGCTCTTTTTGGATACCAGCAAATGGTAGGTATGTGGATTCCGAAATGAATCTTTGGCGACAATCTTATCTCGCTGATGTTGCGACAACTCGCTCTTCATGATGTGTGTACTAACGAGTTCACTGAGATAGAGAAAATCAGTTTCTTTGTTCAGAAGCATTTTGAACATTTGCGAATAGGTTCGCGTTTCCTTAACCGCTAACAAACCACTTTCAGCCAATTTGTTGAACTCATCACCAATATACGAACCTATCAATGTAAGGGTTCGTTTTCCCGAAAAATCCGCAGCCGACTTAAAATCGATTAGATTGTCGCGGCGGAAAATAATTGAGTCCTTTTGAGTGAGCAAACTGTCCGAATAATCGAAATCCAAAGCTCTTTCGTCGCTAAAAACCCAACCAGGAGTGCCGTCAAATTTTCCTCTCTTCGTCATAACCATGGCCCTTTTCCAGGGTCGGAAAGTGTACTCAACCCGGATCCCCTCGTTTGCAAAAGCGCGACTGACTACTTCCAGGGCAGGGCCATATTTCGGAAGAGATTTTGAGATAAAAGGCTTCCATTCGCCAACTGCTAATCTGACAACTTCTTCGGCTCTGGCGGGGGTGAATAAGTATGCTTGCACGACCGCTGCCGTAGCTAGCGCGAAAGCAAAAGGCCACTTCATTGTATCAGGCATCGAAGTTTTCGCTCCTTGCGATAGGAGTTTACAAACGTCAAAATTGTACTATCCAAACAGCAATCCGTCGAAACACTTTTGATGTCTGCTTATGGCTAATAGCGGACCTCTAGCAAGGTAGCAGATAAGGTCCGCTTATGACCCGAAGCAGACATCGTTGCCCTGCGACAAGGAGAACTAATGGGTCGGTGAATTTGGCACATCAATAATCAGTATATCCGCATTCGAGATCGCTTTGATTTCAACGGATCGCATATCTGAAATTTGAACGCCATCGCCTTTCCTTATTCTTTTACCGTTTATGTCAAGTTCTCCATCAGACACGAGCAAATAAGCTTGCTGAACAATCGGGTGGTCAATGACTGTGTCCTTGGCCAATCGCCCGGCGTGAATATAGGCGTCCTGTTGGATTGAGAGCGGCGCGGTTCCGTCACCCGATACCAATAACGGCAGTTTGTTACTGATCTGTTCTGTCGGAAAAGAGTGGCTCTTCCAGTCCGGCTTGACACCGCGCTCTTTGGGTTCGATCCATATCTGGTAGATGTTGGTCTCTTCGCTTTCCAGATTAAATTCGGAATGATACACGCCTTTTCCGGCGCTCATCACCTGCACGTCTCCGGCTTCAGTGCGTCCTTCGTTGCCCTGACTGTCACGATGGGTAATGGCGCCTTTGCGCACGTAAGTGATGATTTCCATGTCGCGATGCCCGTGGGTATCAAATCCGGCACCGGCCTTGATAACATCGTCATTGATCACTCTGAGAGCACCAAATGACATGCGTTTGGGATTGTGATAATCGGCAAAACTAAAGTGATGCCGGGCGTCGAGCCAGCCATGCTGTGCATGGCCCAACTCTTCGTAAGGGTAAATTGTAATCATGACAGATCTCCTTGTTTTGCAAATGATGTGATCAAGCTTTAAGAGCGGCTGGGATGAACTTGTCGACGACCGGGAACGTGCGGATGGCAAATGCGCCATTACCCTGCAAGGCAACCGTGACGGCTAAAGCAATCAAAAGGGCTGGGAATTCCCAACCGCCGCCGGCGTTGCTGAATAACCAGCCATTGGCGCTGTGTGCCCATGTGGCGCCTATCATCAAAGGCAGACTTAGAAGTGCGGCCAACCGCGAATAAAGCCCGAGCATTAAGGCTGCACCGCCCACGACTTCACCAAAAATCGTCAGATAAGCGACGACGGCGGGGAGGCCCAGGCTTTCGAAAAACCCGACAGTGCCGGGAATGGTGAAGACAAAAACTTTAAGCAGGCCATGTGCCAACAAGATGCTGCCCAAGGTAAAGCGGGATGCAAAAGCGCCGTAGTTTGATGTTTCAGATGAGGTCATTGTTCGTCTCCTAGAATGAGTGGGTTAGATGTTTGCCGCGTTTACTCATTTGCATATAATTATTCCAATTAAGATTATAATATGCCAATAATGCATATGATTAATTCCGTTATGGAATGAATAGATATGGACCATATCTCGCGTATCTCCGTCTTTCTCGCTGTTGTGAAACATCAGAGTTTTGCCGGTGCCGCACGCTCACTGGGCATGACGGGCCCGGCGTTCAGCAAACAAGTGCAAGCGCTTGAGGATCAGTTAGGGGTGCGCTTGCTTCATCGCACAACGCGCCAGATTACGCTGACCGAAGAAGGCGCAGTTTATTACGAACGGGCACGCAAGGCCCTTGATGATCTGGGGGAGGCTGAACGGCAAATTCACGATCTAAAAAGTTCGCCGATGGGGGTATTGAAGGTCAATGTGCCGACATCATTTGGGCGACAATATCTCACGACACCCATTGCGGCGTTCGCCAAGGAATATCCTGACGTTCAGGTGGAAATCGATTTTGACGATCGAAAAGTAGATATCATCGGCGAAGGGTATGATGTGGTTGTTCGCATCGGCGTAATGGAAGATTCTTCTTTCATCGCCCGGCGGTTAGCGCCTTGCCCCATTATCTTATGCGCCAGTCCGACTTTTCTTGATGGCCACGGTTCACCTGAAAATCCAGATGACCTGAAAAAAATACCGGCAATTATGTTCAGCAAACATGGCATTGAAAGCGATTGGCGGTTCATCGATGAAAATGGAAACAAGGGTGGTGCCACGCTTAAAAAAGTATTCGCCACCGATAGCGCGGAGATGATGTTGACCTCTTGCATTGAAGGCATTGGCATCGCCGCTTTGCCGATTTTTGTGGCGGCGACATATCTGAATTCAAAGCAATTGGTCCAGGTCCTCCCCGATTACAATACCGATCCAGAACTCGTCATCCATGCCATCTTTCCGCAAAACCGTCATCTCTCAACCAAGGTACGTCTCTTCGTTGACTGCCTCTCAAACAGCTGCCAGACATTGCCATGGTGATGCCAATTCCCAGTCTGGTACCGACCGGACTTGAAGCCGTTCAATGTCTCCTTATGGCTATTAGCGGTCTTCAGTCAATGACCCGTGTTACGTCCGCATTCCTACGCTTAGCGGACATTCCGGACAATGATGTCTGCTTCGAGGGGTAAAGCGGACAAAGTTGAGAGGCCGAATTTTCGTCTGCTTCTGACCCGGAGCGGACATTCTGGCAGTTCGGCTTCCCTCAAGTGGTCGATGGCGTAGCCATGTCTTCGGCACTATTTTAAGGTGATATATTTAACCGGCGACAGAGCCTAACATCCATCGTGTCATGTGTGCTCAACCGTATTTGCGGTCGTCAATCGGAAAGCCAAGCGGACGTTATTCGGATCGAGATCTGCTTGGAATGGTAAAGTGGACCATTTTTTGGGAGCATGAATTTGTCCGCTGATGAAACATATCGATCGCTCGGCTGAACAAGTAGTCGTTTACCAACGTATCCCAAGCCGATTAATGCAGGAAATCGTCAACCGATAAAATATCTCTCACCGGTGATGCGACGTTGAACGGCGACACTTTGGCGCCAGAACTATTTGGCGGCCCCTAAGCGACATACGCCCGCCAGCTACCGATGTCGGAGATATCGTCGGCATCGCTAATCGCATAATATTCACAAACGAAGCCGTTAACCTGGCGACCATCTTCCAGTTCGACCGTTCCGATAGCAAGCGGTGGCGGAACGCCGTCGACGAAGCTGCCAAAGAGATTTGCAGGCACCGACCAAACTTCCAGTTCGATCGAAAATCCCGTCTCAACCCGCAAAAGACCAGGACGAGGAGGGTCAAATCCTGTCAGTGCGAACAACCGATAAATTGGCGCTGTTTTTGTTGTTTCGAGCAATTCGCCCTTGCGTTCAGTCAATTGGTAATTAAGCGGCAGGCCGGACATGTGCGCGCCGACTGCGGCGATCAAAATACGTTCCGTCATCGCTTTAGTTTTCGTTGATGGCTGGGATGGCGTTTGGCGTCGCCCCCATGTTCAGTCCGCTGACTTGGTGCAAGGTTCCACCGAGATGTCCCAGCCATCGATCCCGAAATGCCGGCGCCACAAGGGTAACGCCGAACGGCAAGCCCAAGTCCGTAAATCCGACGGGAATCGCAAGCCCGCTGAGATCCAACAAATTCATAAAATTGGTGTAATGCCCCATATTTGAATTCAGCGTAATCGGGTCTGCCTCGACTTCGGCAATCGTGTAAGTCGTTCCGGCGGTCGGCGTCATAAGTATCGTCGGTCCGCCCTGCCAGACGGTCTCGGTCCGCCGGCGCAAAGTTTTTAACCTGTAATAGGCTGAAAACGCCTCAACTGCACTTGGTCCATTACCACCAATAATAATTTGACGCGTTACAGGATGAACTTCATCAGGGTGTGCCTCGATAAATTCACCAACGGCAGCGTATCTTTCTGCGACCCATGGTCCTTCATACAGCAACCTTGCCGTTTCGAAGAACGGTTCAAAATCGATTTCACGCACGGCGGCACCCAAGTCCCGAAGCCGGTTCACCGCTTCGCCAAACAACGCCTCAGACCCTTTGTCGCCAAAAAACTCCAATTGGTGTTGCTCCGGGACAAGGACGTTTACGCCGCTAAATCCGGAAAATTCATTATTTTCATTTCGACCGGAATCGGGGCGCGAAAATGGATCTGCCTCATCAAATTTTGCCGCCACATCGAGAACTGTCATACCGTCGGCGGCCGTCAAGGCAAAAATGGAAGCGCAATCCAGCGACCGGCAGGCAGGTACAATTCCACGGATGCTCAAAAGTCCGCGACTTGGTTTGACGCCGACAATATTGTTGAGCGCTGCTGGAACCCGCCCTGAACCGGCGGTATCTGTTCCAAGTGCAAAACTAACCAAACCGGCGGCGACGGCGACCGATGAACCGGAACTCGAGCCTCCGGAGATGTATTCGGAATTGAATACGCTGGAACACGCGCCATAGGGCGAGCGGACCCCGACAAGACCGGTGGCGAACTGATCAAGATTGGTTTTGCCAATCAACATTGCGCCGGCATCGATCAAGGCCTGAACGACAGGTGCTGTTTCCTTTGGCGCTCTTGAGAAGGCAGGACAACCGGCGGTCGTCGGATGGCCGGCATAATCCATGTTGTCTTTGATGGCGAACGGAACGCCGTAAAGCGGCAAATCGGCGATATTGCGTTGTTGCAGTTTCTCGGCCCGGGCGAGAATGTCTTCACGGGGAAGTAGATGAATCCAAACTTTGTCATCGCGATACTCGGAAATACGCGCAAGAACGGTTTCCGCGACAATTTTTGGCACGAGGGTTCCGGCCTGGTACTGCCGAGCCAAACCGGAAATCTCTAAGCTGTGGTCCAATGTCAGCATGACCGCCTTTCCACTTCTGATATTCACTGATAAATCCCACCGCATCGGACCACTTATTGCAACCAAATCCGGTTCCAGGTACCCGCCATGTATATATTATTTGAACGATCCTGAGGATCAATGGTAACTTTGATGCGGGACGAGGGGAAAATATTGGAAATTAACGCGGTAGGGGAGAACGGTGGCAAACCGACTATATCGGCTGAACCATATCCGTTCGAATTCACAGCGAAAACGACAGCTCTCTTAATTATCGACATGCAACGCGATTTCCTCGAGCCAGGCGGTTTCGGCGAAACACTAGGAAATGACGTTAGTTTGCTGCGAAGTATCATAGAGCCGACCGGAAACGTTCTTCAGGCTTTTCGCGATGCTGGCATGATGATAATTCACACACGAGAGGGGCATTTGCACGACCTGTCAGATGCGCCGGCCAGTAAACTGGCGCGCGGAAATTTGGAAACCGGCATTGGCGATCCGGGACCGATGGGGCGAATTTTGATTCGCGGTGAACCGGGTCACGATTTCATTCCCGAACTTGCTCCCCTCGCGGGAGAATTGGTTATCGACAAACCAGGCAAGGGCGCGTTCTATCAGACCGAATTGGGCGAGGCCCTCAAATCCAATAATATCCAGTCGTTGATTGTCTGTGGCGTCACCACTGAAGTCTGCGTCCATACGACGGTGCGCGAAGCAAATGACCGAGGTTATGAATGCCTGATCCTTGGAGATTGCGTCGGATCCTACTTCCCCGACTTTCAGCGCGTCGGACTGGAAATGATCAAGGCACAAGGCGGTATCTTCGGGTGGGTAAGCAATTCCGCGGCAACAATTTCAGCGGTGCGTAACAGCGCCAGATTATCGGCCTGATTCAAATTCGATACGAAAGTAATTAATATAAGAATTATTCAATGTCGGAAGTTAACTCAGTTTAATCGAGGGGGAATGATCTATGGGCAAACAAGTATCTTGGTGGGAATCAGGAGACTGGAACGGATTTTTTGGTCTTGGAACGAATGTGTTGGTCAACCTGTTGGTATTGACGGGATTACTTAAATTCGTAATCGGCATCCCTGATGAAACGCTGTTTGGAACAATTCTGCCCGCTATTGGGCTCATGTTGTTTCTGGGAAATATCTATTATGCGCTTATGGCCATTCGTCTCAGTAAGAAAGAGGGCCGCAGTGATGTAACGGCGCTACCGTCAGGGCCAAGCGTGCCGCACATGTTTTTTGTGGTCTTCGCTATCATGCTGCCGATCAAAGTGAGCACGGGCCAGTGGCAGACGGCCTGGCAAGCTGGAATGATCTGGGTCTTCGTCGAAGGTATTGTCCTGTTTATCAGTGCCTTCGCTGCACCGTCGATCCGCAGGCTTACGCCAAGAGCGGCTCTGTTAGGTACACTTGCGGGAATATCGATCACTTTTATTTCGATGCGACCAGCTTTCGAAATTGCTCAAACGCCAATTATCGGATTTGTGTCACTGGCCATCATATTCGGTGCCTGGTATGGCGGTGTTCGGTTTCCGGGCAAACTTCCGGGCGGACTGGTGGCGATCGGCGTCGGTACGATACTTGCCTGGATGAGCTACGCATTCGGCTGGGGATTTGGTGGCGTTGACCCGGCGAGCGTGCAGGGTTCGATTTCGAGTCTCGGATTCTCCTTTGCCTGGTTTGAACTTGGCAATTTGTGGGCAGGAAAAGAATATTTGCTTCTTGTTCTGGTGACGGCGGTCCCTTTCGGAATCTATGATTTCATTGAAGCTATGGACAATGTTGAAAGCGCTTCTGCCGCGGGCGATGAATACAGCGTTCGCGAAGCCATTGGTGCAGAAGGCATTATCAGTCTGATTGGCACGCTTCTCGGCAGTCCATTTGCCAATGCAGTTTATATCGGCCACCCGGGTTGGAAGTCGATTGGCGGTCGTGTCGGTTATTCCGTTGCGACCGGCGTTATGGTGCTGCTGCTGACTTGGCTCAGCATTGTTCCACTTTTGCTAAGCGTCATTCCGGTCGTCGCGATCATTCCAATCCTGCTTTATATCGGAGCATTGATTGGCGCTCAGGCGTTCCAGGCGACGCCCAAGAATCATGCGCCGGCCGTTGTATTGGCACTGGTACCAAATCTGGCCGCATGGGCTAAAGTTCAGGTCGACGGTGCGCTTGGCGCCGCAGGAACCAACGCCGCGACGATCGGCATAGACAAGTTGTCGGGTAATGGCGTCTTATATCAAGGAATGGAAGTTCTCGCAGGCGGCGCTGTAGTGACCGGGTTGTTGTGGGGTGCGATGACGGTATTCCTGATCGACCGACAACCAAAATCTGCAAGCGTCGTTGCTTTAATCGCCGCCGTCCTGACTTTTCTGGGCTTTATTCACGGTTCAGCGGTCGGTTGGATGGTCTCGCCTTCGGTGGCATTGAGTTATCTTTTGATGGCCATCGTGTTCTTCGGATTTACAAAAATGGAAGTATCCGAAGCGGAAGGCTGATGGTCGGTGACTGTTTTAGTGCCATTGGCGACAACTGATAGAGGGACTGAAGTCGACGAGTTCACCAGGGTGTTACCTGTTTCCCTGGTGAACTCCTCATTTTCGGATTTTCGGGATCACAACCCAGATCCTCTTTCGGATTCCCGACGAATTCGCGCGCTGGTCACTGGACATGGTGTCGAAAAGCGACACTTTGACGGATCAATTCACAGTGTATTTGACCGTGTCTGCAACGTTATGCTGGACGACGGCGGTTTGGTTTCCATTGTGGCGCCGGAGTTCGCGAACGCGCCACGCGCAGTCAAAATCGAAATATCGCGGTTTGCCTCTTTTTCGTCTTTCACCGAGGTCGGTCAATCGGCGAATTGCCGCGCGGGCATAATCCGTCTGTCTGGCGTAGACAAAACCATTGATCTTCGAAACGCGTCGACCTGGACGCCAATTCCTCTAAATAGGCGGACCCATATAGATCCTCCAACTCATGACAGTGGCCGTCGACACCTGCAGTCGTTCGTTGAATCCGCGCACCAAGCGGAGGATTTGAAATTCTGGCAGGAATCAATTGGTTGCTTCATTTCGAATAACTTTGACCAGCTTTCGACTACCCGGTGTGCTGCTGACTTACGTGAACTAATCGGTCGGGGACCCGGATTAACGCCTGCTGGCGATGATTTCATTACCGGTTTTCTGGCGGCAATTCATCTGTTTTCTGGACGATCCGAAATCTTTCACACGTTCCTCGCAAATTTCAAAATCCAGATCGAAATCTGGTCTCGGAAAACGACCGACCTAAGCGCCTGGATGCTGCGTGATGCGACAATGGGTTGGTTCGCCGAACCGGTTTTGGATTTATGTCATGCGCTTGGCAACGAGGAAATGAGCGATCTATCAAGAGATAAGTTGGCCGCACGTGTACTCGCACTAGGCCATTTGTCGGGCTTGGCGACGCTCAGCGGACTTTTGTCGGGACTCGATTATTGCCGGAACCTCCGTTTCGGCACTCACAATTCAATAGGATTTACGGATCAATGAGTTTTGCGCAAAAAGTATTTCCCGGCATGTACCGTGATTCTGTCGCTTTAATGCAGCTTTCATCGACGCTGAGTAATTTACCCGGAATAAGTCAGGCTGCAGCAATTATGGCGACCGAAGCAAATGTTGCTTTGCTGAGGGAAGCTGGCTTGTTGAATGAAGACCCGGTCGCCGGGCCCAATGATCTCCTTCTGGTGATTTTTGGTGAGAACGAACAATCTGTCGTCGACGCATTGGAGTGGACAAACCAATCGCTGACACGGGCGCTTAATTCTAACGGCAGTGCAACGGACACACAAAGTCTGCCGCGCAGTCTCGAGATGGCTCTGTTGGAGGCACCGGGCGCCAATCTCGCGATGATTTCGTGTCCCGGCGAATTTGCCGGCGCCGAAGCTTTGAAAGCCCTTCACCTCGGCCTCAACGTCATGTTGTTTAGCAACAATGTATCTATTGAAGATGAAGCCTTGTTGAAGGAACTCGGTGATGAACTGGATTTGATGGTCATGGGGCCGGACTGCGGAACCGCGATCATCAACGGCGTACCTTTGGGCTTTGCGAACGTCGTTTCGAGCGGCAATATTGGCCTCGTCGCCGCTTCGGGAACCGGCTTGCAACAGGTGTGCTGCCTGATCGACCGAGCCGGTGCAGGTGTTTCCCAGGCTATCGGCACCGGCGGTCGTGATCTGAAATCACGGATCGGCGGCAGGACGATGATCAAGGCCATCAAAGCCTTGGCCAGCGATCCCGGCACCGATGTCATTACCCTGATTTCCAAACCTCCTGATCGAGATGTCGCTGAAAGAGTGTTGGAAGTAGCGGGTCAATGTGGCAAGCCTGTGATCGTTAATTTTCTTGGTGACCTGAATTTTCAAACGAGTTACCAAAACATTTTTTGCGCGAAGACCCTGGAGGAGACCGCTTATCTCGCCGTCGCGAAATCACAAACATCTGACGCAGTAGTTGAAAGTGTCATACGACACAATCAGGACCTGATGACCATTAAAGAAATGGCCGAGTCTCTGGCGACAGATCAATCTTGTGTTCGCGGTTTATACAGCGGCGGCACCTTCGCCTACGAGGCCCAGCTGTTGCTGGAACCTGGTCTTGGGACAATCCAGTCCGCCACACCGCTAAACGTCGAGGGAAAACTGGCGGACGCGTGGATCAGTAGGGGGCATACAATTGTCGATCTGGGTGATGACGTATTTACGCGCGGCCGACCGCATCCGATGATCGACCATCGTCTGCGCAATGAGCGTATCGTCCAGGAGGCCGAAGACCCCGAAACAGGGATCATTCTGTTGGATGTTGTTCTCGGATATGGTGCCCACGAAGATCCGGCTGCGGTAATGGCGCCGGCTATCATGGCAGCCCAACAAGTTGCCAGAGAATCAGACCGAACCATCCATTTCGTGGCTTTTGTTTGTGGCACTATGAGCGATCCTCAAGATTTTCTGCGTCAGGAAAAAACTCTGGTCGACGTCGGTGTAATACTGACGGAAAACAATGCTCAAGCCGTCCGACTGGCGATGGATATTGTCCTTGAAAAGGCTGCCTGTCTATCAGGCGAATCCGGGAATTTGGCAATATGAATACTTTGTTCGAGCACAACTTAGGTGTTGTTAATCTGGGTGTCGGCGCCTTTTCCGAAAACATCAATACGGCGCAGGGAGAATCAATCAATGTCGACTGGCGTCCGCCCGGCGAAGGAGATGTAGGGGCCGCCAGATCCCTCGCAAGGTTGATCAACAATCCGGACATTGATAGCGCCAACCAAAGCGCTTATACGCGATACCTCGAATCACGTCCGGTTCTAATTGGTTTGGGGAATGCACTGGACGTCATACCGGACATGACGGAGCGAACCATCCTCCATTCGGGTCCGCCCGTTGATTGGAGCCAGATGTGCGGCCCCATGCAGGGTGCTGTCATTGGCGCGATCCTGTACGAGGGCTGGGTCAATAACGAAACCGACGCCAGGAAGCTGGCCGCGGGCGGAGAAGTCAGTTTTTCGCCCTGCCACCATTATGGCGCGGTCGGACCAATGTCGGGTGTCATAAGCCCGTCGATGCCGGTCTGGATAGTCCGGGATGAGGTCGGCGGAAACCTCGCTTTTTCAAACCTCAACGAAGGATTGGGAAGAGTTCTTCGATTTGGCGCCCACGATCAAGAAGTCATAGACCGTTTGAAATGGATGCAATCAGTTCTGGCGCCTTTCCTGGCAGCGTCGCTGGATACGCTTGGCGGTATTGAAATCAAGCCGCTGTTGGCGCAGGCATTGCACATGGGTGACGAGTGCCATAACCGCAACGTCGCTTCAACGTCACTTTTAATAAAGATGCTGCTGCCGGCTGCACTGAGGTCTGGTCTCGACGACAAAGTAGTTGCTTCGTGTACCGAGTTCATGGCTCGAAACGATCACTTTTTTCTGAATATTTCCATGGCGGCCTGTAAAACCATGATGGACGCGTCGGAGGGCGTCGCCGGATCCTCGTTGGTAACGGCGATGGCGCGCAATGGCGTCTACTTTGGCATTCGCATAAGCGGTGGCGGCGATCGCTGGTTTACGACTGAGGCGCCCGTCGTTGACGGTCTTTACTTCCCCGGATACTCCATCCTTGACGCTGCTCCCGATCTCGGTGACAGCGCGATTACTGAAACTGCCGGACTTGGCGGATTCGCCATGGCCGCCTCGCCTGCAATCGTTCAGTTTGTCGGCGGCTCGCCGGCCGACGCCATTTTACGAAGCCGAGAAATGGCGCTGGTAACTCTTGGACAAAACAGTGCGTTAACGTTGCCTGCGCTTAATTTCGCTGGTACGCCCGCGGGCATAGATGCATGCCAAGTTGTTGACCAGAATATCACACCCATCATCAACACGGGAATCGCCCATAAAGAGGCCGGTATCGGCCAGATCGGTGCAGGTATCACACGGGCGCCAATGTCCTGTTTTACGCAGGCGGTTCAATGGCTTGACGAAAACTTTTTACCCAGTGGCGATGGAAAACCCGAATGACCCGAGAAAAAGGCCTGGCGGTGATCGCCGTCGGTGGAAATTCGCTGGTTGTCAGTGAAGATCGTCAGGCCATCCCGGACCAGTACGAGGCAGCCGTCCATACGGTCAAGCAGATTGTCGACGTTATTGCGTCGGGTTGGGATGTTGTCATAACGCACGGGAGTGGCCCGCAGATCGGTTACATCCTGCGCCGTTCGGAACTCGCTATCGAGGAAATTTCCCCTGTGCCCATGGATTATGCCGGGGCCGACATTCAGGGTGCCCTGGGATACATGTTTCAAAGAGCATTGTTCAACGAATTCACGATGCGGGACATGGACAGGCGAGCGATCGCCATTGTTACTCAGGTACGGGTGGATGTAAGCGACAAGGCTTTCAACAATCCAGCAAAACCGATTGGGCCTTATCTGGACGAATCCGTTGCAAAAAATCGGGCTGCCGAAATGGGCTGGTCCGTGAGAGAGGATGCCGGAGGCGGTTGGCGGCGAGTTGTGCCGTCTCCGAAGCCACAGGAAATTGTCGAATTGGAGCAGATCAAGTTCTTGTCGGACGCCGGATATGTTGTTATCGCCTGCGGCGGCGGCGGCATACCTGTATTGCAAAACGAAAAGAACCGTTTGGTCGGCATCGAAGCAGTGATCGATAAGGATCTCGCTTCCGCGATGCTGGCTACCGATTTAAAAGCAGACAGATTCGTTATTTCGACGGATGTGGATCAGGTTGCGCTCGACTTCAACACATCGGGCGAAAGATGGCTTAGTCAAGTTAGTCTCGACGAAGCGAAGCGATATCACGACGAAAATCAATTTGATCCAGGCAGCATGGGTCCTAAAGTCCGGGCCATGATCAACTACCTCGAAAATGGTGGGAGCGTGGGCATTGTTACCAGCCCTGATAATTTGCAGAGAGCCCTTCTCGGCAAAGCCGGAACCCGATTTGTCGTTGATCAAGACTGAAAATTTGGGAACGTCCAGACAATTGGAGAAAAACATGTTTGTCAGAATTTTCAGATTGCCGATGTCCGGTCCCGACGATGTTTCCGGCTTAAAAGCGCTCATCGACGCCGGTGAAATCATGCCGGATGAAGTGCTTGCGGTGTTGGGCAAAACGGAGGGAAACGGCTGCGTCAACGATTTCACTCGTGGTTTTAGCAACCTCGCTTTTCAGATCCTGCTGTCCGAGGCTGGAGGCCAGTCTCGTGAGGAAGTCACCAACCGCGTCGCGTTCATAATGTCTGGCGGCACTGAGGGCATAATGAGCCCCCATGCAACCGTATTTACACATCGCGAAAGCGATGGCAAATCGACATCCCGTGCCAATTCAGACAAACGTCTGGTGATTGGAATATCGCATTCAAAGGTGTTGCGACCCGAAGATATCGGCCGCACCAGCCAGGTGGATATCGTTGCTGAAGCCGTGGACGATGCAATCGCCGACGCCGGGATTGAATCTCGAGCCGATGTCCATTTCGTACAGATCAAATGCCCCTTACTCACGTCCAATCGTATCGAAGAGGCGCGAAAGCGGGGTGAGGAAGTTGTTACACATGACACATATAAATCAATGGGGTACTCACGAGGCGCGTCAGCGCTTGGCGTCGCCGTGGCGCTTGGTGAAGTAAAACGTGAAGCAATAACCGACTCAATTATATGCAATGACTGGAGTTTATATTCCTCGGTCGCTTCGACTTCAGCTGGTGTTGAAATCATGAATTGTGAAATCATCGTAATGGGCAACGCTATTGGCGCCGAGGGCGATCTTATTATTGGTCATAGCGTAATGCAGGATACGATTGACGCAAACGCCGTTCGCGAGGCGCTGGAAGGTATCGCCTTACCCGAAAATTCAACGCCTGCAGAAGCGAATCAATCACGGATAGTAAATGCATTCGCCAAGGCCGAGGCTGATCCGAGTGGGCACATCCGCGGTGTCCGCCACACCATGCTTGACGACTCCGATATCAATAATACCCGCATGGCAAGAGCTGTCGTTTCCGCGGTCATTGCGTCAATCGTCAATGATCCGATGATTTTCGTTTCCGGCGGCGCGGAACATCAAGGGCCCTCCGGTGGCGGACCAGTTGCTATCATCGCCCACGTATAGGCAGCCAAATTTCTGTTCAATAAAAGAGAAACACTGATGCGACATCCGTACCTTCTGGACACGAGTGGGATGTCGCCTTTTGGCTATTAGCGGAAGCGTCATCCACCAACCGAAAGTGTCTGCTTTTCCACGCTTAACGGATGCAATAAGCGATGGGGCTAGATCAGGTAGATTGAAAATTAACGGTATTGGCCGTTGATACAGCAAGTTCAGGCAGCCACCCACCAATTTACAGCGGCATTCTCGTACGACTGCTCTTCGTTGGACTGGCTTGATGGCGAGGTCAGGTTTATCATCCTGTCCGGGTAAATCCACATGAACACTTATGCACGTCCCCATTACACGGTACTCGGCGCTGGCATCGTAGGTACCTCTACAGCACTTGCGCTTCGCCTCGAAGGATTTCCGGTAACGCTCATCGACCGGGATGCGCCAGGTATGGGGGCTTCATATGGCAATGCCGGGATTATCCAAGCAGCTATGCCCATCACTGTCGCGGCGCCGGGAATGATGCGGCAACTTCCCAAGTATCTACTGGACCCCGATAGTCCATTGTCCGTCAGGTGGCGAAGTTTGCCGAGATTGATGCCGTTTTTCACTCGCCTTGCTGTTGCTTCAGGGGCCGCGCGCGTCGATGACAGCATGACGAGGCTTCAGGCAATTGCAAAATTGTCGGGGGACGCTCACCGGGCGTTGGCCCGTGAAGCGGGCGCGGAAAACCTGATCGCTGCTCGCGGCGTTTTATTCGTCTACCCTGGCGCAGCATCATTTGACGCCGATGGCGCGACAATGGATCTGTTCGAGCGCAACGGTGTCAGTGTTAATCGGCTGGGCGAGGACGACATTCGTCAGATGGAGCCAGCCCTCAGCCGGGATTATCGATGGGCCTATCATTTGCCGGACAATGCCTTCACAGTTGATCCAGGCGAACTGGTTACCCGGTATGCAAGCCGCTTTCAGGAACTGGGCGGCGAACTGTTGCAAAATGAAGTCCGCGAATTGGAGAACGGGCCTGGTGGGCCAGTTGCCGTCGTCGGCCCGGGTTTAAGGCGGTCAGTGGACCATCTTGTCATCGCATTGGGGGTTGATGGCGGCACTTTGCTGCGACAGCTGGGTCTTCACTTGCCCATCGCAAATGGCCGCGGCTATCACCTGATGCTACCGGAGCCGGTCAGCGACCTCAGGGGGCCCATAATTGACGGTGAAGCCCACTTCGCGGCCACTCCGATGAGAGGAGGGCTCCGACTTGCCGGTACGATCGAATTTGCAGGCGAGACCGCTTCTCCAAACTGGCGGCGAGCAGATATGCTCTATCGCCTTGCCAAACGCATGTTGCCGGATCTTGATAACCGGGACGCCGTACGCTGGATGGGTGGGCGGCCTTTGACGCCAGACAGCCTGCCTGTTATTGGACAGGTGCCAGGTTTGCCAAAGGTACTACTGGCGATGGGGCATGGGCAGTTCGGCATGACGCTGGGTGCCATTACTGGCAAAATCATTGCCGATATTGCTGCAGGACGAATGCCACCAGTCGATCTTACGCCATACAGGGTTGACCGCTTTTGAGGCGAATTGCCAATTGAAGGAGAATGTCTGCTTCTGGCTAGAAGCGGAAGTGCCAGTCACCAGCCCAAAACGTCTGCTTTCCTATGCACAACGGACATTTTTGTCATTCAGGTCTGCTTTAGGAGGTAGAGCGGACATCATTCGGCGGGCGTAATACTTCTGTTGTTGACCCAAAGCGGACGATTGCGGGATAGAGTTGCTATTGGATCATGCCATTTTAACTGCGGTGCCCCCATAACTCGATCCTTCAGTTGGCTTGACAACTTTGCAACCAAAATTCTGATCGAGCAACGGTCGATCCGCTCATTTGAGCCCGTACACTTTTTCCAAGATGAGGAAACAGTTCGCTCTTTTTTGAACCAAGGCCAACTCAATTTGACCTATGCATTTACTTAATAATCGAACGCGAGGCTTCAACTCTCCGTATGTGTATCGCTCCAAGTGTTCGCTTGTATGCGAACTCAAAAAATCCAGTTTCGAAACAATGTAGAAGCAATAAAGTCCGATTTTGAAATTCACGAGTTACAATTCATCCTGATAATTGGCTCCTCGGAAAATCGGCAGCGTCCAGACAATCCACATTTGTGTGGTACCGGATCGCGAGGGAGAAATGTCATGAGTGATATATCAGTACAAATGTTATCAGTAGCAGAATTGGCACGCTTCGCCGAACCTCCAAAAGTGCAGACGAGCGTCGCAGAAAAACATGAAGCACGACAAGCGTTGGGCCTGAAGCCTCGTTCTGAGACTACTGTGGGTGCTGGCATCAAGGTTGACGTTGACACCTGAGTAAAACCCGGCAGCCCACTAAATGCCTTCAATTGTTCGCTGATATGCGGACAAACAAGTGTGATTTCTATTTGTCAAACGGCTCGCCAGCGGACCCGTCATCCTCGGGAATTTCTTCGTCTGCAATGTAGGCGTTGATTTTCAACTGGGTCGTTGACCATTCGTTGCCCTCCTCGTCGAAAACCAATCCGTAATATGGGGTTTGAGCCCAAGCAACCCGGCCCCGGATTTTTTTGCCCTTGCCGACCCGGAGTTCAACGATTTCGTCCTGTTCCAGTGTCTGGGCAATGAAAAACTTTGACCCACCACTCGAGAGGTTGAGTAGATCGCAAGATTCCATCACTGATCCGACGCTCAATTCCGCGCGGTAGGATACGTCGTGCCTTGCTTCCGAACGTCGCACGCTCGCGCTGCGTCGCTCATCCTGAGCGGAGCTGGAAATAACATTACGTCGATCTATTGGCATAAGTTCCAAGCGTTTCCGATTTCAGAATTACTTTGGATAATTGCGGTTCGTATTTCTAGTCGAACGAACACCGTATCAATTGAGAGGACGTCCACTAAATATACGCAAATTCAGCGACGCGAACAATTTTCCAAATTTTGTGTAGCGTAACTACTTGAAATATAATTGCCTATATGAAATTTGCGCATCGCGGTATTTTCATCGCACTAATCTGATTCTCCCCGGGAGTGAATATATTTCCGCTTATGACCCAAAGCGGACATTTCCACCTAGTCGTGTTTTCATTCAATTCGCTCGTGTACGTAATCGCAGCAAGGTCCCGGCGTCGCTAAGGGGTTTGACAGACACGTTACCCCGTCCCGCGTCCAGAGGTCTGTGACCAGCCTCACTTGGGAATAGGCTCAGGGGTTCCACTTTCACAATTCGTGATACAATAAAGAGACATAACTTTATACGTCGATGAACGACATTTATGCGGGTTGCCTATGGCTGCATCACGACCGTATTTTCCGCGTCCGGAACAGAGTGCTTTTTCTAGGGATATTTTTCATGAGTGGCGAGATGGTTTTACGCGAGACGATCGCGAAGCGAATTTACGAAGATGGCCGAAAAATATTTGAAGAGAATGGCCTTGGGCCTTTTCCATCGTGGGACAAGATTGGGGAGAGCGACCGAGAGGGAAATCGACGGATTGCTGATGGTGTGATGCGTGAGGTGCGCAAAATTTATGCTGGGGGAGGAGAATTATGATCAGCATTCGAGAGCAAGCGATGTTGGATTTATTGGCGGATTGGCATACCAATAAAAGTAAGTATAACACACGCCAGATTGCAGCAGGCCTCTTGTGGAATGATCTCTTTTATCTAAACACAAGAGGCTCCAGGGATGTGTGGATGGAGCGTCGTGTTGGATCCATCATCATGGCGTGCGAGGCCAGAGGCGATCGGGCCAACAACTCGCTAATTGCGCGGGAGTTGGGGGTGTCGCGATTTAAGCTGCGAAAAATGCTTGATGCATGGGAAGCCAGCGGGAATTTCAACCGCGTGCGAGAAGGTCGCCATGTATATATAGAGTTGTCGGCGAAGAGGACGGAGACCGCTATTTCTCGCTCAGAAGCGATGATAGATACCATCCTTAAATGTGCTGACGATATTCGGGCTTTGGCTTCCAGCTAGCAAATGGAATGTGGTTCAAATTTACCACATCACTTGATGACAACAACTCATGGTTACGGCAGTATCTGGCAAAGATGACGATAACGTGATCGCACTGCTTGCAGCATAGGAATGGGAAGATGTCCAAATTGTGTGCCGGTTGCCGGAAGACATATGGGATTGTTACGGAAGAGCAAACCAACAAATTTAGGTTGTTTTGCACAAATAACGTCGCCGACCCAGAAGCCGTTAAAGAACGGTTGACCGGAGGGGAAGAAATTAAACTCGATTATTCTTGTCCTGACTGGGAGCCCGCGATGCATTTCGCGGGATATAAAGGCAATTTGCACTCTATTTTCTCATATAAGTGAAACCCAAAATAATTAGTTGGGTTGATTTAAACTGAAATATTTTTTCTCTACGTACACTTCCATCGATTGAAATAGAAATCAAAAATTAGAATTTAGTATTTCATAAGTGAGGGCAATATTTTTGGAAAAATCACAGACAGAAAAAGGATATGCGATTACGGCCGGACTTGTCGTCGGCCTTCTCTGGGGGAACTAAATATCGGGGGCGAAGATGTCTGACAAAGGAATTGTAGTAGTTTGGCTTTTGATCGGTTTACTTGTCATGGGGCTTGCAATTGCTGTCGCAGGGGGGCTAGGACTTCTCTAGTTTTAACAGCGGCGGTCAATGAGGTTTGCAGAATCAGGGGAAATATCATCGTGTCTGCTTTTGGCTATGAGCGGACCATTTCTCGAAGCTTGAAATACGTCCGCTTCCCTGTGCTTAACGGACATTCCGAGCAATCACGTCAGCTTTAGGGGGTAAAGCGGACGTCATACGGCAGTGCTATTTACTTCTGCTGTTGACCCGGAGGAGACCTTTGTGAAAAGGGGTCTGCAAGGTTGGATGTCTATTTGGCGATGGCTTGGATGCTGGGTCGCCTCAATAGTCGCTCCCACCAAGACACGATCGCTGGGTGGCGGGCCAACAAATCTGCACCCTCCGGCGCTTTGCGAAAATACGTTAAAATTGGCGCTGCATGTATGTCAGCGAGCGTGATATTGGACCCAACAAGATAGTCATCTTCGCCCATCAGGTCGGTAAGGGTCGAAAGACAGGTCTCTGCAGTCTGTAACCCCACCGCAATCTTTTCTTCGTCGCTCGCACCGCCTTCTTGGGGCACCTCTACCCGTTCAACGAACACATCCCAGACCATCGCTCGATAGGCATAGCTGTCCAACATCCCTATGATCTGATCCACTCGCGCACGGCTCTCTGTATGCTGTGGCATAAGGGGTGGGCCGTGGAAGGCATCATCGATGTACCGGGTAATTGCGGCAGTCTCGAACAAACGGAAGCCATTATGCTCAAACGCAGGTATGCGACCGAATGGGTGACGCTCTAGGTATTCCAGCGGCGGACCATCTGTCCCAAAAACATCAACTTCAACGAAACGATAGGGCACACCCTTTTCTTTGAGCGTTAACTGCACAATCCGCACGTATACGCTGTAATTTGCCCCAAATAGGGTTACGTCAACGGTCACAAGTCAGCCCCACTTCTCAACAATCTACGATCCATGCTCGCCGCAATGACAAGGAGTTTAACCTTCGTCGCGGCTAAATCTACAATTCTGGTTGATACGGAGGCAATGTCGCCTTTTGGCTAATGGCAGCCATCCATCAGAGTGTTAGATAAGGTATGTTTTGAGGAGTATAGCGGACCACTTCTTGAAGCCGTGATTTAGTCCGGTTCTGACCCAAATCGGAAGTTCTGATTTGCGGATACACGCAATTGGCAAATACACGTTCACCCCTATCAAGAAGACCCAAGCTGGCAGTCCTAAGCGACAATACCCTCAGTTAGTCGCCCCGCCTGGGGG
>Ga0315336_1001529_pt1 | contig 43659 bp, 51 predicted proteins | sample ASW5metaG_FD_204512 | JGI IMG/M metagenome (GOLD analysis project Ga0315336, IMG submission 204512) | Ammonia-oxidizing marine archaeal communities from Monterey Bay, California, United States - ASW #5 | ecosystem: Environmental > Aquatic > Marine > Intertidal zone | place: USA: California... | reverse complement strand
GGTAAAAAAAATACAGTTGTTTTTATAAAAGATGCAATCAAAAGAAGCAGTATATGAAAAAACAAGTTGTTAATTTATTTAATAAATCAGTTTCAGAAATAGATATTCCTGACTCTGTGTTTGGAATTAAAGTTTTTCCAGATCTTATTCATCAATATATTAGATATCAAAACGCCAAATCTCGACAAGGAAGTCACAAAACTAAAACTAGATCTGAGGTAAGAGGAAAATCAAAAAAACCTTTTTCTCAAAAAGGTACAGGTAATGCAAGACAAGGTAGTTCTAAACCACCAAATTTTAGAGGTGGAGCAGTATCAATGGGTCCACAAAATAGAGATCATTCATTTAACTTAAACAAAAAAGAAAAAGCCCTTGCCCTTAAGTGCGCTCTTTCAAGTAAAATTAATGAAAATGAGATTATTTTTATTGACTCGTTTAATATTTCTAACCACAAAACAAAAGATTTGAATAAAAATTTGAAAAGTTTTGAATTTAATTCTGCACTTTTCATACATAATGAAAATCAAAAAAATCAAAACTTTAAAAGAGCTTCATCGAATATACCAAGACTTTCTATGCTTTCTGATAAAGGTTTAAATGTTAAGGATTTAATGACCTTTGAAAAGATATTTATTGAAAAAACTGCTGTTGAACAAATAACCAAGAGACTTTTATGAAAAAGAATGTGAAAATTACATCTGAAGAGAGGGCATTAAGTATAATTAAGAAACCTTTGATGACGGAAAAATCTACAAATTTAAATCAATTTAATCAATATAGTTTCGTAGTTAGCAATAACTCAAATGTATACGAAATTAAAAGTGCTATTGAAAAGATATTTAAAGTTAAGGTTACAAAAGTTAATACATCAGTAATTCGTGGCAAACTGAAATCTTTCAAAGGGAACCTTGGATATACAAAAAATATTAAAAAAGCAATAGTTACCCTTGCTGAAGGTAATACAATTGATTCTTCTTTGGATATTAAATGACTTTAAAAAAATTAAAACCTACAACCCCAGGACAAAGAGGAACTGTTTTAGTTTCGAAATCTCATTTGTGGAAAGGCAATCCTTATAAATCTTTGGTTGTGTCTAGAAAATCTACAGGTGGAAGAAATAACCAAGGGCGTATTACTTCAAGAAGAATGGGTGGGGGGGCAAAAAGAAAATATAGAATAATTGATTTTAAAAGAAGTAAATTTGATGTTTATGCTGAAATAGTAAGAAATGAGTATGATCCTAATCGTTCTGCATTCATCAGTTTGATTAAATATGATGATGGTGAATTTAGTTACATTATATCACCACAAAAAACCAATATTGGTGATAAGATTATTTCAAGTGCTTCAGCAGAAATTAAAGAGGGAAATTGTATACCTTTAAAAAACATACCTGTTGGAACCAATATTCACAACATTGAAATTAAGCCTGGAGCTGGCGGACAATTAGCAAGATCTGCTGGTACTTCAGCTCAAATTATTTCTAAAGAAGATTTGTACGTTCAACTTAGACTTATATCTGGAGAAATTAGACTCGTTAACAAAAATTGTCTTGCAACCATTGGTGTTGTTTCTAATTCAGACCAAAAAAATGTTAAACTTGGAAAAGCTGGAAGAAAAAGGTATCTTGGTTTTCGTCCAAAGGTCAGAGGGGTTGTAATGAATCCTGTGGATCATCCTCATGGCGGAGGTGAAGGTAGAACATCAGGTGGACGTCATCCCGTAACCCCTTGGGGAAAGTCAACTAAGGGTAAGAAAACACGAACTAATAAAAAAACTAATGTTTTTATTTTAAAGAAGAGGAAGAAATAATGGCTAGATCAGTTTGGAAAGGACCTTTTGTAGATATGGCAATAATTAAAAAAGCTGAAAAAGTATCTGCCTCTGGGCGAAAAGATGTAATAAAAATATGGTCACGAAGATCAACTATTTTACCTCAATTTGTAGGACTTACTTTTGGAGTTTATAATGGACATAAATTTATCCCCGTTTCTGTTAATGAAAATATGGTTGGTCACAAATTTGGAGAATTTTCGCCAACAAGAACTTTTAAAGGTCATACAACTGCCGATAAAAAGGCAGTAACAAAATAATCATGGAAAATAATATGATAGCTTTAGCAAAAGATAATACTATTAGAGTAAGCATTCTAAAATTAGCCAATGTTGCTCGTTCAATAGTAAATTTGAAAGCTAGTAAAGCAGTAAATCAATTAAAATTTTCGCAAAAAAGAATTTCTAGATCTGTTTTAAAAGTTCTCAATGCAGCAATAGCGAATGCAGAGAATAATAAACAACTTGATATAGATAATCTTTTTATTAAAGAGGCTTATGTTGGCAAAAGCTTGACAATGAAAAGATTTAAACCACGTGCAAAAGGAAGGGCCTCTTCAATTAAAAAGCCATTTAGTAAGTTAACAATTATTGTTGAAGAAAGAAAAATATCTTCAATCAAAAAAGGGAATAAATAATTATATGGGACAAAAAGTTAATCCAAATGGAATAAGACTGGGAATTAATAAAACATGGTCTTCTCGATGGTTTTCAAAAAAAAGTTATGCAAAATTACTACATGAAGATTTGAAGATAAAAAAATACGTGGAAGAAAAGTTGAAGTCAGCAAGCATTGCAAAGATAACTATTGAAAGAGCTGCTAAAAAATTAAGATTAACTATATATAGTTCTAGACCAGGTATAATAATTGGGAAAAAAGGAGCTGACATTGAAAGTTTAAAAAATATGTTGACTAAAATGTCAAATTTAGAAGTATTTCTAGATATAAAAGAAGTACGTAAGCCTGAGGTGGAGGCTAAATTAGTAGCTGAAAATATAGCCACACAACTTGAAAAGAGAATTTCTTTTAGAAGAGCCATGAAAAAAGCCGTTCAATCTTCAATGCGATTAGGGGCTAAAGGAGTAAAAATAGTTTGTAGTGGAAGACTTGGTGGAGCAGAAATCGCCAGAACCGAAAAATATCATGAAGGGAGCGTACCCCTTCATACTTTGAGAAGTGATATAGATTATGCGACTGCTGAAGCTGAAACAACTTACGGGATATGTGGAATTAAAGTATGGATTAATAAAGGCGAAATACTTAACAAAGATCCTTACGGAAGTGAAAAAAATCAACTTGAACAAGGCAGTATAAGATAATGAATATGCTATCACCTCAAAGAACTAAATTTCGAAAACAATTTAAGGGAAGGATTCATGGGAATGCAAAAGGAAACTTTAAGCTGAATTATGGTAGTTATGGATTAAAAGCTTTAGAACCTGAGCGTATTACATCTCGCCAAATTGAATCAGCACGAAAAGCAATCACCCGCCATCTTAAAAGGGCAGGAAGAATGTGGATTAGAGTGTTTCCTGATGTTCCAGTTTCAAAAAAGCCTGCTGAAGTAAGAATGGGAAAGGGAAAAGGCGCTATCGAATATTGGGCATGTCGTGTAAAACCAGGTCGAATAATGTTTGAGGTTGATGGAGTCAATCTTCAGGATGCTAAGAAAGCTATGACTTTAGCTGCAGCTAAATTACCAATAAAATGTAAATTTGTTGAGAGAAATATATAATGGTTAAAGCATCACAAAATATTAATTATAAAAAAATAAAATTAGAGATTAATGAACTTAAAAAATCTTTGCTAAATTTTAGATTTCAAAAATCTACTGGCCAACTGGAAAAAACGTCGGAGATTAAAAAAGCTAGAAAAAAAATTGCTAAATTAAAAACTGAGATAGGACAACATAAAGGAGCTTCGAATGTCTAAAAGATTACTAACAGGCAAAGTAGTATCTTCTAATAGTAATAAAACTATAGTTGTTGAAGTGACAAGAAGAGTAAAGCACAAAATGTATAAAAAAATTATTAAAAGAGCAAAAAAATACCATGCCCATGATGAAAGCAACTCACATAAAATTGGTGACTTGGTTATAATCCAAGAATCAAAACCAATATCTAAATTAAAATCATGGGTTGTCTTTGAACCAAGTGTAAGAGAAAATAAATAATGATACAAATGCAATCAAACCTTTTTGTTGCTGATAATTCTGGAGCTAGAAAAATTCAGTGTATCAAAGTATTAGGAGGTTCAAAAAGACGCTTTGCTTCAATTGGAGATATTATAGTTGTTTCTATAAAAGATGCTATACCCAGAGGAAAAGTTAAAAAAGGTGAAATCTTCAAAGCTGTTATAGTTAGAACAATAAAAGATTTTAGTAGAGCAGATGGAACAAGTATACGTTTTGATAAAAATGCTGCAGTACTTTTAGATAAACAAGATGAACCAATTGCCACAAGAATTTTTGGTCCAGTTACCAGAGAGCTGAGAACTAAAAAATTTATGAAAATTATAAGTTTAGCACCTGAGGTAATTTAATGAAAAATAAAATGAAATTAAAAAAAGGAGATGAAGTGATCGTCCTTGCTGGTAAAGACAAAGGTAAAACTGGAAAAATTTCCCTGGTTAGACCTAAAATTGATAAAGCAATTGTTTCAGGAATAAATAAAGTAAAAAAACATCAAAAACCTGACAATAATCAAGCTGGGGGAATAATAGAAAAAGAAATGCCAATACATATTTCGAACATTGCATATTATGATGCTGCTTCCAAAAAAGGTGTAAAAATTAGCTACAAACTAAATAACAAAAATAAGAAAATCAGAATAATTAGGAATTCAAAAAAAGAAATTTAATTATGAGTAGATTAGCAGAAGAATTTAAAAATATTATAAAAACTAAAATGATGGAAAAGTTTAAATATACTAATGTATATCAAATTCCAAAAATTACAAAAATTGTTTTGAATATGAGTATTGGTGAGGCAAAAGAAGATTCTAAAATTTTAGATAAAGCTCAGGAAGAATTATCATTAATCGCAGGACAAAGAGCAGTAAAAACAAAAGCAAAAAAAGCTATAGCTGGATTTAAAATAAGAGAAGGAATGGAACTAGGCGTATCTGTAACACTAAGAAATAAAATCATGTATGAGTTTTTGGATAGATTAATTAATATAGCTATTCCGAGAATTCGGGATTTTAGAGGCCTTAATTTTAAGAGTTTTGATGGAAATGGAAATTATACTTTAGGTATTAAGGAGCAGATTATCTTTCCTGAAATTAATTATGATAAAGTTGATAAAATTAGAGGTCTTAATATTACTATATGCACCAATTCTTCAAATGACACGGAAGCTATAGAGCTTCTTAAATATTTTAACATGCCATTTACGGCAATAGAAACAAATTAAGGAGATTATGGCAAAGAAAAGTTCAATACAAAAAAATCTTAATAGAAAAAAAATTGTATCTAAATTTAAAAAGAAAAGAAAAGATTTGAAAATACTAATTATGAAAAAAGATATATCAATGGAGGAGAGATTTAAATTTCAATCAAGACTAAATGATCTTCCTAGAGACGGTTCAAATGTTCGTGTTAGGAACAGATGTATTCTTACTGGCAGAACCCGAGGCGTTTATAGAAAATTTGGTTTATCAAGAATTAAATTTAGGGAGTTATCAATGTCTGGAGCACTTCCAGGCGTTGTTAAGTCTAGTTGGTAGGGAGAATTATATATGGCATTTAATGATTCATTATCTGATATGTTAGCAAGAATAAAAAATGCACATAGGGCAAACAAGACATTTACTTCTTGTTATAAATCTAAACTAAACACGAATGTTTTATCTGTTTTAAAAGATGAGGGATATATTAGAGATTTTCAACATATAGAAATACGAGAGGGTATAAGCAATATTAAAATTGATTTGAAATACCATAACGGCTTACCTGTAATTAGGAAAATCAAAAGAGTATCCAAACCAGGTATACGTGTATATTCAAAGATTAATGATTTACCAAAACCTTATGGTGGCTTAGGTATTTCAATTATTTCAACACCTAAAGGAGTTATGTCTGATCAAAAAGCTAGAGATAATAATGTTGGTGGTGAAGTCTTGTGTGAGGTATTCTAATATGTCAAGAATAGCAAAGAATAGCATTAAGTTACCCAAGGACACTACCTGTAATTATGAAAACAATGTACTTTCAGTTAAAGGTAAACTTGGTGAAATGTCCTTGAATGTTAACTCTTTATTCACATTAGAATTAAAAGATGAAGAAATAAATATTCTACCCAAAAAAGAAAAAGATAAAACTAATCCAATTTGGGGCACAACTAGAGCACATGTTTCTAATATTATAAAAGGGGTTAGTGAAGGCTTTTCCAAAACTCTTGAGTTAAATGGAACGGGATACCGAGCTTCTGTTTCAGGCTCTAAATTGAAATTACAATTAGGATTCAGTCATGATATTGATTTTGATGTACCTAGAGAAATTAAGGTTGAGTGCCCTAAACAAAATATTATTAAATTAAGTGGATCTAATAAAGAAAAGTTGGGGGATGTTGCGGCTAATATTAGATCTTTTAGAAAACCAGAACCATTTAAAGGTAAAGGAATTAAGTATGAAAATGAATTTATTTTTAGAAAAGAAGGTAAGAAGAAGTAAAAAATGATAAATATTCGCAGACAAAATAGAACAAGATTTAAGTTAAAAAAGGTTACAGAGAGAAAAAGATTATCTGTTTTTAAATCTAATAATCATATTTATGCACAAGTAATTAATGATGAAATTGGAGTTACTCTAGTGAGTGCCTCATCATTGGAGAAAGAAATACGAATTAAAAAACAAACTAAGAAAGAATTAGCTAAAAAAATAGGAACTGAGATAGCAAAAAGATCTATAAAAAATGGAATTAAAGATGTAGCATTTGATAAAGGTAAATACAAATATCATGGGATAATAAAAATATTAGCTGAAGCCGCAAGAGCTGGTGGATTAAATTTCTAGAGGATTATATGATTGAAAATGAAAATAAAGAGTTTAGTGAGCACCTCGTAACAATAAACCGTGTTGCGAAGGTTGTTAAAGGTGGTCGTCGTTTTGGTTTTGCAGCTATTATGATCGTTGGTGATAACAAAGGGAGGGTAGGCTATGGAACAGGTAAAGCAAAAGAAGTTCCTGAAGCAATTAGAAAAGCAACTGAAAATGCTAAAACTAAAATGATTCGTGTATACTTAAAAGATAAACGAACCTTGCACCATGATATTGTCGGTAGGTTTGGGGCAGGTAAAGTTATATTACGAAGTGCAGCACCTGGAACAGGCATAATTGCTGGAGGCCCAATGAGAGCTCTTTTTGAGTCTCTTGGAATAAAAGATGTGGTTGCAAAATCAACTGGAAGTTCGAATCCACATAATATGATCAAGGCTACTTTTAATGCATTTAAAGAATCTGAGTCACCAAAAAGTATTGCAGCTAAAAGATCAATAAAAATATCTGAAATTACAAAAAATAAAGATTAAAATAATATGAAAATTAATCAACTTACACCAATCAAATTTTCCAATAAAAAAAGAAAAAGAGTAGGAAGAGGATCAGGTTCAGGTTTTGGAAAAACTGCAGGACGAGGTATCAAAGGTCAAAAGTCAAGATCAGGTGTGGCAATCAATGGCTTTGAAGGAGGACAAATGCCTTTATATAGAAGGGTGCCTAAAAGAGGGTTTAAAAATCCATTTTCTAATAAAACCCAATCAATTAATTTTAATCAAATAAATAATATTATTAATAAATATAAAATTAGTGCTAATAAAATAAACGAAAGTATGCTTTTTGAAAAAAAAATATTTAATAAAGCAAAGGGTGCATTAAAACTTCTAGATGTTGGTGAGTTATCATCTTCCATTAATATTGAAGTTTCTTATGCTTCCAAAAAAGCAATTGCAAAAGTAGAAAAATCAGGTGGCAAAGTTACGCTTACAAAGACAACTTAAGAAGTTATGGCATCAACAGCTGAAAAATTAGCAAGTAATTTAAACTTTAGTGCTCTTGGTAAAGCTACTGAGTTACGCAATAGACTTTTATTTACTTTGGGAGCTCTAATTATTTTTCGATTGGGAACATTTTTACCTATACCAGGTATAAATCCAGTAGCATTGCAGCAGTTTTTTGAGCAACAATCATCTGGTATATTAGGTATTTTTGATACATTTTCTGGCGGAGCTCTTCGTAGAATGGGTATTTTTGCTCTGGGGGTTATGCCTTATATTTCAGCGTCAATAATTATGACACTCATGCAATCAGGCATTCCATATCTGAAAGCATTAAAGGAACAAGGATCGAAGGGGAGAAGAAAAATCATTCAATATTCTCGATATCTTACTGTAATTATTTCAGCCCTTCAGGGATATGGTGTCGCAATTGGTTTAGAATCAATGCAAACAGCTTACGGAAATATTGTAATTGAACCTGGTCTTTTCTTTAAAATTACAACAATCATTACGTTAGTTGGAGGAACAATTTTTCTAATGTGGCTTGGGGAGCAAATTACATCGAGAGGTGTTGGAAATGGTATTTCATTAATAATTACAGCTGGAATTGTGGCCAATCTTCCCGGTGCTTTTGTTAGCACTCTTCAATTAGGAAGAACAGGGGAGTTAAGTGTTGGATTTATTCTTGCTATTTTAATTTTGGTATTAGCTCTTATTATTTTTATTGTATTTATAGAAAAAGCTCAAAGAAGATTAATGGTACAATACCCAAAAAGGCAAGTTGGCAATAAAGTGTATGGAGGACAAAGCTCCCATTTACCATTAAAAATTAATACAGCTGGAGTTATTCCAGTAATCTTTGCATCATCTATTTTACTTTTGCCCAATACAATGTCAGGATTTGGTGCAGGATCTTCAAGTGAAATTTTTTTATTGATTTCTAGTTATCTCGGAAGAGGTCAACCTCTTTATTTAGCTTTCTTTTCCTTTATGATTATATTTTTTGCTTTTTTTTATACAGGCATAGTTTTTAATCCTGATGAACAAGCAGAAAATCTTAGAAAATATGGTGGGTTTATCCCAGGTATTCGACCAGGTGAAAATACCTCTATGTATATTGATTATGTTTTAACTAGATTAACAACAGTGGGTTCAATATATTTAACTTTAGTCGCACTCCTCCCTGAATTTTTAATATCAAAAACATCAATTCCTTTTTATTTAGGAGGAACAAGTTTATTGATTGTCGTCGTCGTAATGATTGATTTTATAACTCAAGTACAATCTCATTTATTTCAGCATCAATATGAAGGTTTGTTAAAAAAAACCAAATTAAAAGGTAGAATAAAAATAGGAGGAGCGTAAATTAATGATATTAATTTTTTTTGGCTTACCTGGAGCTGGAAAAGGAACTCAAGCTGCGCTAACCTCAAAAAAATTAAATATACCACATCTATCAACAGGAGACATTCTTAGGAATAAACTTTTAGAAAAAGATTCTAAATCCAAAAAACTTAAAGAAATACTTGAAAGTGGAAATTTAGTTTCAGATGAAATCTTAAATGGAATTATATTAAGGCGCTTGGATAAGCAGGATTGTTCTAAAGGATTTATTTTAGATGGGTATCCTAGAACTATGACTCAGGCATTGTATCTAAATGAATTAATTGGTTTACGAAAATTAACAATATCTAAAATAATTAACCTATCTGTTGATAGTGAGGTTGTTATAAATCGGATGAAGTCTAGATCAAGAATTGAAAATAGAAAAGATGATAAAGAGGAAGTTATTAAGAAACGAATTTTAAAATATCTAAAGGAAACTAAGCCCCTATCAGATTATTATAGACATAATTTTTCTTCAAATTATTATGTTATTGATGGAAATCAAGAAATCAAAAAAATTCAACATGATATATCTGAAATACTATAAAATGACCATTTTCTAGCAGAATTTAGTATTTCTTGACTTGACTTTTGCTCTTGTTATCATGTATCACCCCTCATTCATTTTATTTTAAAATAACTAGGGCACTTACTTAGCATGGCAAGAATATCTGGCGTAAACATTCCTACTAATAAAAGAATTCATATTTCTCTAACATATATTTTTGGAATTGGTCCGAAAATAGCAGGAGATATATGTAAAGAGGCATCAATCGACACTAGAAAAAGAGTTAATCAACTAAATGATGATGAAATTAACAAAATTAGGGAAGCTATTGAGTCTAAACAATTTATCGAAGGGGATCTTCGTCGCAAAATATCAATGAATATTAAAAGATTAACTGATCTAGGATGTTACAGAGGTCTTCGTCACAGAAAAAAACTTCCTGTTAGAGGACAACGAACCCATACTAATGCGCGAACAAGAAAAGGCAAAGCAGTTGCAATTGCTGGTAAAAAGAAAGTGACTAAAGGGTAATTTGTGGCTGATAAGAAAAAAAATAAATCAAAAATCAAAAGAAAAGTTGCAACTGGAGTGGCTCATGTTGTGTCTTCATTTAATAATACAATTATAACAATCACTGATGATAATGGAAATGCTTTAGCTTGGTCATCATCAGGCCATAAAGGTTTTAAAGGATCAAGAAAATCTACTCCATTTGCTGCACAAATTGCAGCTGAAGATGTTGGAAATAAAGCAAAGGAATTTGGTATAAAATCATTGCGAGTTGAAATTTCAGGTCCTGGATCAGGAAGAGAGTCTGCTTTAAGATCGCTACAATCTGTTGGTTATATAATCACTTCAATTAAAGATGTTACCCCAATACCTCATAATGGTTGTAGACCAAGAAAAAGAAGAAGAGTTTAATTTAAATTAATACAAGGAGTATTTAGTGTTACAAAAAAATTGGATGGATTTAATCAAACCAAGCAAGATGGATGTTAATGTTCAAGAAAACGATGGTAGAACAGGTGTTCTTGTTGCAGAACCTTTAGAAAGAGGTTTCGGATTAACCTTAGGCAATTCACTCAGAAGAATCTTGTTATCATCATTGCAGGGTGCAGCAATTACTTCCATAAAAATAAAGGGTGTTGTACATGAATTCTCAACAATTCCTGGTGTAAAAGAAGATTTAACAGATATTCTTCTCAACCTTAAGTCTGTTGGAATTAAAGTTCATTCACCTGGTTTGAAAAAAATGTATATTAAAACTAAAGGTTCAGGAGAAATAAGAGCTGGTAATTTTGAAACCGACTCTGAAACAGAAATTATGAACCCCGATCAGATTATTATGACATTAGATAGTAACGCTGACATAGAATTAGAAGCAAATGTTGACACGGGCAAAGGATATCTACCTGCTGAAGTTTCAGAAGATGAGAACAAAATGATTGGAGAAATTAAATTGGACGCAATGTTCAGTCCAGTAAAAAGAGCTTCATATAAAGTTGAAAATAGTAGGGTTGGTCAAGTAACTGATTATGACAAGCTTATTATTGAAATAGAAACAAATGGTGCTGTCCCTCCTGATGATGCTATAGCTTTGGCAGCCAGAATACTTCAAGATCAACTACAGGCTTTTATCAATTTTGATGAACCAGAAATACAACAAGAGGCAAGTACACATGAAAAATTATCATTTAACCCAAATCTCTTAAAAAAAGTAGAAGAGTTGGAGTTATCTGTTCGATCTGCTAATTGTTTAAAAAATGATAATATTATCTATATAGGTGATTTAGTTCAAAAATCTGAATCAGAAATGTTAAGAACACCAAATTTTGGTAGAAAATCACTTAATGAAATCAAAGAAGTTTTGCAACAAATGGAATTAAATTTAGGAATGCTGGTTTCAGATTGGCCACCTGAAAATATAGAAGAACTAGCAAAAAAGTTTGAGGATCCCTTTAATAAATAATTAATATTATGAAACATAATATTACAAATAGAAAATTAAATAGAACTTCCTCCCATAGGAAATCATTGTTAATGAACCTATCTAATGCTTTGATCAAGCATGAACAAATAACAACTACACTTCCAAAAGCAAAAGAATTAAGACCTTATGTTGAGAAAATTATAACATTAGGAAAAAAGGGAGATTTAGAATCAAGGAGAAAAACAAATTCAATTCTTCAAGATGAAAAAAATACAAAAAAGATTTTTAATATAATAGCTGAACGATATAAAGAAAGAATAGGTGGGTATACACGCATTGTTAAAATTGGTAATCGTTTTGGTGATAATGCTCCAACAGCAATTATTGAACTTGTTGATCGAGATGAAGATGCTAAAGGTCAAGACAGCGGTCCTGTAATTGAGAAAAAATCTTCTTCTGAGGAAGATAATTAGTTTCTAATATTTTGATTAATCTTTTTTGGGTAGCAGCAGGAGGAGCTCTGGGAGCATCTCTGCGATATGGTACATCGATGATATTTAGATTTTTTAATCCAAATCTTCCCTTTGGAACTCTTGCAGTTAATATTGTTGGTTCATTTATAATTGGATTATTAGTAAGCAAACTTGAGACTAAAATTTCGTCAGAGGTTTTTATAAGGTATTTTTTAATTATTGGAGTTTTGGGATCTTATACAACATTTTCTTCATTTTCTATGGAGGTAATTGAACTCTATAACAATAATAAATTATTTTTTTCTTTATTTTATATTTTAATATCAATTTTCTCTTGTATTGTTGCAGCTTATGTGGGTTATAATATAAATAAACTGTCGTTTTGAAAAAAATTTTTACAATACATCCCGATTACAAAGACTCGCGTATAGATAGATGGTTAAAGAAAAACTTTTCTACTTTAAATCAAAGTTTTATTGAAAAAAATTTACGCAAAGGCTATATTAAAGTTAACGATCATAAAATTGCATCAAATTACAGACTCAACTTAGATGATAGAATAAGTATATTTAATTTTTCAAATGATATTTATAAAAATATTCCAAAAAATCTTGATGATAAAATAATTTCAAATGAAATATTAAAAATTTTTAATGCATCTATTATCTTTGAAAATAATAACTTTATTATATTAAATAAATGGAGTGGTATAGCAACACAGGGTGGCAGTAAAATTAATATATCAATTGATAATATAATTAAAAATATTTCATTAAATTATAATCTAGTTCATCGTTTGGATAGAGAAACTTCAGGTCTATTAATTATTTCTAAAAATTTGATTTATACTCGAATTCTTGCAAAATTATTTAAAGAGAATCAAATTACAAAAATTTATATAGGCATATGTCAAGGACATCCTTTAGAATCAGAGTCGGAAGTAAAAATTTCTATCTTAAAAAAAAATAATATGAATAAATCAAGCGAAGCAATTACACGGTATAAGGTGTTGCAAACTCAGAATAATCTAAGTAATATAATATTTAATCCGTTAACGGGAAAAACACATCAAATTAGAATTGTATCAGAACATCTAGGTTGTCCTATAGTTGGAGATACTAAGTACAACAATAATAATAAATATCCTTTTGAAAAATTAAAATTAAATGCACATTTATTAAAATTTACAATAAATAATAAAACATACGAATTTTCATCAAAATTACCTGGTCATTTTCTAAATTTTTTTAAAAAAAATAATCTAACTATACCTTCAGTTGATAATATAGATAATTTTTTAAAAATTATTTAATTCCTTTAAAAAATATTTTAAAAAAATTTTATCGAATTGCTTAACGGATATCTGAGAGTTTAAATCCTTAAGAGATGTTGCTGAATAATCTTTAAGTCCGCATGCATGAATATCATTATAATATTTTAAATTTGGATTAATATTAAAACTCAGACCATGATAAGTTATCCATTTTCTTATTCTTAGTCCGATTGCACCAATTTTTTTTTCTTTCGGTTGAAGAATATTTTTAGATTTCGTTACCCAAATTCCTACTCTATCAGGATAAGTTGTAGCTATAATGTTTAATTCTTGAAGAAAACAAATTGTAGATTTTTCTATTAGTTTTACAAAATTGCGTATATCTTTTTTGCGATTATTTAAATTTATTAGAAAATAAACAATTCTTTGACCAGGACCATGGTAGGTTGTTCTTCCACCTCTATTTGTTTGAATCACTGGAATTTTAGAATTTGATAAAATTTCATTTTTATTAGCACTTGCTCCACAAGTATAAATATGATCATGATTAAGGAACCAAATTAATTCATTTGTTTCTTTTTTTTGTATTTGATTAACTCTATTTTCCATAAAAAAAAGAGCATCAAAATAATCAATGTTTTCATTTGATATTTTTATTTCAATATTTTTTATCATTATTAAATTTTATGATCAGTTGATACTTAATATCCTATCTGGTAATTAACTACTATTAAATTAGCGGCCGTGGCGGAACTGGTAGACGCGCAGCGTTGAGGTCGCTGTGGGATTAATCCTGTGGAAGTTCAACTCTTCTCGGCCGCACCAAAGAGGTTAAGTATGAATGATGTAGAAAATAATAGCAATACAATCAATTCTGAACATTTGGTTGACAGCTCTATTTTAAGAATTGAGCTCCTTATATCTCAAAATAATAAAATAGAACTGCTAAATTTTACAAAGGATCTTCATAATGCAGATATTGCTGATATCATCCAGAACCTAGAGCACGATAAAAGATTAATATTTTTAGATAATATAAAAGAAATTTTTAATCCCGAAATTCTAACTTATCTTAATGAAAGTATTAGAGAAGAGATAATTGAAAATTTAGATATTAAGCAATTAGCGACCAATGCTACCAAATTGGATGTTGATGATGCTGTAGATGTTGTTGAAGATTTAGAAGAAGCTGACCAAGCAGTCTTTTTAAGCAACATACCTGAAAATGAAAGAAAACTTATTGAAGAGGGATTAAATTACCCTGAAGATAGTGCTGGACGCTTAATGCAAAGAAAATTTGTTGCTATTAGCGATCTATGGACTGTTGGTGAAGCAATAGATTTTTTGAGACAAAATAAAAACGACCTTCCCGAAGATTTTTATGATATTTATTTAACTAATACTTATAAGAAAATTACAGGTATTGTCCCTCTAGGTCGTTTGATGGGATCAAAGAGGGTTATAAATTTAAGTGATATAAAAAATAAAATTACTAGAACCATTAAAGCAATTACCGATCAAGAAGAAGTGGCATATCAATTTAACAAGTATGCCATGGTCAGTGCCCCAGTAGTGAATGAAGATAATGTTATCATAGGTTCTGTAACAGTAGATGATGTAGTAGATGTTATTGAAGAAGAGAGAGAGGAAGATATCTTAAAATTAGGAGGAGTTGGACAAGCAGACATTTATGAGGCAGTTATAGATACAACAAAATCCCGATTTTCATGGTTGTTAGTAAATTTGCTAACAGCAATAATTGCATCAATTGTTATTGGTTTTTTTCAAGCTTCAATAGAAAAAGTAGTAGCTCTTGCTGTTTTAATGCCCATTGTTGCTTCAATGGGTGGTAACGCAGGCACTCAAACTTTAACTGTGTCGGTTCGTGCACTTGCTACAAAAGAATTAACAGCTTCCAATGCAATAAAAATAGTTATTAAAGAAATATTTGTAGGAAGTATAAATGGTTTGATTTTTGCATTAATAGTGGGTGTTTTATCTTCATATTGGTTTGGTGACACACTACTTGGGGTTGTTATTGCATTAGCCATGATTTTAAATTTAGTAGTCGCTGGGTTTGCGGGTACTTTAATTCCACTTACTTTAAATAAATTTAATATTGATCCAGCTTTAGCTTCTGGAGTAATATTAACGACAATTACAGATGTATTTGGTTTTTTATCTTTTTTAGGATTGGCCACTATTTTAATAATTTAAGAAATACTATAAGTATCAAGCAAATTAACACTTTAATTATATTAATTTAGAAAAAATTTTGGGATACACTTGAAGCAAAATATAAATTAGGTTAATTACTAAAATATCAAGGAATATAATATGAATATAAAACATAATAATGCATTAGTTAATTTAGTTTTTCCTACACAAGGAATTGCAACTTATTATAAAAATATTGGTATAGTTTTTTTTGGCACTCTTTTATTAGCGATATCATCTAAAATTCAAGTCCCATTCTGGCCTGTTCCTATGACTATGCAAACATTTATTGTATGCATTATAGGAATGACTTGTGGCTGGAAACTTTCCTTGTTTACATTAATAGCTTATTTGGTTGAAGGCGCGATTGGTCTTCCAGTTTTTGCAAAAGGAGGAGGTCTACTTTATTTAACAGGACCAACGGCTGGATATTTATATGGCATGGTTATTGCAGCCACTGTTATGGGCCTACTTGCTGAAAAAGGTTATTCACAATCTTATCTCAAATGTTTTATTGCCCTGTTAATAGGAACAATTATAATTTTTATATCCGGTGTTTATTATCTTGGTTCTATAATTGGTTATGACAAAGCATTAAGCGCAGGACTTTTTCCTTTTATACCTAGTGAATTTTTTAAAATTGCTTTAGCTTTATTTATAATTCCTTCAATATCTAAATATTTAAATAAATAAATTAGTTTTATGAAAATCGGAATTGACTTGGGTGGCACCAAAACCGAAGGTATTTTAATAGATCAAAATGGTAAGGAATTAACAAGAAAGCGAATAAGAACAATAAAAAATTATCAAGGTACTATTGATGGAATTAAATCTATAGTTTTAGATTTTGAAAATAAATTTAATTCTGTTGATTCAATAGGAATAGGTATGCCAGGAGCAGTATCGCTAAACTCTGCATTAGTTAAAAATGCTAACTCTATTTGGTTGAATGGCAAACCTTTAAAGAAAGATTTAGAAAGTCAACTTAAACGAAAAGTTTATTTAGAAAATGATGCAAATTGTTTTGCTCTTTCTGAGGCAGTTGACGGAGCAGGAAAAGATCATCAAGTTGTTTTTGGAGTAATAATAGGAACTGGAGTTGGAGGAGGAATAATTGTCAATAAAAAAATATTATCAGGTAGCAACAAAATTGGTGGAGAATGGGGCCATATAGCTTTACCCAACAGAACAGAAGAAGAAGAAAAATACAATAAAAAATGTTATTGTGGATTAGATGGTTGTATGGAGACTTATGTTTCAGGACCTGGTTTTTCAAGTATTTACAATTTAAAATATAATTCCAATTTCGATTCCCACCAAATTATAGAAGGTTACAAAGATAACAATACAACATGTATTGAAGCACTTAAAAGTTATGTAGATCACTTAGCAAGAGGATTATCTATAGTTATGAATATTCTAGACCCTGAAATTATTGTCTTGGGAGGTGGAATGTCAAATATTGATTATATTTATGAGAATATTAATAGTAATTTAAAAAAGTATGTTTTTAGTGATACATTAAATACCAAAGTTGTAAAAAATTTGCATGGAGACTCGGGAGGTGTTAGAGGCGCTGCTTGGCTAGGTTAAATACCAGCAATATTAATATATTTAATTTCTAAGAAATCATCTACACCGTAACGTGAACCCTCTCTACCAAGACCAGATTCCTTCACTCCACCAAAAGGTATTTCTGCTTTGGATGGAAGTCCTGTGTTGACACCAACTATCCCGTATTCTAAAGACTCTGCAACACGCCAAATTCTTCCAATATCTCTTGAATAGAAATAAGAAGCCAAGCCATAAGGAGTATCATTTGCCATCTGAATTACTTCTTCATCAGTTGAAAATTTATATAGTGGAGCTACTGGTCCAAAAGTTTCTTCATATGTTATTTTAGCTTTTGTTGTAACATTTGATAAAACTGTTGGCTGAAAAAAATTTCCACCTAACTGATGTAGATCTCCACCAACCACGATTTTTGCACCTGTGTTTACTGCATCATTAACATGTTCTTTAACCTTTTGAAGAGAATATTCATCTATCATTGGACCAGAAGTAATGCCATCAATTAAACCATCTCCAACTTTAATTTTAGAAACTGCATTACTAAATTTTTCCAAAAATTCTTCATAAATTTTTTCATGAACAAAAATTCTATTCGCACAGACACAAGTTTGACCCGTATTTCTAAATTTACTCTGCATTGCACCTATTACAGCTTCATCAATATCAGCATCATCAAAAACAATAAAAGGAGCATGCCCGCCGAGTTCCATAGAAACTTTTTTAACCGTGGTTGAACATTGTGCTAGTAAAATTTTACCTACTTCAGTAGATCCAGTAAAAGATACTTTGCGCACAATAGGATTAGAAGTCATTTCTTCCCCTATCTCCTTTGCAGATCCCGTAATGATATTTATTACTCCTTTTGGAAATCCTGCTTCTTCAGCTAGTACTGCTAATGCAAGAGCTGAATATGGAGTTTGACTCGCAGGTTTAATTACAACTGGACATCCAACTGCTAATGCTGGAGCACATTTTCTAGTAATCATCGAACTAGGAAAATTCCAAGGCGTTATTGCACATACAACACCAATAGGTTGTTTAATGATCATTATACGTCTATCAGTCAGTCTATCTGGTATTATATCGCCGTATACTCTTTTAGCTTCTTCAGCATACCATTCAACAAATGAAGCTCCATAAGTAATCTCGCCTCTAGCCTCAGCTATTGGTTTTCCTTGTTCAATAGTCATTATTTGAGCTAAATCTTCATGATTGTCTTCTATCAAATTAAACCATTTACGAAGTATACTAGATCTTTCTATTGCAGGCCTTTCTCTCCAACCTTTCCATGAAGAATTTGCAGCATTGATTGCTTGTTCTGTTTCTGCTGAGCCACACCTAGGTACAGCTCCTATTATTTCTAACGTAGCAGGATTGTTTACTTCAATTACTTTTTTATTATTGCTCTCAATCCATATACCATTAATATAACATTTATCTTTCAGTAGTGCCTTATTTGAGATATCCATTCAATTAATTTATATAAATATGAAAAACTATTCCATTAATTTTTTTTATAATTTCGATATTTGTTAACAGTATTATATAGAATGGAGATCACTAAATGACCACAGTAAATTCATGGAATGAATGGGATCAACTAAAGCATGTTATTGTTGGTGTAGCCGATCAAGCAAATATTCCTCCGATGGAGCCAGCACTAGAACCTAAATTAAGCGAAGATAGTGGGATGAAAGGTTCGCACGGACCTAGATCACAAGATGCAGTGGAAAAGGCTAAAAGCCAATTAGATAATTTTGTTAAAATATTGAATTCATTAGATGTCAAAGTAGACAGACCCACACCTCTAGATTTCAGCCAATCTATTGCTACACCTGATTGGGATAATAATGGCATGTTTGGATGCATGCCGCCACGTGATGTCATATTAACTGTTGGTAATGAAATGTTAGAAGCCCCAATGTCATACCGCTGTCGTTGGTTTGAATACTTAGCGTATAGACCTTTATTAGAAAAATATTATGAAGAAGATCCCAACATGCGTTGGGAAGCAGCGCCAAAACCAAGATTAACTGCCTCAACTTACAAAAAAAATTATTTGCCAGAAGGTATTACAACAGAAGAAAGATATAAAAAAATTGAAGACAGAGATATGATTTTAACAGAAAACGAACCATTGTTTGATGCTGCTGAAGTTTTACGATTTGGTAAAGATTTATTTTTTCATAATAATTTTACTTCTAATTTAAAAGGATTAAATTGGTTGAAAAGACATTTTCCCAATCATCGTGTTCATCAAATTAATCTTCCTGGAGATTTAATTCCAACCCATATCGATGCTTGTTTTACTCCAATAAAACCTGGAGTAATGATCATCAATCCAAATAGAAAATTATCATCAGAACAAAGAAAAATTTTTGATGATAACAAATGGGAAATTCATGAAGCAGCTCCTTCAATTCATAATACGCCTCCACCAATGTGCTATTCTTCTATTTGGCTTTCAATGAATGTTTTGATCATTAATCCTAAGACAATTTGTGTTGAAGCAAGTGAAGAAAAAATGATTAAACAAATGGAGAGTTTTGGTATGGATGTTGTCCCAGTTCCTTTTAGAGATGTGTATGCGTTTGGTGGAAGCTTGCATTGTTCAACAACAGATGTTTATCGAGATGGGGAGTGTGAAGATTATTTTCCAAATCAGCCATGAAAGAATTTAATCAAATTGATCTAACACCGCTTATAATAAAAACAAAAAATCCACGTATCGGTGTTGTTACATTATCTACGGATTTCACAATTGAACAAGATTATAGAAAAATTTGTCATCTATTACCGGTAGATATATTTGTAAATAGAATCCCATTTATAAATCCACTTAATCATGAAAATTATTTAAAAATGGCTGACCATATATCTGAAGTTTCTGGGGAAATTTTACCAGGTGAAAAAATCGATGTCATAGCCTATGGTTGTACTTCAGGAACTATAGCTATTGGTGAAGAACGTATAAAAAATGAGGTAAATAAATCGAAACCCGACGCTTTAGTTACTACTCCAATTACGGCAGCACTTAAAGCATTTAAACAATTAAATTTAAATAAAATTGCAGTTTTAACTCCATATCCTAAAGATGTTAACTTAACAATTTTTAATTATTTAATTCAAAATAATATTGATATTGATTCATTTCATTCTTTTAATTTAAATTATGATTCAGAAATAGCGCAAGTAGATTTAGATAATCTTTTGGATCATATAGCTAAAATTGATTTACAGAAAGTTGATGGGCTGTTTGTTTCTTGCACAGCACTTAAGATTGTTGATATACTTGATCAAGTTGAAAAAAAATTTAACACTACAGTTACTTCTAGCAACCAAGCTATGATATGGGACTCCTTGAAATTAGCGAATATAAATCCTTATATACAAGGTTATGGAAAATTATTTATAAGTTAAATATCTTTAAAAGCTTAGATTTTGTTATTTTGCATCGAGAACAGCGTTAAGAAATTGTTTTGTTCGTTCGTTTTGTGGATCGTCAAATATTTGTTCAGGAGGCCCTTGTTCAAAAATTTTACCTTCATAAAAAAAACAAACACGATCAGATATTTCCCGTGCAAAACCCATTTGGTGCGTCACCATGATCATAGTAAGATTATGCTCTTTATTGAGGGAGCGAATGACATTTAGAACCTCACCAACAACTTCTGGATCAAGAGAAGAAGTTATTTCATCTAAAAGCATCACTTTTGGCCTCATAGCCAAAGCTCTTGCTATTGCAACACGCTGTTGTTGTCCGCCAGATAGTCTTGTTGGATGTTCATCTTTCTTGTCAGTCAATCCAACCAATTCTAGCAAATCAAGCGCCCTTTCTTCTGCTTCTTCTTTTTTTAAACCAAGTACTTGTATTGGAGCTTCAGTACAATTTTGAAGAGCCGTCATGTGAGGGAAAAGATTAAATTGCTGAAACACCATGCCAATTTTTGAGCGTCTTTCTCGAAGATATTTTTCACTAGCAACAACTAATTTCCCATTCTCCGGCATGTGCGTTAATGGTTCACCATCTAAATATATTACCCCTTGGTTTATTTTTTCTAGAGTCATTAAGACTCTCAAAACAGTTGTTTTTCCAGAACCTGAAGGCCCAATAATGGAAACCATTTCATTCTTCCTTACCTCTAAATTCAGTTTATCCAGGACTACTAAATCTCCGTATTGTTTTGTTACCTCGGAAAATTTGACTAGAGTGTCATTGGAGTTTTTTTGTTCATTCATAGTAGTCCATCCATTTTATATATTCGCTTTTCCTTGAGCCTTATTTACGGCTGCCTCAAGCCTTCTTATCCCCATTGCTGTTGGCACTGAAATAACCAAGAATATTATACCAACCAAAGTGTATGGTTCAAGATAACGATATGTGTAAGCACCAAGGGAATTTGCAGTAAAAAACAGTTCAGCAACTCCTATTGTCGCTAAAAGAGGAGTATCTTTAAAAATTCCAACTAGATAATTTCCCATTCCTGGTATCGCAATAGGAAAGGCCTGCGGTAGAACTATTTTTCTATAAGTGTAGGAAGTCGAAAAATTCAATGCCCTACAAGCTTCCCACTGCGTTCTTGGAACACCCTCTAGGGCCCCACGGTAAACTTCTGAAAGGTAGGTCCCATAGTGAAGGCCTATTGTAAACATGGCAGAGACCCATGCTGATAGTGTAAGACCAAATTGAGGCGCTACGAAATAAACAAAAAACAATTGTACAAGAAGGGGTGTGGAGCGAATGAATTCTACAATTTCTCTGGTTGGTACATTTACAAACTTGTAAGGAGTACGTTGACCTAGCATGAACAACAGTCCAACAACAGCAGCAATTGCATAACCCAATCCTGCTGCCATAAATGTGTTTAATGTTGCCCATAACATTTTTGGCAGTATTTCAAATGTAAAATCCCAACGCCATGCTACATACATAAGATTACGCCTTTCCCCTTCCTACTTTTTTTGCAGCAAGAACTTCCAACCAACGTAAAAAAGGTACAAGTATAAATCTTGCCATAATAAAATAAATCAGCAGAGCTAGTCCAAACGATTGCGCTGAAAGCCATGTCATCATATTGATCTGTTTGGCCACAAACATTAAATCAACAATTGTAATTAATGAAACGAGAGCAGTGCCCTTTAAAAGTTCTACAGCCAAATTTGCGGCTGGAGGAAGTATTATTGGATAGATTTGCGGAATAATGATTCTTTGCATTCGCTTTGTTTTACTAAAATTAAGAGCAAGTGCTCCCTCCCACTGACCTTTAGGAACTGCCAAAATCCCAGCTCTTAACACTTCAGCGCCATAAGCACCAAAATTCATTCCTAAAGCCAATACACCTGCTAATAAAGCTGGTAATGGAATGCCAAATAGAGGAAGCACATAATAAATCCAAAACATTTGAATTATAAGGGAAGTTCCTCGATAAAATTCTATATAGACTGTTGCTAGAACTTGAATAATTATATTTTTTGAAAGACGCATTATGCCAAATATAATCGAAATTATTACGGCAAGTAGGGCTGAATAAACAAATACTTGTGCTGTAGTGATTGCCGCAGATGAAAATTTAGGGCCGTAGGTAATTGAGAAATCAAAAAAATTCAATTTTGCTTATCCTTGAAAAATTTTATAACAAAGATCAGGCGGCTGATGCCGCCTAATTATAGTAAATTAATTATTTATTTGCACAAGCATATGCCGTTGTGAAATCAGGAGGCGGAAGCTGTGCCGCAGTGTATCCATATTCTGCAGTACTTGACATCCACTTATCACCGCCCTTAACTTTTGCCATAGCTTCATTGAAAGCAGCTTTAAAATCTGAGTCAGATTTTCTAAATCCAATACCGACCACATTCATAACTTCCTTAGGCATTTTAGTTGCATCGGATTGTTCAAACTTGCCGCCAGATATTTCTACATGTTCCTGAACACTAAAAACAGTGTGTACCGCAACATCCGCTCTGCCAGCATTCATTGCTGCAAGTATTCCTACTTCACCATCTACAAGTAACATTTGACTATCTGGAACTCCATATTTCTTCGCAGCTTCAACAGTATTAAAGCCGATGCCAGTAACAAGTGTTGCCCCTGTGCTTACCACATCCTCATAGTTATTAATTCCTTTTGGATTTCCAGCAGGAACCATCATAGCATCTCCAAAATAACCAATAGGATCTGAGAAATCTATATTTTCACATCTGCTTTTAAGAATATACATACCGCCAGTAATGACGTCATAGCGACCTGCATTCAGACCTGGAATCAAACCGGCCCATTCATTTACAGAAGTATCAACTTCATTAATTCCCATTTCTTCAAGGATAGTTAATGCTATTGCATTCACAAAACCCAAAGGTTCACCGTTTTCACCTGGGTAACCCCAAGGAACTGCTGTGGCAAAGCCAAGGCTTGGATTTTCGCCAGCAGCAACTTTTTCAGTTAGTGTTGCGGCATTGACCGCTAAACAGCTGAAAACAACAGTTACGGTTGTTATTATAAAAGATCTTAAAAAACTAAATCTCATTTTTTCCTCCGTTATTAATTATATTTATCAACATTATAATCTACTGCCCAATCCCATCTTTGTATACAATAAATACAAATATTTCGGGTTTGTGTGGTAAAAATTTCTAAAATATTTAATTTTTATGCTCATTTTAACTTATTGAGTACAATAATGATTAAGGTATAAAATTAATTTTTTAAAATGACTACCCTTGATAAAACAGTTTCAATTTTAACGGATTTAGTATCCTATCCATCTGTTTCCTCAGAGAGTAATTTGGAGATAATTAATTATTTAGCAAATAGGATTAAAGATTGCGGAGGATCAGTAAACCTAATGTTTGCAGAAGATGGCAGTCAGGCTAATCTTTTTGGCACTATTGGACCTGAAATCAATGGGGGTATTGTTTTGTCTGGTCATACAGATGTTGTACCGGCAAAAGAGCTGGACTGGAATTCTGATCCATTTCACCTAACAAAAAAAGATAATTTACTTTATGGAAGAGGCACTTGTGACATGAAAGGATTTATTGCTGCAACACTGGCAGCTGCAGAAAGTTTAAAGAATCGAAAACTTAATTTGCCGGTCCATTTTAGCTTTACCTATGATGAAGAAATAGGTTGTTTTGGTGCACGACATTTATCTCATGAACTTAAAAAATATAAATTTAAACCTTCAATGGTTATTGTAGGAGAGCCAACTGAAATGGAAATTATTGAAGCACACAAAGGTGATTGTGAATATACCACGTGTTTTTACGGGATTGAAGGTCATGCCGCAAAACCTGATAAAGGAGTGTCAGCTATTCAATATGGATCAAGATTTACTAACAAACTATTTGAATTAGGAAATGACCTTAAAAAGAGAGCTCCACCCGACAGTCCCTTTGAGCCACCATGGACAACAATCCAGGCAGGAAGGATTGAAGGTGGGGTTGCGCATAATGTCATTGCAGGGAAATGTACAATTGATTGGGAGATACGACCCATAAACAAGCTTGATATGGATTTTGTTAAAAATCAACTATCGAGATATTGTGAAGATGATCTTTTGCCTGAGATGAGATCCACTTTTCCTAAAGCTAAGATAGAAACGGATATTGTGGGAGAAATTCCTGGCCTAATTCCAAAAAAAGAAAATGAAGCGAGAGTTATTTTGCAAGAATTGTTAAAATCAAACTCAACTGGTGTCATTTCTTTTGGAACTGAAGCGGGTATATTTCAAGAAATGGAAATGGACGTGGTTGTTTGTGGTCCAGGATCAATAGATCAAGCGCACAAAGCCAATGAGTTTATTAGTTTGCCTCAACTTGAGAAATGTCTTTTCAATCTATTAAATCTGTTAGACCAATGGAGCACAAGATCATAAACTAAACAATTAAAAAAAAATTTGAACAAAATGAATCTTAAGAACAAATGTGAGATTGTTATCATTGGAGGAGGAATAGCTGGTTGTAGTGTAGCATACCATCTGGCTAAATTAAATAAGACTGATGTAACATTACTTGAGCGTCACCAATTAACTTCAGGGACTACTTGGCATGCTGCAGGCTTAATTATGCAATTGCGTTCTACCCATACTATTACAGAATTAGCAAAATATAATGTTGAACTTTATTCAACTTTGGAATCAGAGACTGGCATTGCAACAGGTTTCAAGCAAAACGGAACTCTTGGAGTTGCGCGCACAAAAGATCGAATGCATGAAAACAAAACAATCGCATCCATTGCGAAAAGTTTTAAAATTGAAGCAGAAATTATTACCCCTTCACAAGCAAAGGAAATTTATCCATCTTTAAATAAATCTTTGATTGAAGGAGCTATATATATTCCTAAAGATGGTCAGACGAACCCTGTGGACACGACAATGTCACTTATTTCTGGAGCCAAAAAACTTGGGGTTTCTGTTCATGAAAATACAGAAGTTATAGATATAAAAAAACAACCTGATAAATCATTTACCGTTTTTACAAAGAATGGAGAAATAAATTGTGAAAAATTGGTACTTGCTTGTGGTTTGTGGACTAGGGATTTTGCTGCAAAATTAGGGGCAAATGCGCCTCTTTATCCCGCTGAGCATTTTTATGTTGTAACAGAACCATTGAAAGAGGCGACCAGCAATCTTCCAGTACTTCGTGACACAGATGGTCATGTTTATATCAAAGAGGATGCTGGTAAATTTCTTGTAGGTGCTTTTGAACCTTGGGGAAAAGCTATTTCTATTGAAAAACTTCCAACAAACGTTCCATTTATTGAATTACCAGAAGATTGGGATCATTTTGAGTTGCCATATTCAAAAGCTATGGAGTTACTTGATCCTCTAAATGAAGTGGGAATTTCTAAATTTTTTAATGGACCAGAAAGTTTTACACCTGATCTTTTGTTTGCTTTAGGAGAGGTTCCAGGAATTCAAAATTGTTATATATCTGCAGGTTATAACTCTGAAGGAATAGAATTTGGCGCCGGAGCAGGAAGGGCTCTTGCTGAATGGATAGTTGAAGGCTCACCTACAATGGATTTAAGTTCAGTTGATATTGCTCGTTTTCATTCATTTCAAAACAATAGAAATTACTTACATGAACGTATACCAGAAATTCTTGGTCTTCATTATAAACCACACTGGCCTCATTATCAAAAAATTACTTCAAGAGGGATACGCCAAAGTAATCTACATGATCGATGGAAAAAATTAGGAGCAAGTTTTGGAGAAGCAATGGGATGGGAACGCCCAATGTGGTTTGCTCAAAATGGTCAGTCAACCGATAATATATATTCCCATACAAAACCTAACTGGTTTGAGGCAACAGCAAGAGAATGTAAAGCAGCAAGAGAAAGTGCAATCATTATAGATCAAACTTCATTTGGCAAACATTTGATACAAGGAAATGATTCACTTTCATTTTTACAACGTACATGTTCAAGCAATGTTGATGTTCCAATTGGTAAAATTATTTATACTCATATGTTAAATCACAGAGGAGGCATTGAAACAGATATTACAATTAATAGACGTTCAGAAACTGAATTTCTCATTATTTCGTCTGCAACTATGCAACCACGAGATTTTAATTGGATTAAAAAATCAATTAAAAAAAATGAAAAAGTATTTATCAGTGATGTTACTTCTTCTTACAATGTTTTATCATTGCAAGGACCAAAATCTAGAAATATATTAACAAAATTAACAACAGTTGATTTGTCTAATAGTGGTTTTCCATTTGCTACGTCCCAGGAAATTGAAATTGGATACACGAAAGTTATTGCTAATCGTTTAACATATATAGGTGAATTAGGTTGGGAATTTTTTATTCCTACAGAATACCCTCTTGATGTTTTTGATAATTTAATGGCAGTTGGAAAAGAGTTTGATTTGAGACCTGCAGGATATCATGCTCTTGAACATTTACGATCTGAAAGAGCATACAGAGAATATGAGCTTGATTTAACACCTGAAGATACTCCACTTGAAGCTGGATTAAGCTTTACTATTGATTGGAATAAACCAGGAGGATTTGTTGGTCTTGAGGCATTACTTAAACAAAAAAAGGAAGGATTACTCAAAAAACGTTTGGTTTGTTTTCGTCTTAAAGATCCAAAAGCAGTGCTTTGGCACGAAGAAATAATTTACCGAAATGGGGAAATAGTAGGGTATGTAAGTTCAGGTGCGTATTCATTTAATTTTGGATGTTCAGTTGCTCTAGGATACGTTAAATCTAATCAAGGTATTAACAAGGATTTTGTTGAAACTGGAGATTGGGAAATTGAGTCCGCCGGAGTTCGTTACAAAACTGAAGCATCTCTAAAACCTTTTTATGATCCAAATGGAGATAAAATAAAAGGATAAAGTTAGTGCAGAGATTTTATTTTACCTGCTTTCTTCTGAACATTTTTTTCGCTTATTTGATTAAATAATTTTTATAAATGGGAAAAATCGTAAAGCAAAGATTTTAAATTTTTATATTTTTTCGACATTTTTTTTACTTCCACTAAAGTGGTATGCGCCGTTGGAGCCTGACTTAAGGAAGAAGTTGGTATGTCACCAGTCAACACATTGGGGTTTCCGTGCATTTCTAAATTTTCTTTTTTATGCGGACTAAACCAAGAACCAGTCGATACAACAACAACACCTTCCATCACTTTGTTTGAGATTTTAACACCTGCCAACATCCTGCCTCTTTTATTATACACTTCAACTAAGTCATTATTATTAAGCTTTCTTTTTTTTGCATCTGATGGATTTATAATAATTGCCTCCTTCTTTTTAATTTTATTTTTTTTGCTTAATTTTGCATTGTCAAGCTGTCCATGCAATTTAAACTGTGGTTGATTGGAAATTAAATGCAAAGTAAATTTCTTTTTATTGCCTAACCATTCGTATGGCTCAAACCAACTGGGGTGTGGTCCACAATCCTTAAGTTGAAATTTTTTAATATTTTTAGAAGTTATTTCTATTTTTCCAGAGGGGGTATTTAATTTATTTTTTAACGGATCAAGTCTAAAATCCTCAAACATAATTTTTTCATTTTTTAAAGGGGGCAACTCAAAATACCCTTTCCTCCAAAAAGAATTAAACACAGGTAAATTAATATTATGTTTTTTTGCTTCAATTATCGCCTTATCCCACAATAGTTTTAGCCATTCTTTTTCACTTAAACCCCTGGTAAATTTTTTATAAAATCCTAATTTATTTGATAGTGCTGAAAATATTTCATAATCACTTTTTGACGTTCCAATATTTTCTAACATTTTGTGATTTGCTATAATGGTTGGATCTCTTGGATTTAGCATAATATCATTTCTTTCTAGCGCTGTGTTTGCCGGAAGTACGATATCGGCATGTCGAGCTTGCGCATTCCACCAAATTTCATTGACTATAACAGTATCAGGTTTTTGCCATGCTTTTACAAGTTTGTTCAAATCTTGATGGTGGTGAAAAGGGTTTCCTCCGGCCCAGTAGATCAATTTGATGTTTGGATATTTTCTTTTTTTTCCATCATATGAAAAATATTTGCCCGGATTGTTTAACATATCAGTTATTCTTGCCACTGGTATAAAGGATTTAATTTTATTTTTAGACTGAGGGAGGCTTGGCCATTTAATTTTATCAAATATATCCCCTGTGCTATTTACTGCTGCATAACCGAAACCAAAACCACCATATGCTGTCCCTATATTTCCTAGCATACTAGCAAGTGTAATACCCATCCATAGAGGTTGCTCTCCTCTTGCGGCTCTTTGTAAACTCCAGGACATAGAAATTAGTGTTTTTTTAGTTATGATCTTTTCATAAAGATAATTAATTTTTTTTACTGATATGCCTGTTATTGAAGATGCCCATTCGGGCGTGCAGGGCTTGTTGTTTTTGTCACCAGTGACATATTTTCTGAATTCTTCAAAACCAACCGTATATTTTTCAATAAAATTTTTATCATATGTATTATTTACAATTAACAAATAAGCCAATGATAGCATTAAAGCTGTATCAGTATTAGGTCTTATAAAAATCTGATCAGCTTTAAGAAAATTTGGTGAGTCAGTTTTTTGAGGACTGATATTGACAAACTTTACTCCGTTATTTTTGCATTGTTTCATTCCAGCTTTAGTAGAATGTTTGCCAACTCCTCCAGATGAAATTTGGGCATTTTTAAGAGGCATTCCACCAAACATTAAAAAAAGTTCAGTATTTTTTGAGAGCGCTTGCCAGGAAGTATGATCATCAAGTAATTCATAGAGACTTTTTCCAATGATGTGCGGTAGCAATGTTTGGGCAGCTGCGTATGAATAGCTTTGCTGAGAATAAGAAAAACCTCCAAATAAATTGAAAAAACGATTTACCTGACTTTTGGCGTGATGAAATCTTCCTGCGCTAGCCCAACCATAAGAACCAGCATATATGCTCTCATTACCATATTTTAGTTTTACCCTTTCCAATTCATTTGCGGCAAATGAAATTGCATCTTCCCAAGAAACAGGAATATAAGTGTCTTTACCCCTGACACTTGTATTTTTTTCTAGCCAGCCTTTGCGAATATGTGGTTGTTTAATTCTTAAGCTATCCTTTGCAGCACTAACAAAATTCAAACCAAATTTAGATGGAGATGCGTCTTTTTTCCAATAATTAAAATGTGATATATTTTTTTTTGTTTCATGAACGTATGTTCCCCAGTGAGTTGCTGTAAATTTTTTGATCATTAAAATAATTTATTATAGCTTTATTTATATTTTAGAATATAATTTTTTAAGTGATTTGAATTAATAATTTAATATACAAAATAGTTACAAACTTTAAATTTAATTTTTAAATGACATACCAAAAAGCATTTGACAGTTCTGAATATAAGGCCCGTTTATTTAAGGTTAAACAGCTTATGAATGAAAAGGGTTTTGATATGTTGATTTGTCAAGATCCCGCAAATATGTGTTGGTTAACAGGTTTCGATGGTTGGTCTTTTTATACACCTCAAGCAGTGCTTGTGCTTTTATCTGAAGAATGCCCTATTTGGTTTGGTCGAAAACAAGACGCAAAATCGGCAACTATAACTACGGATATTCCTGAAAGTAATATCATACCTTTTTCAGAACCTTTAGTTCACCATGAAACACTCCATCCCTTTGATGAGCTTTGTGATTATATTAAACTTAAAAAATGGGAAAGAACGCGAATTGGTGTTGATTTTGATGCCCATTATTTTACAGCAAGGGCACACAAGCATCTTTATACAGGATTACCAAATGCTAAGATATCAGATAACAAGGAATTAGTTAACTGGGCAAGATTGATAAAGTCACCCGCAGAATTAAAATACATGCGTGAGGCCGGAGTCATATGCACCAACACGATGCTTCAAGCATTGGACATGATAGGTCCGGGTGTGCGTCAATACGAAATCATAGCAGATATTTATAAAAATCAAATAAATGGAGTGGACGGAAAATACGGTGATTATACGGGACTTTGTCCTCTTATTCAGGTAGGAGAAAGCACCAGCACCCCTCATTTAACCTGGTCAGATGAACCTTTGCCAAAAGAAGGTCTTGTTGTACTTGAAATTGGAGCTGCAAGACGTCACTATCATGCACCTTTAACGAGAACTGCTTACATAGGAAATATACCAAAAGAAGTCACAAAACTTTCAAGTGCAATAATTGAAGCAGGTAACAGAGCTTTTGAAGTAGCTAAACCAGGTACAACTTGTGCTGAAGTAGAATCAATATGGCAGACAGAAATAAATAAAAGAGGATATGAAAAGAAAAGTCGTGTAGGTTATTCTATAGGTTTAAACTTTCCACCCGATTGGGGAGAGCGAACAGCAAGCTTAAGAGTTGGTGATCAAACTATATTAGAGGAGGGGATGTGTTTCCATTTCCAATCTGGAATATGGTTAGACAAGCTTGGTGCAGCAATTTCTGAGTCTATTGTTATAACTAAAAAAGGTGGGGAAAGATTATGCGATGTGGACAGAAAATTATTTCATGTAGCAATACAATAGTAATCATGAAAGCGTTTTTAATTAGACAAATGGCTCAATACTTTTCATGATAGTTCCTATGAAGCTCATGAATAAATATACTAAGAAAAAAAATAGAAAAATTAATTAATATATTATAACCTGAAATTTTATTTAAAGTTGTATATAATAAATTTAACAGATAGGTGAGTTAGTATGTCAATCACACATGCTTTTCCTGAAAAAGAATTAGAAGAACGTATTCATGCAGTCCGTGAAGAAATGAAAAAAAATAACTTAGATGGGATTGTAGTAGCTGCTCCTGAAAATATTTATTATTTAACTGGTTTAGATCATTGGGGTTATTTTGCTTGTCATGTTCTTTTCGTTCCTCTTGAAGGTAAAATGATTCTTATTTGCAGACAAATGGAGCATGTTACAGTCGGTAGATATGTAAGGAATGCTGATTTTTATGGATTTAGAGATTTTGAAAATCCAGCAGATTTTATAATGAAAGCCATAAAAGATTCTAAGTGTGCTAAAGCACGTATAGGTATTGAAAAAAAATCTCTCTTTTTAACTCCTGCAATTTATGAAGAGATAACCTCTACTCTTAATAAAGTTCAATGGTCAAATTGTTCTGGACTTATAGATGAGTTACGTCAAGTTAAGTCATTCCTCGAAATTGAATACACATGCAAGGCAGCAGAAGCTGCAGATGCTGGAGCTATGGCAGGTATTGCTGCAGCACGTGATGGTGCTAGTGATCTTGATATTTCTGCAGAAATGCATGCAGCAATGATACGTGCTGGAAGTGATTATCCTGGTTTTGGCCCTTTTATTCGCATGACTGATCGTCTTAATGAAGAACACACTACCTGGAAAGGTGATGTAATGAAAAAAGGTGATGCCGTATATATTGAGCATGCTGGTTCATACAAAAAATATCAAGCTCCGATGGGCCGTCTCATATTTATAGGAGAAAAACCAAAAGATGCAGATTTTGCAGCTGATCTAAGTAATCGTGCAGGTGAAGCTCAGCTTAAAGCTATTAAGCCTGGAGCAACAACAGGTGATGTCTATAAAGCTTGGCAAGATGTGGTTGATGCTGCGGGACTTCCTGAATATCGACGTCATCATTGCGGTTATCTTGTTGGAATAGCATTTCCTCCAAGTTGGGTTGGAGGAAGTATGGTTACAGGATTAGCTCCTGATAGCAAAAGGGTTTTGAAAATAGGAATGGTTTTTCATACACACTCATGGTTAATGTGGAGTGGAAAGGGTGATTATTTTTATTCAAATACAGTTATTCTTACAGAGAATGGCGCTGAAGTATTAACAAACCGAACACCAACTACCTTGACAGTAACTTAATTTGAATAGAGTATTAAATTAATTTTGGTAATTGAGATGTCTAAAGAGTTTTTTTCTAAAGAAGAATTTGAAAGTCGCTGGAAAAAAGTTCGTTACTCTATGAAAGAAGAATCAATAGATCTTCTAATGGTAATATCTCCTACTAATATTAATTATTTAATTGGTACTCCTGCGAAAGGATATCAAGAATTTGAAGTACTATTCTTTCCAATAGACTCGGAACCTTTGATTATCTTTACAAGAAGATCTGAAGTTGAAATGATGCGTGACCATTCTTTAGCTGATGAAGTTTTTGGTTGGGGCGGAAGGGAACCAGAGGATCCAATTGAAATTTTACACAAATTAATGTTGGAAAAAAAATTACTAAATAGAAGAATTGGATTAGAAATTCCTCCTTATTATTTACATCCTCTTGAGTATAAAAAAATAACTGAAATACTTGGAGAGACTTACATTCTTGATGCTACAAATTTAGTAGGTGAAATTAAACTTTTAAAATCAGATGCTGAATTAGCATATGTTCGTGAAGCTTCAAAAATAGCAGATTTAAGTTTTAAGGCTGGTTTGAATAAAATTGAGGTTGGAGTTTCCGAACGGGATGTATCAGCTACTATTCATTTTGAGATGTTTTCGAAAGGAGGAGATATACCTTCAAGTCCAATGAATTTTTTAACAGGTAATCGTTCGATGTATGCACATGGCGAGCCTAGTGATAGAAAGTTAGAAAACGGTGATTTTATGCATCTTCAATTTGGTACTCACTATAGAAGATACTGCTGTACAATAGGAAGAAATATTTGTTTAGGAAGTCCAACTTCGAGAATGAGAGAAATTTTTAATGTTACTAAATCAGCTGGCGATGCATGTATTGCGGAAATGGGACCTGGTGTAGAAGTAAAAAAAGTTCATAATATTGCAAAGGCTATTATTGAGTCAGCAGGAATGGATCAGTATCGTGTTCATATGACAGGTTATGCTTTGGGATTGGCATTTCCTCCAACATGGGTTGAGCCTTTAATTGTTGATGGGGGATCTACTCGTAAATTTGAACCTGGTATGGTAATTGCAGTTGAGCCACCAATTTTTAGTTATGATGATAAGATAGGAGTTAGACTGATTGATAATGTTATTATTACTGAGGATGGAGCTGAGGTTTTATCAAAAACATCTAGAGAATTATATGCTGTTTAATAAATTAAAAATTAATGTTAAATCAAAATGATTTCGCTGGATAGAATTATAGAAGCACATAAAAAAATTGCACCATATGTTAATTATACACCTCTAATATATTCCAATTTTTTATCTCAAAATAGAACTGTCAAATTAAAATTAGAGTCCCTTCAGATAACAGGATCATTTAAATTACGTGGAGCAATGAACAAGTTGCTATCTTTATCTGAAGAACAGAAAACTCGAGGTGTTATTGCAGTTTCAACGGGCAACCATGGTAAAGGAGTAGCTTATGCATCAAGTTTGCTTGGCATTAAGTCAACTATTTATATGTCATCGATGGTTCCCCAATATAGGAAGGAAGCAATTGAATCGTTGGGAGCAAAAGTTGAAATTATTGGTTCAAATAGCGATGAGGCAGATTTGCACGCAAGAGAAGTCTCAAAAAAAGAAAATATTATTTTAATTCACCCATTTGATGACGAAGATATAATTGCTGGACAAGGTACAGTAGGTTTAGAAATGCTTAAGGAATTTCCTGAAGTTGATACTGTAATTATACCGACTTCTGGGGGCGGTTTAATTGGAGGAATTGCATTGGCATTAAAATTACAAAAACCTAGTGTTAAGGTTATAGCTGTATCTATGGAAAGAGGGCCATCTATGTATGAAAGCTTGAAACATGGGAAGCCTGTAGATGTTGAAGAATTAGAAACACTCGCAGATTGCTTAGGAGGAAGTATAGGATTAGATAATCAATATACTTTTAATATTGCAAAGGAAATAATTGATGATTTTGTTTTAGTTGATGAAGATAAAATTGCTGAAGGTATAAGATTAAATTTTTTAGAACATAGACTTGTAACTGAAGGGGCAGCAGCAACAAGTGTTATGGTAGTAAAAAATCATTTATCCTCTCATTTGGGAAAAAATATTATTTGTTTAATTTGTGGAGGAAATATTGAATCCAAATTGTTTACTAAAATTATTTCATGACAATAGTATTACAATCTGAGGATATAAAAAAATGTGTTGAGCTAAATGAACAGCTAATTCCTGTAATTGAAGATGCTTTTAAAAATTTAGCACAAGGAAAAACAACTATGCCACCTATATTACGTCTTGATATAGAAAAATATCATGGAGAGTCTGATGTTAAAGCTGCTTATATAGAAGGTTTGGATAGCTATGCTATAAAAATAGCTTCAGGATTTTTTAATAATCCAAAACTTGGTATTCCTTCTAGCAATGGTTTAATGATTTTATTAGATTCACAGACAGGTGTTATAAAATCTGTTTTGTTGGATAAAGGTTATTTGACAGACGTTCGTACAGCTATAGCTGGCGCTATAGCCTCAAAGTACTTATCAAATTATGATTCCACAAAAGCAGGCATCATAGGAGCAGGGATTCAAGCAAAATTGCAACTTGAAGCTTTAACATTGGTTCGAAAAATTAACACCGCGTACATATGGTCCAGAGACTCTACTAAAACCAAAAAATTTGTTGAAGAAATTAATAATCTGAACGTTAATTTAGAAGTATGTTCTTCAGCAGAAGAAGTCCTTAGAAAATCTGAGATTGTTGTTACAACAACGCCAAGCAAATCTCCACTAATCAAAAGTGATTGGTTAAAAAAAGGATTACATATCACAGCAATGGGTTCAGATGCTGAACAAAAAAATGAATTAGATCCTCTTATAATTAAACAATGTGATCTTTATGTTCCTGATAGCTTGTCCCAAACTACTATTTTAGGAGAATTACATCATGCCTTAGAAAAAAATATTGTATCATCTGATAATACCTATGATGAGTTAGGAAATGTTATTTTAGATTCTAATTTAGGAAGAAAAAGTAAAGATGATATTACGATATGTGATTTGACAGGAACAGGAGTCCAAGATACTGCAATAGCAAGATATACTTTTAACTTAGCATTGAAGAAAAAATTAGGAATTGAAGTATAGGGTATAATTATGAATGAATCAGTTATTAGCAAAACTTCTGAATATTTTAAAAGAAGTGGAATAATATTGCCTAAAATTTCAAAGCTATGTAATCCTGATTCAATAGATGAAGATATTAAAAATAAACTGAAATCTATACACAAAGATGCTATACACCCTTTAAATTTATTTAGAGTTCACTGGTTTAACAATAGAGATCATTCTAGTTTTTCAAATGTACCTGAACATATAGTTCTCCCGAGTGAGTTCACTGGGGTAGAAGCGAAAATTATTGTTAACATTGGAAGGTTATTTCCTCTTATTACTGCACATAAAGTTTTGGCAGCTTATGGGTGTTTACTTCCAAGAATATTGAGCGGTAATTTTGATTATTCTAAACACAAAGCTGTATGGCCTTCAACTGGTAATTATTGTAGAGGCGGTGTTGCTATATCAAGAATTTTAGGACTAAAAAGTGTTGCAATCTTACCAGAGGGGATGAGCAAAGAACGTTTTGAATGGTTGGAAAAATGGGTAGAAGGTCCCCAAGATATTATCAAAACACCTGGTACAGAAAGTAATGTAAAAGAAATATATGATGCCTGTAATGAACTAAAAAAAGACCCAACAAATGATATTATTAATCAATTTTCAGAATATTATAATTATGCCATTCATAGAGCGGTTACAGGCCCATCTTTTGAAAAATCTTTTTTAGAAGTTAAGAAGAATTCAAATTTGCAGGCAAGATTTTATGTTAGTGCTTCTGGATCAAGTGGTACTTTAGCTGCAGGGGACTATCTTAAGGATCAGTTCAATACAAAAATTGCTGTTGTAGAAGCAACAGAATGTCCAACACTTTTATATAATGGGTACGGAGAACACAATATTCAAGGCATTGGCGATAAGCATGTACCGTTAATTCACAATGTTATGAATTCTGATTTTGTTGTTGGCGTATCAGATCAAGCAACAAATAGTTTGAACTTGATTTTTAATACTGAAATTGGACAAAATTATTTAAAATCAAAAAAAGGATTGAAAGAAGTTTTTGTAGATCGCTTGCCTGAGTTTGGCCTTTCTTCCATAGCAAATATTATTGCTTCTATTAAATTAGCCAAATATATGAATTTAGGTCCTGAAGATGCAATCATAACTGTTGCTACAGATGGAGCAGATTTATATTTAACTGAATTAGAAAAAACAAAAAAAGAATTTCATGGAATTTATGATGAAATTTCATGTGCCGAAATTTATGGTCAATTTTTAAAAGGAGTTACCACCGATCATACCCTAGAACTTAATCAAAAAGAAAAACAAAGAATATTTAATTTAGGATATTATACATGGGTAGAACAACAAGGTATTGATTTAAAGGATTTTGAAAAAAGACGAGACCAACAATTTTGGCTTGATCATTATAATCATATCCTTTCTCTTGATGATAGAATTGAAGAATTTAATGCTCTATAAGTAAATGAGGACAAAACCTTTACATAATCAACTAATAAAATGGAGACAGGATTTACATATGAATCCTCAAATAGGCTTTGAAGAAGAGTATGCCTCCAAAAAAGTAGCTTTTTTATTAAAAGAATTTGGATTGAAAGTTCATAAAGGTATAGCTAAAACTGGGATAGTTGGAGTTTTAAAAAAAGGATCAAGCAATAAAAGCATAGGTATTAGAGCCGATATGGACGCTCTTCCTATTCAGGAAACAAATACATTTAATTACAAATCCAAAATAGAAAATCGCATGCATGCTTGTGGGCATGATGGTCACACAACCATGCTTCTTGGAGCTGCAAAGCATTTGGCTGAACATGGAAATTTTGATGGTACTGTATATTTTATTTTTCAGCCTGATGAAGAAAATTGTTTCGGGGCAAAGACAATGATTGAAGAAGGATTGTTTACTAAGTTTTCCATAGATGAAGTATATGCAATGCATAATATTCCCGGAATGGAAGTTGGAACTTTTGCAACAAAAAAAGGCACAATTACTTCAAGTGAAAATTTATTTGAAATTTCTTTTGAGGGAAAAGGAGGGCATGCAGCCTTACCTCATATGACAAAAGATACGATTACCATTGGCAGTCAAATTATTAGTGCTTTGCAGACTATCGTTTCCCGCAAACTTAATCCAGTTGAAAAAGGTGTTGTTTCAGTTACTGAATTTATTACAGATGGAAAAAAAAATATACTGCCTGGCAATGGTTTAATAAAAGGAGATGCAAGAGCATTATCTGATAAATCAAATGAAATTATTGAAAAAAATATGCGCCAACTTGTTAAAGGTATCTGTGATTCCCATGGAATTTCATATGAAGTAAGTTACAATACTGCTTGTCCTGTGACTTTTAATGAATCTCAACAAGCGGAATCTGCCACAACAGCTGCTATGACTGTATTAGGAGAAGAAAATAGCAATGGCGATTGTGAACCCAGACTATTTTCTGAAGATTTTTCTATTATGTCAGCGGCTAAGCCCGGGTGCTTTGTTTTAATGGGTAATGGAACAACAGGTTCTCATTCCAAACCTTTACATGCATCAAACTACGATTTTAATGATGAATTATTAGTAATTGGATCATCATACTGGGCTGAATTAGCAGAGCAACAGTTAAAATAAAATATAAATGAGGAGGAGGAATTAATGTTTAAAAATAATTTACTAAAATTAAGAAAAAAAATGAAAGAAAACAATATTGATCTTGCAGTTATAACAGATGATGACTCCTTGTATTATTTTACTGGATACCAGTATTTTGTTCATATGGAATTTGGTCGACCGACAATTCTTCTTGTGCCAAAAGATGATGAAAGCACATTGATAACACCTTTACTGGATATCTTTTTAGTTCCAGAGGATGCTCCTGTTGATCACATAGTAACTTGGAATGATGGCATTGGTGATGAATGGAGAGAATTTTTACCAAAAATTATAAAACAAAATATAAATATTGCATGCGAGAAATACAAGATAAATGCAACAGTAAGTGTTTATTTATCTGAATTAATGAATGGCAAACCTATGGGAGATATCACTCCAATAATAAATGACATCCGCGTGATTAAAACAGATGAAGAATTAAAGATTGCAAGACATGCAGGAGAAGTTGCTATGGCCATGATGGAAGGAGCAAAAAAAGCAATAGGTCATAACGTTCCTGAATATGAAATTGCTATCGCTCAATCACAAGCAGGCACCAGAAAGGCAGCTGAACTTTTAAAAACTCATTATCCGAATAATATAAGCATGTCACCAAACATACATTTCTTGCCTGTAATAGCCTCCGGGAAAGATTTGCCTAGAACACATCATCGCCCAACAACAAAATTAGTCAAAAGAGGAGAACCTGTATTTGTTTGTTATTGTGGATCAACAAATTTTCATAGATTTAGATTAGGTTTTGATCGCGTTTTTTGGGTTGAAGAAATTCGGGATAAAGATCAAATAAAAGCTCAAGAAGTTGCAGTAAAGTCTCAAAAAGCTGCTTTGGATGTACTTCGTCCAGGTGTTACGGCAGAAGAAATACATGCAGCTTACGCTGATACCATTCAATCCGAAGGCTATCCTTATCCAAAATACCGATGTGGTCGAGGAACTGGTTTTAGTGTTTTAGAAGAACCTCAACTTGTTTTAGGAAATAAAACAGTTGTTCAAACAGGAATGGTATTAGTAGTAGATGGCGGCAGTAGCGCTAAAGATTTTCGCGGTCAAGTTGGAGATAGCTTTATAATTACAAAAGATGGTTATGAGCAAATTACTCATCATTCTAAATTAATTGAAGACTTGATTATTTAATTGATGAAAAGAATAAAAATCTACAATGCGCATTGCTGTGGTGAAATTGGTGATGTGGTTGTTGGATTAGATAATTTTAATTTTAATTCACCAAAAGAAGGATCAATTGCACTATTCAAAAATAAATCTTGGAGAAATTTTTTTTTGAATGAACCTCGTGGAGGCGTGTTTAAACATTGTAATATAATTGTAAAACCTTCAGATCCAAAAGCAGATTTAGGTTTTATTATCATGGAGCCTGAAGATAATCCTCCTATGAGCGGATCTAATTCCATATGCGTTACAACTGTATTATTAGAAAAAGACATATTGAAGATGGAGTTACCAATAACTACATTGCACCTTGAAGCACCCGGAGGATTAATTAAGATAATTGCAGAATGTGAAAAAAATAAAGTAAAAAATGTTTCTGTAACAAATTTACCATCCTTTGTTGATCAAGTTGATGTTGAACTTATAACAAAAAACTATGGAAAAATTATCGTAAGTACAGCTTATGGAGGAGATAGTTTTTTATTATGTAAAGCTAAAGATTTTAATTTAAAAATTATTCCTGAAAATGCTCAAACATTTGTAACAATAGCACGTGAATTATTAAGAGAAGCAAATGAACAAATGGGATTTGAGCATCCAACAATGCCTGATCTGAATTATATTTCTTTTTGTCAATTTATGGAACCTTTAGAAATTAATTCAGAAGGACAAAAAACTGCAAAAAATACAGTTGTTATCAGACCTGGTAAATTAGATAGATCACCTTGTGGAACAGGAACTTCTGCTAGGTTAGCTTTATTAAGAAAAAAAAATAAAATTGAGATTGGAGAAAAGATGATCTCGCAATCAATTATTGGATCTACCTTTGAAACTTTTATAGAAAGTGAAAATCAAGAATTTTCAAAAATGATGATCAGACCAAATATTAAAGGGAGTGCTTTTATAACCGGAGAACAGATTTTATATAAAGATGATCAAGATCCTTTTCCGCAAGGATATCGTTTAAATGATACTTGGCCTGATAATGTATAGTTTTAGTTTAAGAAACTTAAACTTGTTTCAGGGATAGAAACATTTTATTTAGGAGTATATAATTAAGTATACTAGGTAATTATTTGTAATAAAAACTATTAATATATGACAAAATTTAACGCTTGGAATGTTTTTAAAAATGGACTGAACGGTCAAACAGGCTGGAGCAGGCAATGGCGTGACCCAGAGCCTAAAGATAACTATGATGTTATCATAGTTGGAGGAGGTTTACATGGATTAGCAACAGCTTATTACTTAGCCAAAAATCATAATCTTCATAATGTAGCAGTCTTAGAAAAAGGTTGGATTGGCGGAGGTAATGCCGGTCGCAATACAACCATTGTTCGATCAAATTACATGATGCCAGGAAATCATCAATTTTATGAACATTCACTTAAACTATGGGAAAATTTAAGTCATGAATTAAATTATAATGTGATGTTTAGTCAGAGAGCACATGTTTCTCTTTTGCATAGTCCTAGTGCAAAAGATGCTGCTGCAAGAAGATACAATATTATGCGATTACATGGAACTGACGCTGAATTGTGGGATCTTGATAAGCTTAAAAAGAATATTCCTCATCTAAATTATAATGATGCACGATTTCCAATTTTTGGAGCAGCTGTTCAACCACGTGCTGGTAATGCAAGACACGATTCTGTAGCATGGGGTTATGCTAGAGCAGCGGATGAGCTAGGTGTCGATATTATTCAAAATTGTGAAGTTACAAGTGTAACCCGTAAGAATGGAAATATTGAAAGTTTACAAACTTCAAGAGGAACAATCAAAGGAAAAAAAATTGGTTTTGCTGTTGCAGGTAATACATCGCGTTTATGGCAAATGGCTGAATTGGGAAATCTCCCTATTGAATCACATAAACTTCAAGCTTTCGTTACTGAATCCATTAAACCTCTTATAGATCATGTAGTAGTATATGGCGTGGCTGGAGCACATTTTTATATATCCCAATCAGATAAAGGAAGCTTGGTTTTTGGTGGTGATTTGGACTGGTATAAATCTTATGCTCAACGCGGAAATTTACCTATAGTTCAAGATTGTGCAGAAGGAGCAATGGCAATTTTTCCATGTTTAGGAAGAATACGTTTAATAAGACATTGGTCTGGTGTTATGGATATGACAATGGATGGCTCATTTTTTATATGTAAAACACCTATTACAAATCTCTATCTTAATGCAGGCTGGAATTACGGAGGATTTAAAGCAAGCCCAGCATCAGGGTGGTATTTTGCCGACCTAATAGCAAATGAAAATCCACATGAATATATTCAAAATCATAACCTGATGCGATTTGAACAAGGCATCAATATAGACGAACGTGGAGCTGGCCCCGATCCAAAGTTGCACGGTTAATAATATGATACGTATTAAATGTCCTTATTGCGGAGAAAGAGACCATAGTGAATTTAGTTATGGAGGAGATGCCTCAATAAAGTATCCAGAATTAGACGCACCTGTCAAAGAATGGGTGAAGGCAATTTTTTTTCGCAAAAATATATGTGGTGTTCAAAAAGAAACTTGGCATCATTTAAGTGGTTGTAGAATGTGGTTAGAAGTTGAACGCTCTACAATAACGCATGAAATTTCAAGTGTTAAACCTTGTCATCCAGACTTGCAGAAATTGATGGAGTCAAAATAAATGCCAACTCAGAGATTAGATAATTTTGGCAAGATAAATAAAGAAAAGGTAATATCTTTTAGTTGGGAAAATAAAAATTATTTTGGATATGAAGGTGATTCACTTGCTTCTGCATTACTTGCAAATAATATCCAAATTGTAGGAAGAAGTTTTAAGTATCACCGTCCTCGAGGAATAATGTCCTGCGGGGTAGAGGAGTCAGGAGGCCTTGTCACTGTAGGTAATGGTGATAGGAGAGATCCTAATGTATGTGCAACAACGCAAGAATTATATCAAGGTTTAATAGCTTCAGGACAAAATGCTTTTCCAAATGTTAATTTTGATTTTGGTGGAATCAACAACTATTTTAGCCGTTTTTTAGCAGCTGGATTTTATTATAAAACTTTTATGGGCATCCCACCTTTTGAATGGGGAAGTGGGACAAAAATTTGGATGTTTTTTGAAAAATTTATCCGTAAAGCAGCAGGTATGGGGAAGGCATCACGCTTACCTGATCCGGATAGTTATGAGCATGCTCATGATTTTTGCGATATATTAATAGTTGGAGCTGGTCCTGCTGGTATTGCTGCTGCAAAAGAAGCAGCAAATAAAAAACTAGATGTAATTTTAGTTGAGCAAGATAGTCTTTTGGGGGGTGATCAATTAGGAGAAAATAATTTTAATACCAATCAAATTTATGAAGAACTTAAAAGTCTTGGTATTCGAATTATGCAAAGAACAACAGCATTTGGATTATATGATAATTGTGTCTTGGGACTGCTAGAAAAGGTTACAGATCACGTTCCTTATGAAAACATAGATCTTCCGCGTCAGCGATTTTGGACAATAAGAGCTAAGCATGTAATTATTGGAGCAGGATCCTTGGAACGTCATATAGCATTTAATAATAATGATATTCCTGGAATTATGACCGTTAATGCTTCAAAACATTATCTAAACAGATACGGTATTCTAACAGGACAAAATATTGTCATCACTACTAATAATGACTCTGTTTATTCTACTGCAGACTTATTATCAAGCGCAGGGGCAAATATAACTGTGTTAGATATTCGAGCTGATATTGATTCAGAATTAAATAAAAAATTAAAGTCCAAAAATATCCAGGTAAGGTTTGAAGCTTTACCTTATAATATAAATGGTTCGAGAAAAATTGAAAGTTTAGATATTGCTGATGCATCTCACACACCATATAAAAAAAATGATACAATTTCGTGTGACCAAGTATTAATGTCAGGAGGATGGTCCCCAGTAGTTCATCTATTATCTCAGCGTGGTGTTAGACCAATTTGGAATGCTGAAAATTTATGTTTTCTTCCAAATGATACAAATGAAAATATTACAATTATAGGTTCATCAAGAGGAATATGGAATAAAGAGGATTGTATTCAATCAGGTATAGCCGGTGCTTTGGAAGCGATGAATCGATTAGGTTTAACAACAACAAATTATTTTTTCCCAAAAGTTGGAGGATGGAAGAATCCCATAAAACCACTTTATGAAGTAAAGTACAATAAGTCTCACTCAAAAA
>Ga0315336_1001527_pt1 | contig 43677 bp, 42 predicted proteins | sample ASW5metaG_FD_204512 | JGI IMG/M metagenome (GOLD analysis project Ga0315336, IMG submission 204512) | Ammonia-oxidizing marine archaeal communities from Monterey Bay, California, United States - ASW #5 | ecosystem: Environmental > Aquatic > Marine > Intertidal zone | place: USA: California... | reverse complement strand
CAATGCATAAATATGGTGGGTTGTGGGTGACCGTCTGGCATCCCTTTGTATCTGGTCGTTTGGCAAGGTGCGACCGTATGGCGCAGATGATTGAGGATATTCGATCTGAGGGAAATGTATGGTTTGCCAAGATGGAAGAGATCACGGCGCATATCCAGAAATGCATAGACGACGGGAGTTGGACACCTCGGGTGGACAAGTTACCTTACTACGATGAGCCAATCCCTGAGCTAAAGGACGCTGGGCTAGCATAGCGATGAGCTCGCCATCGGGTGAGCTTGACTAATACGGCATCTGCCCTCGCAAACTGCTGGTCAAGCTTGGAGCCTGGGCGACAGTCGGTGTAACGGAAATTAATACCGATTGTCGTTCAGTATTCAGGGTCAATTAAGAAGCTAATGTCAGTTGATCTGAGGGTGGGTCGTACCGAAAGATTAGTCTGAAGCATACTGACAGGGTCGAGGCGAGATTATCCTAGCAGTTTCGTGATTCGACTCTACCCCTTGGATTTTGTGACTTTGATTAAAGAGACGTCATACTTCTCGTGCGGGCTCATTCACCCGCGTCTTATCGACTGATCGACAGTTTCTCCTCTTTCCTTGCAGTTGGCAGCCATCAGACGGAGTACGATGCAAGCAGCTAGTTTTGAGGTGGTATCGCTCACATCATAAACAGGACTCAGTTCTGAAATTTCAATAATACTGGGCGCTCCTTTCTCGCCCAGCAGAGTTGCTAGTTGCATGGCTTCTCTAGATTCCAAGCCACCAGGTTCGGGCGCCGTTACTCCTGGAGCGGCAGATGCATCCATCACATTCATGTTGATACTGAGATATTGTCCTGTTGTGTTACTCCATAGTCGGTCGGCTGCTTCGTCAACGACTGGAGCAATGCCACGATCGATGACTTCCCTCATGGAAAAGAAGCGGATGCCTCTAGACTCTGCCAACTCGACATGATCTTTGGGGTTCATGGAGTTTCGCGCTCCGACATGAGCAACATTTTCTGGATTTACGTTTGGTAGCTCAGTAATCCGTGCCATGCTGCAAGGACTCGTCATTTTCTCGCCGGCCCAGGAATCGGCCATGTCTAGGTGAGCACCGAGGTGTAAATAGCCCATCCGGCCATCCTCTCCGATATGATCAGAGAGTGCTCGCGATGCGGGTATTGAGATTGAATGATCTCCACCGCAAATGATGGGGATCAGTCCGGAACGCAGTACCTCACGAACCGCTCGATATATTCTCTCGTGCGCTAATTCTGGAGAAACTTTGGGTATTCTCACGTTTCCACAGTCAATGCAGTGGCCCTCGAGATCTACCTGATATTCGAACCAATAGGGAAAGTATTCATAACTCGCCATACGAAATGCCTGAGCTCCGTCTTCTGAACCTGGTTTGCCGACATTCCCCTCATCGTATGGGATACCCATAAAGGCGTACCGGGCTCCAGAATCTTTTAAGGCCCCGGTTTCCATTGAAACCTGCGGAGACCGCAGAAAGGTGATCACACCGAGAGTTTTGAAATCTTCAGGATCACCTAAAGGGGAAAAGAGATGATCATAGTTTTTTGCTGGGTTCATTTGGATACCTTGAGTAACGAAGGGCTAAGTATTAATTAGGTTTCGACTACGACTGTAGACCACTTTTGCAGAGTGTCTGTGCGCGACTCCCCAGATAGTGATAAATCATGCAGCAGACCAATTTCGTGCTCATGTCACTGACGTCGTACTGAGGACACAATTCTGAGATTTCGAAAATATCCGCGCCGTATGTGCCGGCAACTCGAGCAAGTTCTAATGCCTCTCGAGGCTTGATGCCAAAAGTTTCAGGCGCCGTGGTGCCTGGCATGCAGCTCGCGTCCAGCGAATCCGTATCCCAGGACCAATATATTCCGTCCGTCTTGTCCCAGGCGATGTCGAAGATTTCTTTTGTGCAGACATCGATACCGCGATCGACGACCTCTTGCATGGGTACCAGCCGTACGTTGTTGTCTATCCAGAAGTCGACCCAATCTTTCGGGTTGAGCCCGTTTCGTGACCCCATGTGAGCCATGTTGCTCCCATCACAGTTGGGAAGATCAAAAGCGCGGGCTGGCCCAGAGCAGTTTGTGTTGGGATTTCCTTCCCAGTCTGGTGCCGAGTCGAGGTGGCAATCAACATGAAGGTAACCGATTTTTCCAGACGCATGGAAATCAGAGAGTGCTCTAGATCCGGGAATAGGTACTGAATGGTCACCCCCACATAGGATAACTTTGGCGCCCCCCTCCAAGCATTCCGTAACGTATTGATAAATATATTCATGACTCTTTTCGTTATTGCCAGGAACAATGGGAATGTCCCCACAGTCAACAGGTCGAAAAAATTCCATCAGGTCAACGCCATACTCAAACATATACGGAAAATACTGCGTACTTGCCTCTCGTAAGCCTGCCGGTCCTTGGGATGTCCCCGCTCGCACCATTTGCCCCTGATCCCAGGGTACGCCAAGAAAGCATATGCGGGCATCCATCGAGCGGATTGCATCTCGGTCAGGAGGGCAGTAGGGCGCACCCATGAAAGTGGCTAGTCCGGCTGACTTGAACGCACCGTTGTGTAACTTTGGAGACAAGATGTGATCATCTTTGCCTTCTTGTTGTGCGGGACCCTTGTGTTGATGGGGTACAAATTCCCATTTGGGTTCATTTGTCATTAGGCTGCCTATATTGGAAATGAGTGAATTCGATAAGAGAGGCTCAACGTATGTCGATCTCAGAGATTGTTCATTAGCGATGTCAAGCCAGAAAAAAATTACTAAACAGAGTGCTCATCAGATGTCCTTGTCGGCTTGACCTTTATACTGACTAATTGCATTTCGTTCCCGGACACGATCTTGATTGCACTAGAAAAGCATTTTGGACACCGCAAACTATGTCGGTTTACCGGGACACCTGTTTGGCCGCAGTGTGTGCATTTAACCGTGACAGGAACTTCTTCAATATCTAATGTTGCTCCCTCGCAGACGGTACCCTTCGATGCTGAGGAAAAGCAGAAATTGAGTGGTCTTAACATCCCAGAAAGGACGCCAAGTCGTACAAAGATATGATCGACACCGCGCGAGCGGTTTTCTGCTGCGTATTCGGATGTTAAGTCGATTAGGCTTCGTGCTATTGAAAGTTCATGCATAAGGGGTTAGTGCCGTAAAGAATTTCTACACACCACACCAGGTTAAACATGGCTCAATTGTGTCTGTGTTTGCCGAGGTGAGCTTAATGGTTCATTTGAGACAAGTGCCTGTTCGGTGGCGATCCAATTCAACCACTCATCCATCCCCTGCCCATTTTGTGCCGAGAGTGTGATCACATGAATTTCCGGATTAACCTGTCGGGCATACTGTATACACTGATCAAGGTCGAAATTCAGATAGGGTAGTAAGTCGATTTTGTTCACGAGCATCACACTTGAGGCGGCGAACATATCTGGGTACTTGATTGGTTTATCTTCTCCCTCCGTAACAGACAATAGTGCTACTTTGTGACGCTCGCCGAGATCAAAGCTTGCCGGACATACCAGGTTACCGACATTCTCAATAAACAGAAGGGCATCAGATTCGATTCGTAGGTCATCCAATGCATGCCCGATGGTGTGGGCGTCGAGATGACAACCTCTCCCGGTATTGATTTGGATTGTGATTGCTCCAGTTTCGCGAATTCTGTCGGCGTCATTGGATGTTTGCTGGTCACCCTCGATAACATACATTTCTGAGGGCTTATTTAGTGCACTAATAGTTTTCTCTAGTAAAGTAGTTTTCCCGGATCCGGGGCTAGATACCAAGTTGAGACACAGAATTCGATGATGTTGGAGAAATGCGCGGTTATTGTCAGCGTATTGTGAGTTGCGATGAAGGATGTCCTGCTCGATCTCGATGAGCGTTGTATCATCATCCGCGAGTGACTGATGCCGGATCGCGTGAACGTGCCCGTTGGATTCAGGTGGCTGGTTGTCTGCGGTCGATTCCGCTGGGCTGACATGGTTTGGCGAATCCGCATGCCTGTGTTCTGGAAGATGATGGTGGTGATGCCCTCCTGAAGGATTGCCCGTCACGCTGATGGTTTTTGCGCCTTCAGGTGGCGCATTCTCACTGCTGCAGCCGCAGATTCCACACATAAAATCCCCCATGCTTCCTGAGACGCCAGTCCTTCATTGAAGTTGAAGTGGCGGGTCCAGGAAGATGTTTTTGTTGACTTCGACTTTAGTTATAATTTCTGAAAAGTACAAGTTACCTCCAAAAGCATTAATGAAACCGGATATATTGCCTTGGTTGACTGCGGATAACGTAGTCGAGTTGCGGAAATCGCGGACTGAAAATGAACGGCGAAACTTGGGGGATCACAGATGACAGATAGCAACGCGAGATTGTTTCGCGGGGAAAGAGTGCGCTCTGGGAAAGTTCTGAAAAGAGAGGAGGTCGATAAGGGATTGCCCGCGAATGAGAGTCATGTTGATCAGGAGTCTCCGATATTTGATGACCTCAATCGCAAGATTCTGAGTTATCTGCAACAGGATGGGCGGGTTCCGTTTTCGACAATTGCACGGCATCTGAATACCTCTGAAGGAACCATAAGGAACCGTGTCCAGCGGATGAAAGACGCAGGAGCACTTCAAATCGCTGCGATCATTGACCCCATGGCGATCAAGTACAAAGTCGATGCGATGATAGGTGTGAACGTCGCCTCGGAAAACCTTCCCCGTCAGGTGGCTGACCGACTCTCTACCCTAGAGCAGATAACCTTTATTTTCTGGGTTGCGGGCCGCTTTGATCTTCTGGTGGAGGTCGTGTGCGGGTCTGATGGAGAATTTCAACGATTTATTGAAGACCATCTTTGTAAACAGGCAGATGTTGCAGAGTTTGAAATCATGTCAGGGATCGAGATGTTTAAGAACCAGTTCATATTGCGAGATGCGATAGCATAAGTATTAGATAGTTATTTCCCACGAACTCCTAACGGTAATAAGTCATGAATAATGAATCCCAAGAAAAATTTGTCCAAGCGCTGCCGGATATAAATCGAGTCAGAGACGAGAAGAAACGGTTAGAGGCGGCAGGAGTCAAATATATCTTTTCCTGCTGGATTGATCTGTTGGGCAGTCCGAAGACCAAGCCTGTGCCGATCAGCGATTTTGAATTGTTATGTATGGGTAAGGGGCCGCAGTTTGCTGTTCATTCAGTTTCCTTTGTTCCGGAACTGAGTCCCGCTGACTCTGATCAGATTCCATTGCCGGACCTGGATAGCCTGGTTATTTGTCCTTGGGATAGCAGTTGTGCCTGGGTTTTTGCGGACCTTTGGTGGGAAGATAGCCCGTACAACATCTGTCCTCGAAGCCTATTGAAGCGGGTGGTGAAAGATACTGCAGAGCAAGGGTATTCGGTTTATGCAGGTGTCGAGCCTGAATTCATTGTAATGAAGTGGGAAGATGGGCAACCGGTCAAGGCGATTGATGATGACCCACGCGGCGGCGGAGTGCGCCCTCGTCGCCAGGCATTTGGCTACGATGTCGAATACTCGATAGATTCAATGGGTTTTCTCGGTGAGATGATCGATATTGTGGAGACTCTTGGTTGGAATATGCATGATGTTGTCTGCGAGGGCGCATATTCACAGTTCGAACTCGACTTTCATTACACCGATGTACTCCAGATGGCCGATCGCTTTGTATTCCTGCGAGTGATATTAAAGGAGATCGCCAAGCGCCACGGGATGTTCGTCACGTTCATGCCTAAACCGACGACAGGAGACTGGCGTTCGGGAGCACACCTCAATACCTCAATGCGTTCAATAAGTCAGCCGGACAAGAATTTGTTTGAGGGGCCGGGAGAATCATGGGCGGACCCCGTCTTTGGTGCTGTCGGAGGTCTTCTACGTCATGGTGGAGCGCTTACTGCGCTCGCTTGCCCAACTGTCAACTCGTATAACGGATTGGTTCCGCGGGTAGGGGGTTTTGAAGGCGGCACGGTTACATGGGCACCAACTCATATGACGTATGGCTACAATAATCGTTCAGCCATGTTGCGTTTGCCTCAGACCAGGTTTGCTATTGAGAATCGAGCTGCCGATATGTGTATGAACCCCTATCTGTCGCTCGCAATGACGTCAGCTGCGATGACCGAAGGGGTTGTGAATAACTATTCGCCGGGCGACCCACTCAATTCAGATTTGTACAATATGGATCAAGCAGCCATCGAGAGATCAGGAGCGCAGCGATTGCCGCGAAATTTGTTGGAAGCGCTGGAAACCCTACAGACCGATGAGCTCGCTTTGAAGGTATTGGGCGAACCCCTAAGGAACTCGTTCCTTCAGTATAAGTTCGACGAGTGGGAAAGGTATCACCAGACTGTGACCGATTGGGAAGTCACAGAGTACCTGCGACTCTACTGAACGACGGGGCACGAATGGCGTTTGAGGAAGACCGGGCGATAGGGATTGCGGTGCACAAGGGTATGCGTGATACCTAGACACCCAGCATCGATCTTCGCTTCGATGCCGGGGCCAAGTTTTTTCGAAAGCTGTTGCAGTAGTGGATCGATAGTGAGAACAAGAAACAACTTAGGCAGATCACAGTTACTTTCTTCTTGAGATCACGCTGTGCCCTTTGATGTTTTTATAGTCGGGGGTGGGATCAATGGCTGCGGGGTCGCCCGCGATGCCGCAGGTAGGGATCTCTCTGTGTGTCTTGCAGAAAAAGGAGATCTTGGCGGGGCAACGTCATCGGGCTCATCGAAGTTGATCCATGGCGGCTTGAGGTATCTCGAGTATTACGACTTCAGGTTGGTCCGAAAATCCTTGCGGGAAAGAGAAGTCCTCTGGAAGATTGCGCCTCACATCATCTATCCCCTGCGCTTTGTGCTGCCCCATCATAGCGCCTTACGCTCGCCATGGGTTTTGCGACTTGGCCTCTTTCTCTACGATCACATTGGCGGCCGAAAATTGTTATCGGGAACACGCAGAGTCAACCTTTCGCAGGACGAAACCGGTAAGCCGCTGGACTCCAGCTACACCCTGGGGTTTGAATACGCTGACTGTCGGGTCGATGATGCAAGACTGGTTGTCCTCAACGCTCGTGATGCGGCAGATCATGGTGCACAGATTTACACACGCACTGAGGTCATCGGCGCACACCGGGAAGACGGCTTTTGGCACATAACAACCCGCGACGCCAATGACAAAACGTCTCGCTTCAGTGCCAGAGTGCTGGTTAATGCCAGTGGGCCCTGGGCTTACGATACGTCACAAAAACTGCTTGCAAGATCTCAGCAGCATAAACCCCGTCTGGTTCGTGGAAGCCATATCGTGGTGCCAAGACTTTATGAGCACGATCGATGTTACATCCTTCAAAATGATGATGGTCGGATCGTGTTTGTTATTCCCTACGAAGAAACATTTACGTTGATCGGCACCACTGAACGTGATCACGGGACCGATCTTGGAAAAGTCAGTATTGAAAAAGACGAGATCACCTATCTTTGCGAGTCGGTCAACAATTACTTCAAGGAATCGATCGACCCCATGGACATTGTCTGGAGCTACTCTGCGGTGAGGCCCTTATTAGATGATGGCAGCAGCGAGGTGAAATCGATCACGCGTGACTACCGGATTGTGACGGAGTCCGAACACGGCGCATCTCCCATGATCAGCATCCTAGGAGGAAAAATAACCACTTATCGCACCTTGGCTGAAGAAGTCATGCAGGAGATCGGCCGCTTTATTCCCGTCACAAAGAGTTCGTGGACAGGCCAGAGCGCCCTGCCTGGAGGCGACTTCCCCCACGATGAATATCACCGGCAGGTAGAGAATCTTCGTCGTGATTACCCGTTTCTAGATTTGCGCCACGTACAGCGTTTGATCCGCCTCTATGGAATGCTGTCACGCCAGATACTGCAGAATGCGAAGTGTTCCGATGATCTGGGAAGATGGTTTGGCAGCGATCTGTACGAGGTAGAAGTCCGGCATCTTGTCGAGAAGGAGTGGGCAGTCAGTGCGGAAGACATCTTATGGCGGCGGACCAAAGAAGGTCTGAGGTTTTCCGAGGGAGAGGCCAGCGCTCTTGAGCGCTATGTTGCCGGTATGATCAGCAGGATATGAGTGTGACCTTCACTGCAGGAAGGCCCGCGAGGTGTAGCATCTTTAATCCATCGTTGATGATGGCGATACACCAAATCCCAAAAGTGAGCAAGACTACTCTTCTTCGAGTTTCGACCAGCATCCCCGGTAGGGAAAGTCCGATTGGGCGTAGTACCATTTTTCGCCGCATTGGGAGCACTGGAAAAAATGTTCCACCAGGCCGTATTCGTGCCAACCAACCGGGGTAGGGATGGTCATCAGTACAGGGTGATCGGTCAGCATTTTTTCGAGTTCAAGATCCTCTTCGGCAGATGCGAAAGCGCCCTCGGGATGAAGTTCACAGGCAGAACAGCTCATCGTATGCGCCCCGGGGAAAAATCCGAATCAGTCATCGGTGTGATGAAGGACCGGCCCTCTATCGCTGCCGAGCCTGTAAACCAGTGTTGCTGCCGTGCCGCAGCACTCTGCAGAAAAAGCGATCATGTCATCCGCGAGCCATCGGCCTTGAGAAAGCACGGCGTCTGCGGTTGATTCCGGAAACTGCCAATCAACCAGATAATCAGGCTCGTTATGCCCTTCAAGGTATTGCGCCAGATGGGCGAAGGAAATGATGTGGTACGGCCCATAGTGATCCTGAAGCAAGAGTAGGTGGTTACGATCCGGCGATAGCAGGTCAAATGTCCAGTCCGAAGGATAAAGCGTACCCGCTGGCTGAAACCGGAGTGCTTCGTCAGTATTGGGAAGCAGAAAAGACAGCGATTCAGTGGCTGATGGCAGAGGAAAAATACCTGCTGCCGATCCGCGGAAAACAGCTGTTGCAACGGGGTAGTGAAGCCTAAGCGTAAACGCTACGGGTTTGAATCCACCGCCGGAAACCTCACTACTGATGTAATGCTGCAGGTCATCCACTATCTCATCCGGCGCAGGTTGTTGTCCCCGCAGAAAGTCCCGAAGATGACCGAGGTCAACTATCGCCCAGCGAGATCCTGCCGCTTGTGGAAAAACAGCAAACCCATCAATCGCAAACACATTCAACGGAAAAAAGCCGTTCGAGCGGATAGCGCTGTCCTGTAGTGATATTGGGTAGCCCTGCGAATCTCCCTCAAAGAAAAAGGTGAGGGCATGAACACCCTTGGCAATGGAGTCCGTGCTGGGGTCCAGGCCGGAATCGTGATCCCCGCCGATACGTTGTTTGCCGTCGAACACCGCGGTCACATCCGGCCTGTGGATCAACAGTTCAAACGACACATACTCTATGAGCGAATCAGAATTGGCCTCCTCAGCCCGGCCCGCCGTTAACCCCCAATGGCACTGAAACAGCAACAGCCCCAGCAGAAGCAGTGATTTACCCCCAAGGTGAGTGGCACAGAGCATGGTACGGACTCGATTCAGCGGGATCGGTTGATCAGGGCGCTGGATTGAGCGAGGGCGATAAATGGGCATATCGTGTTTTCACGGCCTAGGCAATCACAGGCAAATCTACATCTGTTTTGAGTCTTTGTGGTAGTGGTATTACGATGGCGTTGCGCTTAAATCCGGGTGCTTGAGCTTGTGGTATGAACTCTCAATTAGGCCGCCAATGGACACATTTATTGATCATAAAAAGCTGTGTTATGGTTAATTTCCGAGATGTTCGTGAGCCGATCGAGCACAAAATGAACCTGCCAGCGTCTGATGACCTTCGCCAAGGTCAGCCTTTGATAATGAGAAACTAGCCATGCTCACGATAGCGGCCAGTGTCGTTGTTGGTTTTCTAGGAGCATATTTTATTGCCGGAACCAGACCCCACTGGTTCGTTGCTGTTCTGGGATTGTTTGCTGGGTTGATGCTCTTCCTCCTGATATTTCTTGGAGCGCACATCATTTATCTGGGCGTGTTGCAGTCATTGGATGCAGAGGCTGAAACCCGGTCTATCGTCAGTTTCGGGAGGTTTATTCTGACACCCCTGGAATGGGTGCCATGGATTGTGGGGTTGGGTGTGATTATTGTAGGCCTTGGCAGCGCTTTAGGATGGACGAGGGCAAAGAAAAGAATAAATCATGTATGACCTGAAACTCGAAAACGCCCAGGACTGTGATGGGCTCGCTAATCCAATTGTTCCTGATGCCGTCGTGGTTCAGGCTGGTCGGATCGCAGCAACCGGCGTACTCGGCGTACATAGTGTCTGGGTAAACGGCGAACGGGTCGTCGATGAACAAGGCCTGGTGCCAGAGCCTCGGCGTCCGGGTCAGGTTCTCAGGGAATTTGACAGTTGACAGCCGTTACGTCGGCAAAACAACAATCGGTCTTTCCACCAGCAAATGTCATGCTCTCGCTAACCACCATGCAGGCACTTGGCCAGCATCTGTCTCGGGAGGCGTGAAGGTTATGGTCAGTAACAACCATTTGCAACAAGACATTAAGAGTATGAAGCTTTACTGTCATGTCGACAGAGTGCTGACCGAGCTTCGGGCCCTGGGAAAAGATGATAATGAACCGTTGTCTACGTCGGAACTGACACCGTTTGACCAGTTGCATTATCACGGTACTGAGTCAGTAGACCTGGCGGTTGAGCTTGCCAAGATTACAGCCGATAGCTCTGTCCTGGAAATCGGTTCGGGGTTGGGAGGGCCAGCACGGCATATCGCCGCAACGGTGGGCGCAACAGTTACGGCACTGGAACTCCAGAGCGATCAGAACACACTCGCGTCAGATCTGACAGCGCGCTGCAGTCTTACGGAAAAGATAACGCATGTGTGTGGCGATTTTCTGACGCACGACTGGCCTGGATCACATTTTGACGTCATTGCAAGCTGGCTTGCGCTTTATCACATTCCCGATCGAATTCGACTTCTGAATCGCTGTACTACTTTACTCAAGTCAGGTGGGTCTTTCTTCGCAGAGGACCTTTATGCACGCCAAAAACTCAAACGGGATGAGGAGTCAGAACTGGCCACCGAACTGTTTGCAAGATGTCTGCCGGACTATGACACCTATCTTCAGGATGTGGTCTCCGCTGGTCTTTCTGTCGAAACGGTAGAAGAGATGTCTGATGATTGGGCGGAGTTTACCCGGTTGCGCCAGGCGGACTACTGCGCCCAAAAGTTACGGCATATCGCCTTACACGGTGAGGCGGTATATGAAAATATGGCCCACTTTTATGAGGTAGTGACCCGCCACTTTGCGAGTGGCAAATTGGGCGGGATTCGAATTGTTGCCCGGAAAGTCTAACCAGTTGGCGGGCAAGAAGAGCGTCTCTGTACTCAGCGGGTTGTCCTTTTCATCAAGACTTTCTGTGGACAGTTCAATTTCCCTGAATCCAAACGTTAGCCGGTCTAGAAAAACTTCTGAAAGCGTGCGTAGCCCTCTGCAGGCCAGACCGCCTCGAAATCGTAGCCTTCTTCAAACGCAGGAACATCCTCTGGAATCTCGATCCAGGAAACTTTCTGTCTGGTGTGCAGATGGGCACCCGGCGGAAATTGGCCCGGGTCTATTAGGGTTCCAACCTTAACGACGCCCCATTCGCGTTGTCCCTGGTAGTAACTGATGATGGCGGTGCCACATGAGTCACAGCGATCGACCTCATGTGGGTTACCGCTGCCGGACGCACCAAAAACCGGCCGTAGCACGCCCGACAGTAAGTGAAAGTGGGTACTTTCAATAAAGGCATGGGCAATAAAGGCGCTACCGGTCTGCTGTTTGCACAAACTGCAATGACAGGCATGAACGAACATCGGCTCTTTGCTGAGTTCGTAACTTACCTCTCCACAGGAGCACTGGCCATTGATCTTCATTGATGTTCTCTGGTTATCGTGCCGCAACAGGGATATCTTCTCCCTTGGTCAGGCTAAGGATTCGAGTACGCGTTTTTGAAAGTCATGGACGGCATGTTCGCTGAAGTAACTGCGCGCTTTGTTGGTCACCAGCCGACCCTGGCTGTAGCCAAGACTGTGTAAACCCCTTTGGACGGTCTCGCATAGCGGAATGTCTTCGTCGCGAACTACGTTGATGAAGTCGATAACCCCCCGCTGCTCCTCAGTCAATTGGCTGGTGGGGAAATACCACTCACAGATCTGTACCGTTTGTTCCGGTCCGGTAGGCAGGTGATAAAAGACATTGAGGTATCCACCGGGATATACCTCGACAACCCAGTTGGGCCAGAGAAGCCAGCTGCCAAACTCACGCTCCTCGCCTTCCCTATCTTCTGCTTTTTTGTATCCAGTGGCGTCACCTACACCACGGCTTGCGTGGCTATGGTATTTCTTATGTACAGTAATCTGGTACGACTCCATATCAAGAGACCCTTGTGCGAGGCTCGGATGCTGATTGGGACAGTGGTAGCACTCAGAGTAGTTCTCAACCGAGTTCTTCCAATTGGCGGTGAGGTGAATTGCCCGCTCGTCGGCCATTTTGACTTCACCCACCAGGGGTGAGAGCTCGAGAACTTCTTTTTCAAATGCCTCGAGGTCCGTCATTAACGGTTCGGCGTCCGGGTCGATATTTATAAAGACAAAGCCGCAGAAGCGTTCGACCCTGACAGCACTCAGGCATATCTCGGACTTCGGGAAATCTTTGACTTCCTCGCTGTGCAGGGCCTGTCGCAGCTCTCCGGTAAGCTCATAGGTCCAGCGATGATAAGGACAGACAATCGCAGAACTCACACTACCGCTGCCTTCAAGCAGGCGATGGGCACGATGCTGGCATACATTATGGAAAGCCCGGATGTTGCCGTCCTTGCCACGCACGACCACCACGCTTTGGTCACCGATGTCACGCACAAAAAAACTGCCCGGGGACTCAAGTCTTGAGATATGACAAACATATTGCCATGTCCGGTAAAAGATCTGTTGTTGTTCCTGCTTGTAGATCTCCGGATCAAAGTAATACCGCCCCGGGAGCGTATAAGCAGTCAGGGGATCGTCAGTGAAGCGTCCGGGGTCAGGCAGGGTATTCATATCTTGAAATCATCGCTCAGACACTACATGGAGTACTAAGACGGAGCATATCCGAACGGAAGTCTGAGTCAAATGCAGCACAAGATCAAAGACAAGTGCCCTGGTTGGCTGGGGGATTGACAGGTTGCGGGTGGCACTCTTTACCCTGAATGGCGGAGAAAATCCTCTATCGCGGGAGTTCTGTAGCCGTCTTCCCGCCAGGTGATGGGAAAATAGTTTTCATCCATCGTATTGTCTCCAAGGCGTTTATAGCGGCTGTAGATAGGGCCCGTGCCTTCATTGAAATGGGCGGGGTCATAGACCGCGTCGCTATGCATGCCGTGCATCACCAATGAGCGTCTGGGATTAGGAGAGTGATTAAACCCTGAACCGTGCCAGGTCCATCCGTGGTGAAACGAGCCACCCCCTCTTGGCACCTCTACATAAACGATCTCGGGTTCGATGCCTTCTTTTTCAGCCGCAATCCGCATATAACGTTGGTAATCTTCCGGCCCGTGAAACTTTCCCTCGGGTTTGGAGTGATGCCATCGATGAGAGCCGCGGACAAATTCAACGGTGCCGCTATCTTGAGTCGTTTCATCTAGCGCCATCCAGCAGCTCAGTAGTTCAGAAGGGCTGTACCAGCTCAGGAATGAATTATCCTGGTGGTATCCAAGGGCCCGGGTGTGGGGGGGCTTCCATAGGACATTGTCTGACATCACCCGGGTGCCGGACCATTCTCCCAGTGTGGCGATTGCTTTGCCAATATCGGGCTGAGTGATGACGTTTGCGACCGCAAGATTTGCCTTCCAGCCGTTGCAGATCTGTCGGGTCAGTGAAGGGTCTCCCGTGCCTTCCTGCCAGTTGACCTCGTCCGGGGTAATGCCGGTTTCAAACTCACCTCGGAAAAGCCGTTCGAAACTCTCTCTTAAGACCTCAACCGTGTCGTCGTCGATCAGCCTTTCGACAACGAGAAATCCGTCCCGGTCAAAGTCGGCTTTTTGTTGAGGACTAAGTTCAAGCATTTATTGCTTCTAAACGTTCTGCACAATACACGTTGTGCTTTATCCATTAAGATTCAGACAATCTGGCGTAGTTCACAGATGTGTTCTTTACGAACGCCGCAACAGCCCCCGATCACCTGAGCCCCTTGATCCATCCAGCCTTTTGACGCAATGGCGTAGTCTGCAGGAGATATCAGGTCATCATAAATCGCTTTTGTTTCAGCTCTGTCAAATTGGCAGACGTGCGCGTACACTCCGATGGCGCCATTCCAGTGGGACTTCAAGATATCAAGACACTCGCCAATGTACTCAACCTCGGTGTGCATGATGTTGATCAAGGGCAGGTTCTTATCTTTTACCGCCGCGAGAGCATCCACTAGAGGTTCACCGCCCAAAAGGCACATCTTGCCGTCTTTGGGGTTTGCAGAGACACCGGCCCAAACAGGCAACCCGCTCGCCTGAGCGCCGTCAATGCAGGCCAGCAAGCGGTCTATGTGACTCAGCATCTCCAGCATAATGAGATCACATCCGCCTTTCGCCATAAGCGCGGCCTGATCCCGGCTGTTCGCCTCCAGTTCTTCTAAAGACGGCTTATCTTTCGTCCACATCCAGTGGGTAATTCCGCCGGCAACCAGCACATCGGGCTTGCCGGAATTGTCTCTCGCGTCGTTTGCGAGCCGGATAGCCGCATTGGTCAGGTCTTCGAATTTATCCTCGATGCCGGCCGAGCGAAGGCAGTGCCGGGAGGAACTGAAGGTGTTGGTGATAATGATTTCTGCCCCACAATCGATGTACTCCTCGTGAATAGTTCGCACAATTTCCGGGTGCGAAAGGGCGGCTCCGCTATTCCAGGTGTTGACTACCTGGGGAACGCCCCGTCGCTCACACTCCGTGCCGGTTGCGCCGTCTAAGAGTATGCGCTCGCCGCGGCAGATCCGATTCCAAACTGACTGATAGCGTTCAGTCGCCATCGTTTATGTTTCTCCTTTTTTACTTCCCCGGACTGTTACGCTTAGTGCGAATTGCTGAGCGGGGTGTCGCCGAGGGTGGCGCCCCCTTCCAGAACAATTTCCTGTAGGCGATAGCTCCAGCCCTCCAGAAGCATGGTCTGTGCGGCCGCTTGTTGCTCTATGGGAAAGCGGGTCGTCGGGATTGCACCGGCCTGATCAACGATCTGCGCAGCGAGCTCCTCATTGCCAAGTTCGGTCATCTGGTTGCGGACATAATCCCTGATATCTTCAGGCGTAACGGGCTCCATGCTGATTGAAGACACGTGTGCGCTAAGCTGTTCAGTAACCGAATCCGACGTCAACGGTTCGCCGGTTCCATTTATAAACACGCCAGTATGCGCCGTTGATTTGGGTAGCCAGGTCATTACCCATTCCGGGATCATTAAATCCCAGGATTCACGCGTGGTGGTTTTGGGCCTGCGCCAGACTCGGGTTTCTTCATCAATATCAGACCAGTCCATCCGGGTAATATCCTGGAGAGGTTGACCGGTTGCCAATAAAAACCTGTGGACCAGCGGTAGGTCAGGCCACATAGCGAGAATCTCCGCATCCATCAGGTTACGGGGGTTTTCCTGTTCAGTAGTCACCAGATACCTATTTAAGAGACTTGATCAGCCGATTTAGAGACGTCATAAATTGCCGCAAAAGGAAAACCTCGCAAGGCGAAAAACGACGACATCCTTTCTGAAAACTTCTTACTCAACAGTGCTACCTCATCTGCCTGAAAGGGTCTAACCTATGCGAACAGATCGCGCAGGTGTGGGTTAAGAAATACACCATCTGGATCCAGGGACCGACGCAGTTCCTTAAAGTCATGGTAGCGAGGAAACTGCTGGGCCAGACGTTCGGCAGTCATGAAATGCAATTTCCCCCAGTGTGCTCGGCCGTTGCGTCCGTAAAGATGCTGATCGCATGCACGCAAATAGTCCCAATAATCTGTTCCAGGCTTCCCCGCGATAGAAATAACCAAATTAGCGCGTTCATAATTCGGACTCATCCATGCCTCTTCGGGCCCTACAAATCGAAGTTCCATTGGATAAACACTATCTGGCAGAAGCGACAACATTAAATCCCGATGGGCTTCGAAGGCTTCGATACCTTGTTCGGCAGGAATGAAATATTCGAACTCGTGGAAGTTTGGTTCGAAAACTGCTGGATAAATCTTATATGAGTGATCAATTCGGGAACCGACCTCTTGTCCACTGGATCCAGGGGGTTCGTTGGTCTCGGAGTAAAGCTTGACGTAGCAGTCGTCTGCTTTGGTAATGGGGAACCCGTAAAGCACTGATGATCGATCGGTCGGCATCCAAAAAAATGAAAAATGTCGATAGGTTGTGAGAAGGTCATCCCAGCGTTCACGTAATTCCTGTATCGGCATGATTTCTATATTCTCTTTCAGAATATAGGCGGGTGCCACGGACATTGTCACTTCGGTCACAATTCCCATGGTTCCGACGGCACATTGCAGCCCATGAAACATATCCGGGTGTTCGGCTAGGCTGTACTGGCGTAAATTTCCCTCGCCATCAATTAGCTGGCAGCCCACCATCTCTCCGGAAAAACTTCTGAAGGCCAACCCAGATCCGTGAGTGGCGGTCGAGATTGCGCCGATCAGAGTCTGGGTGTCGATATCACCCTGGTTTTTCAGAGCTAATCCTGCGTCTAGCAGGGGAGCCCCAAGGTCCGAGATAGGTGTTTGCGCTTTTGCGGTTACCGTCTTTGCAACGGGATCAATGTTCACAATACCACGCAATGACTTGGTATCCAGAAGGACACCGTCGGTCGAGACTATTGGCGCGAAAGAATGACCTGTGCCATAAGTACGGATCACTTGCTTGGCCGCCTGGGCCCGAACGATGGCCTCGGATATCTGCTCCGCATCTGTTGCGGTCTCAATCCTGATAGGCTCGCAGGTTTGATTGCCAACCCAGTTGACCCATTGAGATTTATTACCCACTACATCTTCCTGTAATACTGAATAAACGCCAGATCATTAATGAAGAGAAGCAAACGGGCTATCAAGATAATCCCAACGCCTCTTTTCTTGTTTTGCTCCAGGACTGAATGATCCGGTCAGCGATAATGGCGATGAGTGCCATGCCCAATCCGGCGACGAGACCTTTTCCTGCATCGGCAGCACTTAACGCGATATAGACTGATTGTCCCAGTCCTTTACTGCCAACTAGTGCTGTAATGACCAGCATAGCAAGGGCAAACATCACGGTCTGATTAAGGCCCAGCATGATCTCGGGAACAGCCAGAGGCATTTTTACTTCCCAGAGCAGTTGTCTGCGAGTGCAGCCCATCGCCTGTGCAGCTTCTACGACTTCTGTCGGCACGTTACGCAACCCATGTTCGGTATAGCGTATGACGGGAACGATGGCGTAGGCGATGATGGCGAGGAAAGAGGTAAATTCGCCGATCTGAAAAAACATCAGGAACGGAATCAGAATCACGAAAAGCGGCATGGTCTGAAGTGTGTCGTTAATCGGCCGGATAAAGTTTGAGACACGATTGTTCTGACTGGCCCAGATTCCTGTAGTGCCGCCTACTAGCAGACAGGTCACGACCGCAGCCAGACACATGTAGACGGATGTCATCGCCTCTGACCATACCCCAGTAAATAACATGAACAACCACCCGAAGAGTGACAACAGCGCAGTCCTCCTTCCGCCAACCTGATATGCCAGCAGGGTGACCACGAGGATTATCGAGAGCCAAGGTAACGAGGTAATGCCAAAGTACAAGAGTCCCCCGACCAAGACCACCGCGACTGCCGGTCTCCAGTTTATTCTGACAAACAGCCAGACCGCGAACAGGGCGATCGCGCAAGCATAGAGGCCGACCATCCACGGCGTGAGGGAAAATCCCCAGGAAAAAGGTGAGATCGCCTTGGCGAACCCTACCTTGATAGGCAGCAGATAGTAAAAGAGAAAAGATTTCTTGATCGCGTCAGTGACTGACGCATAGTTGGCAGTAATGTATCTGAGTGCATCGTTGATCGGGTCTGCCGGATAGAAAACGAGCGCTTCCGGGTAGATCCCGATGAGTGGCACGAAAAACGACAGCACGATGAATCCTATGGCAAGGACAAGCGCGATCAGCCACGGTTTCCACCGTTCGGAGAGGCTCAGATGGCGCCGCTCGACGGCGCGGGTCCGGTCGGTAAAGCCCCAGCTGATCCGATCCAGCACTATGGCTATAAGGGCGATCACAATGCCAGCCAGCAGACTCTGACCGAACTGTGCCTTACGCATGGTGCTCAGCACCTCCCAGCCGATGTCTGCCGAACTACCGATGATCGCGGCAATGATCACCATGCTCAGCGCCGCCATGGTGGTTTGGTTAACACCAATCATGATGTTAGGAAGGGCGCTCGGTACCCGAACCCACCAGAATAATTGCCGTCGGGTAGAGCCGGACATGAGTCCGGATTCGAGGACTTCCGGAGGCACCTTTTGTAAACCCAGGATCATATTGCGGACCATGGGCGGACATGCATAGATGGCGCTTGCGACAACGCCGACGACCGGACCAAAACCGAACAACAGCAATATTGGAATCAGGTAGGCGAATGTGGGAACCGTCTGCATAAGGTCTAGAGTTGGCTGAACGATCGCATTAATTCTCCGTGATTTGTAGGCTGCAACCGCCATTACAAATCCGATGCCGATCGCCAGGGGAATAGATGTCAGCACTATGCCGAGGGTATTCATGCTCGGCAGCCAATAGCCCGTGATGACCATATAAAACATTGCAAATGCAGTGAATACAGCAAGCCGCCAACCCGAGGCGATGTAAGCAGTCACACAAAACAGCGTGGTCGTGGCTGGCCAGGGCAGCCACTGAAGCAGCGCCTGGGCGCCGTCCATGGGCCAGGCCAGAACCCAGTTAATGGACCGAAAGAACCACTTGAAGCTCACGATAAACCAGTCCATAAACATATTGATCCATTGATGTACAGGAATGGTTAACTCTTTTGGGAACTTGGCCAACCAGCCGATCTGACCAGTGAGCGAGATAGCGGTAGTGGTAACGATGAGCACCACAATCCAGGGGAGGACGCCCCGGTAATCGCGTCTCACTACGCTTGATCTCACTCCGATAAGTCCTCGGATGCGGCAAGGGCATGGACGACGGACTGTGTTGTTAATACGCCGGTTGGGGTTCCATTTGTCTCAACCACAATGCCCTCCGGGTGCTCACGAAAGAGGGGCATAATCTCTTCCAGCGTGGATTCCGCATCGACCTTGCATGCCAGGCCATCGGTGGATAGCCCGGATTCAGCAATCTCACCCGCTGTGATTACCCGGACCCGGGGTACGTCCTTGGTGAATTCCGCGACGTAATCATCTTCGGGATGCAAAACGAGTTGGGCCGGTGTACCAATCTGCACGACCTCACCGTCTTTCATGATAGCGATCCGGTCGGCTAGTCTCAGCGCTTCAAGAAAGTCGTGGGTGATGAAGACGATCGTCTTGTGCAGTAACTTCTGCAGGCGCAGGAACTCATCCTGCATCTGCCGCCGGATCAGAGGATCCAGAGCACTGAAGGGTTCATCCAGAAACCAGAGCTCTGGCTCAACCACGAGGCTACGGGCGATGCCTACACGCTGCTGTTGCCCGCCTGAGAGTTCTCTCGGGAAACTGTCCTCGCGTCCGTCGAGGCCCACGAGGTTAATTACTTCCTGTGCCTTCTCCTCCCGCTTCGCCAGTTCGATACCCTGGACTTTGAGGGGGAAGCAGATGTTCTCAAGCACGGTGAGATGGGGCAGCAGTCCGAAGTTCTGGAACACCATACCCATCTTGTGACGACGCATATTGATCAGCTCAGCTTCGTCAACTTTCAGAAGATCTTTACCATCCAACAGGACCTCACCGGCAGTAGGTTCTATCAGGCGGGAAAGGCATCGGACCATCGTCGATTTACCGGAACCGGACAATCCCATGATGATAAAGATCTCGCCGGCATAGACTTCAAAACTCGCATTACAGGCAGCACCGATATGCCCGGACTCAGCCATTGCTTTATATATGGCCTCGTTGTTAGCAACCTTTCCGTTTTTGTCATCGAAGAATTGGTCTGGATCCTTGCCGTAGACTTTCCAGACATTACGGCAGGAGATCTTGACTTTGTCCCTAGGTGAATTCATGAATCAGTTGAGAGTGGAAAAATAAAAAACGGCGATAAGTATCGCCGTTTTTTATTTACTTGGTTAGTGTTTTTTACTGCGTCGCAGCATCAACCCAGGGTTTCCATTTCGCTTCGTTCGCATCTACCCAGGCAGAGACGACATCTTCGAGCTTGTTACCTTGCTGGTCGATGGCATTCATCATCGGAATCTGATCATCGTTGGTCAAGGTATAGGCTGACAGAAGCTCGTGCGCTGCCGGCCACTTGTCCTTAAGCCCGGTCCAGGCCATTTTCTTGATATAGCCCCGTGCCCAGTCACAGTCCCATGTCGCATTGGGATTTACACCAACCGCTGGATCATCATGACAACCGTCTTCGTAAGGTGGGAGGTCGACATTGGTCAGGTTCACCACGGCATGCAGCCAATGGGGTTCCCAGAACATGATCAACAAGGGCTCGTTACGGGCTTCAGCGCCTTGGATCTCTGCAATCAGGGCGCCTTCACTACCGGCAGGTACGGACGTGTATTCCAATTCCCAGCCTTTGATACGATCGACATTGGATGTGCCCCAGTCTGCCGGATAATCTACGAACCGGCCCTTGGGGAATGTTTCGGCATTGGCGAAAACTTCGGTACAGCCGTTCAGTGCGTTGTAGTCGGGTAAACCCGGGCACTTTTCCAGGCCTGCGTTATTCACAAACCAACTCTCGACAGGCACCAGTCCGAGATCGCCAATTTCCTCGACGTTGCCAGACGCCAGAGCTTTATCGTAGTGCTCCCCGATGTTGGAACTCCAGATCTCGAGGGTCGCAGATACGGTGTTGTCCTCAAGCGCCTGCATCTGGGGGTAGTAACCAGCAGTGACATACTCTACGCTGTATCCCATGCGTTTCAGGATTTCCCCGGCCACATGGGTCGAAATGTGCTGACCCGTCCACTCGTTGACCGCGAGTTTGATCGGCTCGCCTGTAGCACCCATACCAGCGGCTGAAACCTGACCTGTCCAGATCAGGGTGGCTCCCAGTGCGATGCATTTAAGTAACTTCATCTTACCCTCCTCTATTTTATTGGCTGATTATGTCTTATCGATTTACGATTTACGATTAACGTTTACCTTGCATACGTCAGCTTGATTATCAGGTAGCACTGCAGCAAGGGCAAGGTTAATCCTTAAGTTCAGTCAACGTTCTATCAGTCTGTTAAATTGAGAACTAAGCATAAAAAATCAATGACTTATTAAAACTCGCCTGCTATTGCATGTGAATAACTGAGCGGTGTGCCCCCATGGGTTGTGCCGCTAACCTAAGAATGCATAACGGCCTTCCTGAAAGTCTATGATTGCCTATATATCAGCACCCGAAGCTGGCTATCCGCTTGGAGGAGTGAACTTGACTTGTTTGACTGCGTTTCTTATGTCGTCGATATTGACCGCCTCCAGGGTGATGGGATTACTGACAGTTCCGCTTGCCTTCGCTTTGAGGGTCATTGCGGCGATCTGTTCAAAGGAGTCCGCGTCGGAGATCACATAAAAGTCATATACGCCCCGGGTTAGGCAGTAGTCGACTAATGTCGCACCAACGCTCTGGTGCATAACTTCCATCACTGCTTTACGATCTGAGTCGCCATCGATCAGTCCTGCTGTACCTTCATTAGTGTATGTCGCTAAAGTAATATATCTCGGCATGACGGTTCCTCTTTATGTAGTGTGTTTCGGATAGGACCATTCAATTTAGCATAGAAGAGTGGAATGGTAGTCGCGACCGGCGCTAGGCCTAATCTTGCGTATTCGGGCACTACATATCCATTTATCTCTGACGCCGGAAGAATAATCCACCCTCATATACAGGAGACTCAAAATGCCTTTGATTCAGGTGCAGATGTTTGCCGGTCGAACACCCCAACAGAAACGAGATCTGGTTCGCGCATTAACCGATGCGTTTGTCAAAACCGCTGGCAGCACTCCGGATGCAGTAGACGTAATACTGACTGATGTTGAGCAATCCGACTGGGCACAAGGAGGAGAGCTATTCTCCGAGAAAAATCAAAGTGAGTGATACTGTTTCTCCGGTTAGGGGCATCGAAAGTCTGAGAATCGTCGATTCATCAACATTCCCATCGGTACGCAATGGCAATAAGAACGCCCTTACCATTATGGTTGGTGAAAGGGTGACAGATATCATCCGTGGCAAGGATCCCTTACCACCATCTAATGCAGAACCCTAGGTCGCACCACACTGGGAAACAAAGCAGAGAGAAGGAGAGGCAGTGAGGTCATTCCTTTAATCCATCGGCCAACGAAACTCCCGGTCAATGCCTGCCATCTTGACTCCCGTGAACGCGGAGGCTTCGAATGACAGAGCGCGAAGATCCTCGATCTCCAGATTGCGCACGCTCGATTTGCCGCAGGATTTGGCGAGGGTGGTAATCTCCATTGTCATGGCCGTCAGATAGCGCGCTATTCGTTCGGCGCCCGCCGCCACATCCATGCGCTTCTCCAGATCCGGGTCCTGGGTCGCCACACCCACAGGGCACAGTCCGGTATGGCAGTGATGACAGGCGCCCGGCGAGGTGCCGAGGCGGTGATAGTCCTCTTCATAGCGGGGTGAATTGCAGCCTAGCGCCATCAACGCGGCGGTGGCGATCATCACTGCGTCCGCCCCCAATGCCAGACACTTGGCGGCGTCAACACCTGAGCGGATACCGCCTGCAGCCACCAGAGCCACTTTGCCACTCATACCGCACTCGTCGAGCGCCTCGCGGGCGGCGGGAATGGCCGTCATACACGGAATACCGGTGTGGTTCAGCAACAGCTCCGGAGATGCACCGGTACCACCTTCGGCACCATCCACCACGATCACATCGGCACCAGCCTTGGCGGCAATGGCGACGTCGAAGCGGGGACGGGTGGCGCCGATCTTGATGATAATCGGCACCTGGTAATCGGTCGCGATACGCAACTCCTCGATCTTGACGGCGAGATCGTCAGCCCCGAGAAAGTCCGGGTGACGGACGGTTGACCGCTGGTCGACGCCTTCCGGCAGAGTACGCATCTGCGATACCCGGGGTGAGACTTTCATGCCGAGCAGCAGCCCTCCGGTCCCGGGCTTCGCACCTTGACCCATCAACAGTTCCAGGCCGTCTGCGCGGCGCAGATGGTCGAGATCCAGCCCGTAGCGCGCCGGGGTTATCTGGTAGACCAACTGCCGGCTCGCGGCGCGCTCCTCCTCGAGCATGCCACCCTCGCCGGTACAGGTCATGGTGCCAACCTTGGAGGCCCCGTGACCGAGGGCTTCCTTGGCACTGGCAGACAACGCACCGAAGGACATAGAGGCGATATAGATGGGTATCTTGAGTTCAATCGGCCTTTCGACCAGGCCAGAACCACCACCCAGGACCACGGCGGTGTCGCAGCTTTCGCGATAGCCCTCCAACGGTAGACGCGTCATGGACGCCGGTACGAAGGTCAGATCATCAAAGGTCGGCATACGCTTGTTGAACGTGTTATAGCCGCGTACCTGATAGCGGCCCAGCTGGGCCAGCGCGTGCACCTCTGCAATAGCGTCTGGTGTCCAGCGCGCGGAGCCGCCTTTATCGTAGGAAGAGGGTAGCCCGGGCGGTCGGTCAGAGATTGCGCCATCACTGAATTTGACGGCCTCCTCGGAGGGCATCTCGAACGGAAATGTATAGGGTTTGGTCAGATCATCAGCCATGTATTCGCATCCCGACTTTCGAAGTACCAAAGACGTTGGCTGGATATGATCTTGCGCCAGTCATGGGCGCTGTCGTCCAGGCCGTATCCCGCCAACAGCTGTTCAACGGACGCCGCCTCCTTGGGTTCCGGCTCAACCACTTGGGTATCCACCCCAAGGGATTCGATGTCTCCCAGCACCCACACCTGGCCATCCCACAGCGCATCGGCGCAAGAGGCGCCGGCGCCGCCCAAGGCAATGATGCGCCCGGCATGGGCCATAAACCCCGACTGATAGCCGAGTTTGCCTTCAACGATAATGTCACCGCCTTTCATTGCCGCCCCGCAACGTGGACCGCAATCTCCCCTCACGTGGACGGTACCTCCCAGCATGGAAGCACCGACCGACATGCCGGAATAGCCGTTGACTGTGATGTGGCCGGATGCCATGGCCTCGCCGGTGCCCCAGCCTGCATTGCGCCCAATCTCTATAGTTGCACCGTTATTCAGTCCACCGCAGTAATAACCCACACTACCCTCGAAGCGGACCTGCGCACCGGCCGGTAGTCCGATGCCGAGATTGTGCCTGGACAGGGTCTCTTTTACACACACCGCATGACCGTCAGCTACGGCGGCTTGGATTTCCTGGTTGATGGTACGGATCGGCCGATCGCCCACGGTGATAGCAACTTCAGTCATGCGGCTGCCGTCTGGGATCCGACTGCCCAGATACGCGTAAGCGACGGACCGTCATAGTTGATGACATGACACTCGTCGCGTACGACTCGGCGCACCGCCTGCTCTTCGGTAGCAGCCGCCAGTTCGCCACCATCCTCCACTGTGACCAGGGGCTTCATGGCGAAGCGATCCTTAGCGAATCCGATGCCCTGGATATCGCTGATCATGAAGGTGAATACGCCATCAATGGCGCCGATGGATTTATGGAGCGCCTCTTCCCGGCTCAGCCCCTTGCTCATCTGGTCGGAAACCCATACCGCAATCAGTTCGCTGTCGTTCTCGGTCATGAAGCGGTAGCCCTGCTGCTGCAGACGCTTACGCCACGAGTAGTAATCAGTGATCTGGCCGTTGTGGACGATAGCGACATCGGGAAACGGCCGCGCCCAGAACGGATGACTGGCAGTGGGAAGCACCGACGACTCGGTGGCGAGCCGCGCGTGACCGAGACCATGGGTTCCCATCATTTCCCGTACCCCATGCTTGTCGGCGACGGCCTCAGAATCACCGACGTCCTTGACGATCTCCAGAGACTTACCGAGTGACTGAACCTCGATGCGGTCGGATATGAGATCCGCGTCGTGAATCCAGCGCACCAGATTTTTCGGCTCGCTGATCAGCATGCGTGCCGAGTAGTGGCGGTCCCCAGAGTCGTCGATAATGGGTTCAGACAGGTAGTCGGCGCCGTGAGCCCGCAGTATGTGAGCAAATTCCTCCAGGTCGCTGTCGAGGTGGGTCCTCGAAAATCCGATCAGCCGGAGTTTGTAGCCGCTCTCGCACAACTCAGAATAAATCGCAAAACCGGTAGAGTCGGCGCCGCGATGGGCCTGGGCATCCATCAATTCGACAAGATCATTGCCGACCGCGCCGTATCCACGCAGGATTCTGCCCGCGATACCACACATAGTTGGCCATCCTTCGATGCTCTGCCCTAATATCAAGGCATTGTAGGTGGGATTACGGGGGAGGGGAAGTTCAAACTTTTTTGGTCAAATCAAATGGAGGCATGGCGGACCCGAAAGGACTTAAGCCTTCGCCTAATGGATCGCGAGGGGCTAGCTCAAGGGCGGTGGGGTCCGCTTTATGTAAGTATTGTTTTTATCTCCCAGCTTGGGCTTTGAGCATTTGACCCGGCCGACGTCGTTTCATCTCAAGACCGTGCTCTAGTCGATGAAGGGTTGAGCCGTTCTGATAATGAGGTTGGTCAGCTTAGTGAATGTTTTCAGAACGTTGCCAGTGATAACAACTCGGTTGTACCCCATTCTGAGGTATCCTCAACTACGACTGTTGAGAGGCCGGTCGTATGAAAGAGTTCAATTTTCTCCAGAGATTTAAGCGGGGCGGGAGTCTGCTTCGAACCAGCAGGTCCGTTGAGGGGCAAGTTGAGAGTTTTCTCTCGAAAGTGCTGGAGTCCGGCCGGCTTTTTTCTCGAGCCTTTGATACCTACCTTGCAGAGGGTGCGTCTGTACATTTTGCGACTCTGGTAGATGAGATCGGGAAACTAGAGCGCGAAGGAGATGATCTGCGGCGAGACATTGAGACTGAACTCTATACGAGAACATTAATACCGGACCTGCGGAGCGATGTGTTGAGCTTAGTAGAAAATATTGACAAGCTCACTAATCTTTACAAAGCGAATCTATATCGGCTCTCTATCCAAAGCCCGGACATTCCGACGACTTTTCATGAGGATTACAGAGAGTTAACCCGTCTGGTGGTCATTTGTGCGGAAGCGGTGGTTGATACGACCCGTTCCTTTTTTACCGACCATTATGCGGTTCGCGCCAGGGCAAAACATGTTGCGCAGTTGGAGACTGAGGCTGATCAGGTGAGCACCCCTTTGCAGCGGCGGATCTTCGAAAGTGATCTCGAACTTGCTCATAAAGTACAGCTACGTTACTTCGTTGAGAAACTGGATGATGTTGCTAATCAGGCTGAGGATGTCGCAGACCAGTTAGCTATTAGTGCGATAAAGAGACGGATCTAACTGTTTCTGGTGGAAATTTCATTTCTGATTTTTCTCGGTGGAGGTTTGTTCCTCGGCTGGGCGCTGGGTGCAAACGACTCTGCTAACGTCTTTGGTACCGCTGTTGGCACCCGCATGCTCCGGTTTGGTGCTGCCGCTACTCTTTGTAGTATCGGAGTCATTCTTGGGGCCTTGATCAGCGGCGCTGGTCCGACTGAAACCCTTAACAAACTTGCATCGATCAATGCGCTCCCTGATGCGGGAATCGCAAGCGCCTGCGCTGGGCTAACTGTTTTTCTGATGACCTGGCGCGGATTGCCCGTATCTACCAGTCAGGCCGTTGTTGGTGCTCTTATTGGGTGGAATAGTTGGAACGGAATTGCGACCGACACCGAGGTGATAACGAAGATTGTGATGACTTGGGCGCTCTGCCCGATTCTTGCAGCATTTATTGCTGCGGTTCTACTGCCCCTGACCGGTTTCGTCCTGCGCATCACACGGCTGCATCTTTTCAGGCAGGATGCCTTGACGCGTTACGCATTGATTGTTGCCGGGGTTTTCGGTGCTTATAGCCTAGGAGCGAACAACATTGCGAACGTGATGGGGCCCTTCGTTGAAGTGGTTCAATTTAATGAAGTTGACTTCTATGGCTTATTCTCGCTCAATTCGCTTCAGCAGCTCTTTTTATTGGGTGGCGTGGCGATCAGCATAGGTGTTTTCACTTACTCTCGACGAGTGATGTTTACCGTTGGCAAGGACCTTTACAATTTATCGCCAGTTTCAGGGTGGGTTGTCATCATGGCTCACTCTATTGTGCTTTTTATGTTCGCCTCTAAAGGACTTTCGACCTGGCTTAATAGTGCAGGCCTTCCACAGATGCCTCTAGTGCCAGTATCGAGTTCACAGGCAGTGATCGGAGCGGTTCTAGGCATTGGACTCATTCGCGGCCGACATGGAATTAGATGGAACGTACTTGGAGAGATCGGTTTGGGCTGGTTGTTAACTCCCCTCATATCGGCCGTGCTTTGTATCGCTGCCCTCGCGGTTTTCTACCTGTTCTTTTGATAACTAACTCTGTGCGCCTCTAAGCCCGCGTGACATACGTTAGTATTTGAACAACTTGGTCCGGCGTCTTTGCCCATGCCATCGCTGCGGCGTCGACTTCTTTGAGCGCATGGACAATGTCCTCGTCGTGAAGCGTTATGTAAGGCTTGCCCTTTGCAGCACAAACCCCAGCATCAAAAGCAGCATTCCATTGTTTGAACTTCTCCCCAAAGCGGATGATCGCGATATCACAATCTTCCAGATGGGTTTTAGTTCGTATCGCGTTAACTTTTGACGATTTGTGGTCTCGCCAGAAGGTATCTTGTTCAGCGCCGAGCAAATCACCCGCAGCATCGCTGGCCTCGTGGTCGGTGACTGCTGAGGTGAAGGTTATCGGTAGATTTTCGGCCTTAGCTCCGGCGATCAGTTGCTGCCGCCAATCCGAGTGAATTTCACCGGATAGGTAAACTTTCCAGATCATAAAACTTCCTCATTGAAATTGAGATGACTACGAATGAATCGTAACTTACTGAAGATATGCAGTAAAAGATGGTGGGCCCGGAAGAACTGGGATCATATTCTAGGGTACTGAAATAGCGGGAAGTAATTCTCGTCCCTGAAAAGTTACCGTCAACACTACCGTCGTTAGTGCCGGATTTGGATGATCGGGTATGGACCGCAGTGGATTAGAGCGAACGCTGTCGGTGGAAGTAGGTCTGAGGTTATATTTTGGCTTGTCCGCGGGGTATCTCATGAGCATCGGCTTGGATATCCCATCCCCAGTGGCTTTCTTCTACTTATATATATCCAGTCCACACGCCAGTATAAGGGGCTATTTGGCGTAAGCCACTACACTATAATTATTTGACTCAATGTAGCAGGAATTGAGGCCATGACTGAAGCGACTGACTTGGTAAGATCTCGCCGTCTCGGATGGTCGTTAGAGCAGCCATTCTATGTTGATCCGCTCTACTTTAAGCTCGATTTAGATCACGTGTTCCGAACTGGTTGGTTGTTTGCCGGACATACGTGTCAGATTAAGGAGCCAGGTGACTATTTCTGCTATGACATAGCGGACGACTCCCTAATTATCATTCGGGGCAATGACCGAAAGGTGCGGGCTTTGTTCAATGTGTGCAGTCATCGCGGCTCTCTAATCTGTAAGGTTCCCAAAGGACATAAAAAAAGTCTGGTCTGCCCGTATCATCAATGGACCTATGATACGGATGGCAGCTTGCTGCGAAATACTTGGATGCCGGTGGACTTTGTAAATGATGACTTTAATCTGAAACAGGCTCACGTTAAGAGTGTTGCCGGCCTGATCTTCGTAAGCCTTGCGGATGTAGCTCCGGCATTTGCACCGGAAGATGACTTGAAAGGCCTATTGGAGCCTCATGGACTAGAGAGCGCTAAGGTCGCATACAGTGAAACGTATGACATAGCAGCAAACTGGAAGCTCGTCATTGAGAATCAGCGGGAATGTTACCACTGTCTCGCCAAACACAAAGGTTACGCCAAGATTCAGTTTGACACGGATGTTGATAACAGTGACGAACAGAGTCAGATCCAGACCCGGTGGAACGAGAGTCGAGAGAAGTGGGCCGCAATGGGCCTCGATGTATCACTGGCGGACTATCGTTACGCAATGAAGGGATCATGGTGGCGGGCAAATCGGACACCTTTTCGGACAGGTTTTGTCTCAGAGACAGTGAATGGTCAGCCAGTTGCCCCTTTGATGGGTAAGTTCACGGATCCCGATGCAGGGAATGCACGCGCCAATACATACCCAAACTTCTGGCTTCACGGGTCAAGTGATCACATGCACACCATGCGCGTTACGCCAATCGACGAAAAAACGACTCGAATTCAGGCTGACTGGTTAGTTAGCGAAACAGCGAAAGAGGGTGTTGACTACAGCGTCGAACAATTGATTGCATTTTCTAAACGCGTGAATGAAGAGGATCACGAAATTGCCGAAGATCAAGCCAAAGGTGTCATGTCCTCAAGATATCGACCTGGGCCATACTCCCCTATAAAAGAAAAATTGGTCGAACATTTTGTCGCTTGGTACATAGAACAAATGGGTCAGAGATCTCAATAGGTACATTCCTGTAAAGAGTTGGCAAGAGTCACTTGAGAATTGGCCACGATCTGGTCACGTTGGTTGAAGTGACCTCAACAATGATGAGTGCGGAGGAGTTGTAAGTAACTGCAGTAAAAAGTAAAAATGGCGGGCCCGGAAGAACTTGAACTGGACTGTAAGCTGTTGAATTGTTGATGTGTTTTCTGTCCAACCCCAATGGTTACCGTCAAACTTACCGTCAGGAGTGCTGGATTTGGTTGGACCTAGGTCGACCCCAGCAAATTAGAGAAGACGGTGTTGGTCAAATAGCGTCAGGATTGCCCACGGATCCCGCGCGGTTGTGACTTAGTTGTGATCCTCATCAAGATACAAGCCTCATAATGATGACATAATATTCGCAGTTCGAACCAATTATGTAATCTGGAGCAAAAAACAGGAGATTTAGAAATGAAAGCCTGGGTCAGTGTCACCTCACTCGCTCTTGCGCCCGGTATATAACGCGGGGTACGGCGGGGTCGGTTAACCACCCGATAGGCCTTGTGTTCTTAAGACCTGAAATACAGATTGCAGCTTGGTCAAGGCCTGACAGCGTGGTTTAGGGTTTAGAAGTTTCCCCGGGATAGCTCTTCGAGCATCGTCTTGTCCAGGGTCAGGTCGGCCACCAGCCTTTTCAGCTGTTAATTCTCCTTTTTCAGCAGAGGTCGATATTTTCAACCACAAACTGGACTGGAAAATGCCGGTCACGTCATAACAAACAAATTTAGCCTAAAGCTTAAGAGCAGCAGCGGTAGCGGCCGTCGACATTGTGGCAAATAAACTCCGAGTCAGCGCTGACCGCACGCGACCCTGAGCTGCAAGTACTGCCAGCCCCGCGGGGTCCGCCGCCGTACTGCCAGGTACCGTTGCACCTGTTACCGTCGCACAGGTCACGAATCTCACAACACCTGTAGCGGCCGTCACGGTTGTCGCATAAGGCCTTACCAGTGAAGTAGTTGCCGCCACGGATGTACCACGTATCCGAAGGGCAATCAGCGCCGTTCGGGGCCCAGGCCCACCGACCCCCCATCTGGAAACTGCACCGATTCATGTCACAGTTTTTGGTGGGAGGCGGGGGGTTCAGACCGCATCGCCCAGTCCCGTGTTCAAACTGCAGGTCGACGCCCGTGCTGTACATAATGCATCGGTCGAAAAGGAGGTGCCCTCCGACCTTCGAGCAAGTCGCGGCGTTTTTGCCATTGTCGGTGTAGACACGGAGGTTCCAGCCTTCAGCACAGCACTGGACCGTGTCACGGCGTGCCACTGGGCCTTCGTCGTCGTCGGGGACACGGATGCAGCCGCCAACCTCACCGAGGGCGGCGGCGCTAGCACCGGCAGCGGCAAAGGCCAAGACGAGGGAAAAAATGAGCTTCATCGTGTGGAAGTATAGTAATACCAGTTAAGTCACAGTGTGTTGCCATGAATCAATTTTGACTCAACCGCTGCTAACAACGAGCAGATCCGAGGAGACGAGAGTCACCAAGTGGTTAATTTTAATGATGAAAGAGGGTGGGCCCGGAAGGACTCGAACCTTAGACCAATGGATTATGAGTCCACTGGATTAACAGCAGGGCCTATATATATCAACAACATACGCACTCCGATCCCACGCGTATGTGACTGATTGTGACTCAAATGGACTGGAATAGACTCCTTTCGGTCACGTTTTGGCCACACAAATTAGAAGTTCTGGTATGCCGCGCTCAACCCTAGTTACCGTCTAGAACACTATCAATAACTTTGTCCTCTCGATGTGTGGTTTCTACGGGATGTTGAGTTAGGACGGTTATCTCTGCGTCGCAATAGCGCCACATAGGTAACGAACTCAAACACTCATGTAACTCATCTGGTCCTGTCACGTCCCAGAGCATAAGAGCTGACGATGTACCGGGTAACCGCCACAACCGAGTCATCTTTTTTTCTTCCATCAGTCTTACACCCCGGGCGCGTTCACAATTGAGCAGATCGTTGAATTCCTCCTCGTTTAACGTGTCGGGCAGGTGCGGCGTAAGTTTTACGAGAAATTCCATGATCTATTTTCTTTATCAGTTTACGATTACCGCCTGAGTCACGGGTTTATCATTTCTCGTTAGACAAGTCGGCGAGCACTCTCAGGCTGGCATTACGGCCAGGCAGACCGGTGACATAATTGGCTGGCCAAGTACCGTTTGAACACAAATATAGACTCCGTATCGGCGAAGTGTAGTCACTATACCCTGACAATGGCCGCCACTGGAACATACGGGATGTCATTACTTCGCCATGAAGGGCATGTGCTTCACGTAGGCCATACCGATCCTCAAGATCCTTTGGCGTAAGGGAGCCGTGATCAACGATGATATCAGGCAGATTGGGCATGTGTTCGGACAAAGCATCGACTGTGTGACGAACCCAGTCACCTTTCTGTAAGTCCCAATCACCACCCTTAAGATCGTAGGGTGCATAACAAACCGAAAGGGACATGAGATGACGTCCCTTCGGATTAAGACTTTCGTCGATAGCGGTCTGCGTTATGCCGTAGATGATCGGGTCACCCGACCAATCGCCGTGTAGAGCTTTTTGATAAGCCTGATCCATTCCCGCTACACTTGGGCCAGCGCGAAAACCAAGACGATGCATGAGTTCGGTTTCTTCGCGTCCACCCGAAGCGGCATACTCAGGCAATGCGTCCAGCGCTAAGTAGACCTTACCCATACACCCTTGCATCGGTAGTTGGCGAAGGGTGGCACAAAGTTCGGAATCGAGCGTACCTTTGGGTACTAAGTCGAGTAATGTCGACACCGGATTCATGGCTGAGACCACAATTGTTGAATCGAAGTCACGGCCATCTTCCAGCACTACGCCACTCACTCCGTGTACCCCACACTTGATCTCGGTTACCGTTGCGCCGGTAATGATCTCAGCGCCAGATGCGGTAATCGAGCGCCGCATGGCTTGAGTGATCGCGCCCATGCCGCCACGCGGCGTACCTGAGGCAAATTCCGGTGTAAGCATCACTTTCTTGAGATTTCGAGCCGCCTTGGCTTCCCGGTACATCGGCCGCTGCATCATTTGGTATGCCGAGCCCGGGGTTGAGGGTCCGATGAAGCTGCCAGCGACCGCCAGCATGCAAAAGTGGCTTCGAATTTGCTCTGAAACAATGCGTTCCGAGGCAATGTCCGTGGCGCTACCGAACATGACGCGGTTAAAGAAATCTTTCTCTCTTCCAGGGCGTACCCTCGCGGCCACGTCAGAAAAGTGTGGTGGAGGATCGTAGAACGAGACGTTAAGCTGTTTGCCGAGGGCCGACATTTCGTCCATAGTTGCAACGTAACTCTCAAACTCGCGCTTCCCAAATTGGTCATATTCCGCGCGCGCCAAGGCACGGTCCTGGTAACTCAGGAGTCGAGTAGTACCTGGCAGATAAGCTACCGAGCTCGGATCACCAACGGGTATCCATTCAAGCCCGAAAGTCTCAAGCTCCATATCAGCCTGTACTACTGGGTCCAGATTGTGACCGGAGTTGACTGCCATATTGCCAAAATAGCCGGGAATCACTTCCCGGGTTTGACACATGCCGCCCACTTGATCGGCACGTTCAAGCACTAGCACATCCAGGCCAGCCCGAGCGAGATACCCGGCTGCCGTCAGCCCATTGTGACCACCTCCAACGACGATGGCGTCTCGCACTGACCTCACTTTCACTGAGGTTTAAAACTCTCGTTGAACAAATGGAGCCAGTTTTCTCCGGCAAACTTCATGACGTCTTCATCAGAAAAACCACGGTCACTGAGAGCTTGAAAAATCACGGGTGTATCAGCGCATGACTGGTACCAATTTGGCCAGTCGGAAAACGCTGACTTAGCATTCAGGGGACTTTTCCGTGCCCATCGACCAGCTCTCCACCAATCGATAGATTCGACTGGATGACCGGCGTACCAGTCTGATCCTAACGCGACGTGGTCAATGCCGAAACGCTCTGCCGACCATTCGACCATCTCGCAAAAGGTCTCTAGGGCGCAGTCGGATCCATCTTTCATGATCTTCGGATACATCGAGAGTCCAATTATCCCGCCAGCATCTACGACCGCATGGATTTGGTCGGTCGATTTGTTGCGACGATTAAGTTCGATATCCAAACCAACAAACTCTGATGGGTTACCGTGGGTGATGGCAATGGGTCGCTCGGAGCACTCGACGGCGTCGAACCCTGTTCTCTCATTGCAATGAGAGATGTCGATCAACATGCCTACGGTATTCATTTCCCTCACGACGTTACGTCCGAAGAATTTCGAAAGACCGTTTGAGTCGTCTTCCCAGCATCCAGACGCCACGGCGTTCTGGACGTTGTAAGTGAGTTGAGCAATACGCACTCCAAGCTTATGGAAAATTCGAACCAGATCGAGGTCGTCTTCGAATGGCGAGGTGTTCTGAAAGCCAAAAATTACTGCCGTCCTGCCGGAAGCTTTGATTGTCGTTATATCCTCGACCGAGGTCGCGTGGGCAATGAGATCACTGTGTTCATCAAACTGACGATTCCAGCGGCCAATCGCACTGAGCGTATCGCGTGCGTTTTCCCAAATTGCAAGCGTGATATGAACGCAATCGATGTGGCCGTCACGCCACTCTTGAAACCGTTCACGACTTGGCTTCGGGACCTGCAGACAGTCTATTATCAATATGTCATCTATAGCCATGGTTGATTGTTTCCTTCTGGGTATTTGTGATCACTTGTCCCGTAGCTGTCGATTCAAGCTACGTTGTAGCCTACCCGGCGATTGGTTCGATTTAGTCGTATGGCCGTTATCCGATGTACTCGGAGAACCGATCTCGGAAATTGCGCAGTGTTCTGGGGAAAACGTTTCAACATGATGTTAGCATCAAACGGAAAATGTACGCGAAGCTTGTTGATCAAAGACTAATGTAGCTATCCGTTACTTGGGCTGGAGTCCTACAAAAATCTATGCCTGAGGTCAGAGACCTATTAGGTCACAGTACGATCAAGATGGCTGAACGGTATGCGCATGTTGCACTGGAGAATCTGCGTAAGGTTGTAGGGGCCCTTGAGAATTGGTCACGATCTGGTCACGTTGATTGAAGTGACGCCAACAATGATGAGTGCGGAAGAGTTGTAAGTAACTGCAGTAAAAAGTAAAAATGGTGGACCCGGAAGGGCTCGAACCTTCGACTAATGGATTATCAGTCCTGCTTCGTTGGGATCAATACGCCTAACAATCAATAAATACAGCAGTTTTACGTATCTCAGTCCTGCATCTATTGTACCTAAGTGGAGTGGAGTGACATGGCGTTAGGTACATATTAGGTACAGTGAGCTACTCACCCCAATTAGCTTATCTTGAAGAAACTAGTTTTCCGGCGACATGGGATCCTCTAGGTGAATTGGTGTTTGGATGCCACACTACGGGTCCTTGTACAAGATGTGAGTTTCGCCTCCTCCGATGACCGCTATGTTTTCCCCATTTCAGGCTGGTGTGCTTAAACTGCGCCATCGGATTGTGCTTGCGCCAATGAGTCGATACCGCTGTACAGGCCAGATGGCCTCCCATTCGCTTACTGCTGAGTACTACGCACAACGAGCTTCGCCCGGTGGCCTGCTAATTACTGAGGCAACACATATAAACCCGGAGGGTACTCCCGTTTGGAATATCTATCCAGAAATTCGTGATCATGGTGGCGAAGCACCAGGTATCTGGACTGACGAACAGACAGCGGCTTATCGCCAAGTGGTGAACAAAGTGCATGCGCGCGGTGCATTCATCTCCTGCCAACTCCAACACTGTGGGCGAGTTGCTCAGGAGGACATTAAGGACCACCCGCTCGTACAAGGTGGCGACTTCCCGATTGGCCCGGTTTCAGCTTCAGCGGTATCTATCAGAGCGAGTGCAGAAGAGGGTAATCACTACAACTGGGACCAGCCAAGTTCTCCACCTCGTGCACTAGGAGTTTCAGATATCGCCCGCGTGCGCCAGGACTACGCGAATGCGGCGCGAAACGCGGTGCGAGCCGGTTTTGACTGTGTTGAGTTACATGCGGGACATGGTTACTTAGTTAATCAATTTCTATGTGACTCAGTCAATGAGCGTACGGACCATTATGGAGGCTCGCTTCAAAATCGGTGTCGATTTCTTTTTGAGGTCGTAGATACCCTAGTGGATGTCGTTGGCCCGGGCCGCGTTGGCGTACGTTTGTCACCGACATTTAAGGAGCACATTCAGTATTTTGATGTGTCCGATTCGGACCCAGAAACGCTTTATGCGACTGCGGTGGATGGACTCAATTCTTTCCCACTTGCTTACTTGCTACTGACTGAGCCTAGAGCCGGGGGACTCGCGTCTCCAGCGCAGAATGACCCTGCCTTTGTCGCACCGCTCTCCAGCGCTCGTTTTCGAAGGTTTTACCAGGGGACACTGATTGCTGCTGGGGGCTTCACGCCGTATTCGGCAGAGCGCGCAATCGAAGACGGCCATTATGATCTCATTGCATTTGGCAGATGGTTCTTGGCTAACCCGGATCTCCCAGATCGGATCCGTCGGGGCTCGTCGCTCAACATATACGATCGCGAAAAGTTTTATGGAGGTGGTGCCGCTGGCTATACCGACTATCCGAATGAAAACGGCACACTGGGTGTGAGGGGTAAGTACTCACTCATCGAGCAAGCGGACATTGGGTCAAGGGTTCGTCGACCATGAAGCTTTCATAATGACGGAAGCGAACTCGCATCATTATTTTGCAACAGCTAAAACAAGCCCACCGTCATCGCATACGGGCGGGGATGAAACGCGTCATAAAGCTTGTGGCCAGCATCCCGAATCCGGTGAAGACAAACACGGCTGGTAGTGGGAAGATGGCGAGTACGCCTGAATAAACGCCCGGAAAGGCCAGGCTCGAGACGGATCGATAACTACCGAACACGGTGGCCATTTCAGAGCGCTCCCAGGATCTCACGGCACGGTAGAACAACGTGTTCCCCACCGAGTCGCACAACACAGAAAACAGCGCCGCCAGCAGTATTAGTGCCACCGCGAGATAGGGTAAGCCCATGGAAGCACCGATCCCGATGGTCACCAACCCGGCGCCGGCATAACCTACCAGCAACACCCGGCGAATGCCGTAGCGCTGTATCGTGCCGCGCAGTAATGGTGTCGTCATCACGAAGCTCACGGCCAGCGACACCAGCGCACCGCCCATGGTTTCGCCAAGCCCCGCGGTGACGCAGAAGATCGGCACATAGATGAAGTACATGGTCCACCAACCGGAGCGTATCGCCGATAACAGATAAACCAGCTTCATGCGTGGCTGCGCGAAAAACCTCGGCAGGTAGCGAATCGGATTGGCCACGGCAACGCGCTTGCTGCCAAGCGCTGGGTTGTCGGAGAACCGCAGGTAGAAAAAATAGGCACCGAGCAGCAGGACGACGACGGCGCCGACAAGGAAAGGCGCCGCGGGATTTACCGCGTTGCGAAGATAGACCCCTAGAAACGGACCGACGCTCCAGGAGAACGCGAGGAAAAACATGCGTACGGGTTCGTAGCGACCAAAATCCTGGCGCCGCACGTGCCCCATTAAGTAAAGGTTAAGCGTCACATCGATGCAGGAGGCGGCGAACAAATGCAACGCCATGCCGATACAGAACGCCCACAGTTCGTCGTGCATAAATAGCAGCATGCTGACCACGCCGGAGACGACGCCTAGCAAGAACGTGCCACGTCGGGCTAGGCACCTCACCAGCCAGGGTACAGCGAGGCTCATGCCGACGCCCAGAATCCCGAGCACGAAGAAGAAAATACTCACGTCCTGTGCCGATCCGAAACGCTCCAGTGCCATCAGCGGCACTGCCGTCACGATGATGGATCGATACAGCGGCTCCAGGGTAAACAGGACCAAAAACGACGATTTTGTCGGGCGACTCAACGCGCCCGTATCGAGATATTTTTTGAATAGATGTTTCAACTTAACTAGGTAATACCGGAGGACTCGAACCTTCGACCGATGGATTATGAGTCTCAAGCAAAGCTAAAAAGACTTCACTAAAACCGTTTATTTATAGCAATCCTCGTACTCCGGCTTCCACGCAATCGGACTCAAAAGGACTCTGGAGGACAGGAAGGGACAGCAGCCCGCTCCACTTCGGCTCCACTCCTAGGGGGTGCCCACCCCTTACCCTCATCCTGACACAACAGCGGGTGATCTGACCCGAGCGCTGAATATTGCGTTTCCGGCAATGGCCCCAAGCAAGACGCAACCACCAGCCAATGTATTGGATGTCACGGTCTCTCCTAGGAGCAACCAAACCCAAAGCGGCGCCAAAAGCACCTCTGCTAGTGACATCAGGGTCAGTTCTACAGCGGGAAGTGCTTTTGACCCCAGTGTATAAAGCACTAATCCTGCCCCTACCTGGAATACACCCATTCCAGTAGAAATACCTAAGTCCGGTGCTGAGATCGCCAGTGGCAGCCCCACGCCAATGCAAATCGCCGCTGTAATCACAACGCCGAAAATACCCGACAGGAAGACAGAGGGCAGCATCTCGGTCTCTTTTCCCCAGCGAAGCGTAACGGTAAAAGCGGCAAAGCCTAGGGCGGACCCTAGCGCTGCAAAACTTCCTTTGAGACTGCCACCAAAGGTTTGGTTGCCGACCATTATTCCAATGCCCACTATCGCAAAACAAATCGCGATCCATGTACCTCTATGGACTCGCTCGCGCAATATGCTCCACCCCAAGACTGCGGCAAAAAAAGGAGCTGCCGCAAAAAGAAGCATCGCATTGGCCACAGACGTGGTCTGGATTGCGTAGATTCCACCTGCATACGCCAGCACCAGAGATAGCCCTGCTATGACCCCAGGTAATCCGACACGGCGTACCTGTGCGAATGGCGTGTCGCTTGAGCGAATGCGAATCACAATATACAAAAATATCGTGAGACTCATGGATCGATAGAGCAGGATTTGCCATACGTCAGCCTCTTGAATCAGTCGAATCCCGAGCCCAACCGTTGACCAAAGGACGCCCGCAGCAAACACCAGTACCAAGCTACGGGCATGAGCTGACTTCATAATTAGGTCATCCCTTGATTTTTGAGCTACTGGGGCACAGTCGAAATAAAAAAGAGCGCTGCCCTGTTGAATCACCAAAACGCGACGCGAAGAGATAACTGGTGATAACTCGATCTGGAAGGGGCGGAGAGTATCCTAAAACCCCTACTAGGTTTAAATTTATTTTTACCGAGAGAGATCAGGGTCTAAATCGACGTCAAATTTGGAATAAGATTCACCAATGGGTCGCAATAAATTACTAGCAAGATTAACGCCGGAGGAACTGCGCCACCTCAATGCCCAGACTATCAGTCACTATCAGAGATCGGCTCATGAATTCCTGGAGGCGACTGGGCAACACGATGTCAGCCAGAATATCGAGGCCCTTCTAAGAAATATTACAGGTGTAAAGCCTTATGACATTCTCGACCTTGGGTGCGGTCCTGGTCGAGACTTATTGACATTTAAGGCTTTAGGGCATCGCCCAATTGGTCTGGATGGCTGTGCGGAATTTGTCGGGCTCGCGAAAGCGCGTACGCAATGCGAAGTACTGCATCAAGATTTCCTTGATCTCAACCTCAAGTTGACCGCTTTTGATGGTGTATTTGCAAATGCTTCCCTTTTTCACGTTCCGACTCAGGAGCTGGAGCGTGTACTTGTTGATATCTATTCCTGTTTAAGAGTCAACGGAGTTCTTTTTTGCTCCAATCCAAGGGGGCCTGACATCGAACGGTTCAATGGCGATCGGTACGGGGTATTCCTGCAGCTAGACACCTGGCGGGGATTTGTTCGCTCAGCCGGCTTCACGGAGCTGGAAAACTTTTATCGGCCATCTGGGAAACCGCGTGAACAGCAACCGTGGCTGGCCACGGTGTGGCGAAAATCAGCGTTTGATTAAGCTCTGGAAGAAGCAGTTTCGTGATCCGAGTCCTTATTCTGTTGGCTAGTTTGTTGGTGGTGGTTTTCGTTGATGGCTACTCCGCGTGAAGAAGGTCTCAATTTTTGTGGATGTCCAGAATATCTACTACACCACGCGATCAGCCTATCAATGTAATTTTGATTACAACAGCTTCTGGAGTTTCGCCACCAAGAATCGAGAAATCGTAACTGCAATAGCCTACGCGATTGATCGTGGAGAGAAAAAACAAATCGAATTCCAAAATATTCTAAGAGCAATTGGCTTCCAAGTGCGGCTGAAACCATTTATTACACGACGCGACGGCTCATCGAAAGGAGACTGGGATGTCGGTATTGCAATTGATGTTTTGGAGTTTGCCCCGCAATCAGATGTTGTTGTGTTGGCGTCTGGTGACGGTGATTTCGATATCTTGGTCAAGAAAATCAAAAATAAATTTAACACCGACAGCGAAGTGTATGGAGTGCCAAAGCTGACCGCCGCATCATTGAAAACGGCAGCGACCACATTTAAACCGATTAATGAGAAATTGCTGCTTCGTTGATTACGTTTTCGTTGTTACTTGGCGGGATTTGTGTTCATCACACCCACCCAAACGCAGTAGTTTTCTTCCCACCGCAGTCGTATCATCTATGGGTGAACCGCATCCTCATTTTTGCTTGAGCGGAAGTTCAGTCACAAACTAATCAGGAAAAGACAATGGCAATACTGGTAAAAGGGCAGATCACGATAACCAAAGGGTTCGATACTTGGCAAAAATGGTCTATGAGCAGGATGGGAAGTTAGAAGAGCCTGGGATCAAGTTTCTTTTTGCAGGAAACGAAAAGGAGAATCCAGATCAACTCCACGTCGTCATGATGTTCCCGAACATGGAGGCAATCCAAGCCTTCAGAGATGATGAAGAACTTACCGAAAAACGCAGAGAGGCTGGGGCAGTAATTGAAAGTGGCGTCATGACGCCTATTTCAGATGATTACTTCACCAACTATCCAGACGCTTTTATTAGAAATTAGACCAATCCAGAAAAAGCAGAAACCTTTACGGTGTTAATGGAGTGTTGGGAGTGAAGAAAAAAAAATTAACGCTTGAGCAGTGGCTGTGGTATTTACTAATAGGAATTGTTGCCGCTATTCCTGTTTATTATTTTGTGGGTAATTTCTTTATTCGTTTTTGGTTGTATCACGTTGGTGGAATTAGTTAATGCTGTACACCGCCGCAACAACATCGCTCCGCTATATCTGATCCCCAATTGTACGTCTAGTTAAACGGCAAGCAGTCAGGGAGGTGAGTTCCTGATGGCTACGATCCGTGGGAAGCGCAGGGTGCTTATACCTGTGGCAAACAGACTCGTCCTCTGAGTGCATCGTAGCCGTCTGCTTGGCCGTCATATCTGAATTAAATGACCTTAGAGCCGCTGAAGTAATGGCTCAGGTATAAAGCAGTGGAAATCGGTGGCTGCGGCTACGTTTGAGCCGATAGCCTCTTCTGTGTAAAGAAAGTTATGCTTCGCAATGCAACCTGTCTGCGACATTTAACAGTAAATTTTCACTATACCAAGGCCCAACTAATTGAACCCCGAGTGGCAAACCAAGTTTTGTTTGACCGTTTGGGAAAGTAAGTGCGGGATGCCCCGTAAGATTAAATGGAAATGTATAAGGATACCAAGCGCCTCTAATCTTACCGGCTGATCGTCCATTGATCTGCACTTCTGCATGCGGATCATGATCTACCTTTAATGGGGGGGCTGCCAGTGTTGGCGAGATAATCAGATCATTATTCTTTAGAAGATCCTGTACTTCTGCGAAACATCGGCTGCGATCTCTCGATGCGTTCTGTAAATCTAAAGCCGTCCATTGGCTGCCTTTTCTTAAGGTTTGAAGAAGAGTGGGATCTAATTTCTCTGGGCTTTTCTCAAGACTATCTTTTAGTCGCGACAACAATAAGGTTTCAAGTATTACCAGAAATGCATCCTCTAACCCTACGAAGTCTATTTCTCTTTGCTCTATGATCGCCCCAGCGTCTTGTAAATACCTTACGCTTCCTTCAGCCGCTGACAAACATTCGGGATCGATTTCGCAGTTACCAACTGTCGGCAACCACGCGACTCGTAAATTCTTAATTGGAGGATGGTTCTGAAGTTTGTAGTCCATTTTGGACTGGCCGTAAGGATCACGGCTATCGAAACCTGAGATATGATCGAATAGTAATTGTGCATCGGTGACTGATCGGGTCATTGGCCCGATATAAGAATTTGCCGAGAATAGGTCGGGCGCATGAATATTTGGAACAACACCCAGTGTCGCTTTCAAGCCCACCAATCCACAGCACGCAGCAGGAATGCGAATCGACCCACCACCGTCACTACCCAGCGCAAGAGCTAGTTGGCGACTCGCCACTGCTACTGCAGATCCTCCACTGGAGCCGCCGCAAGTCACAGTCTGATCGTAGGGATTTATGGTTCGGCCGAAAAACGGGCCTTCAGTGAATGGTTTGTGACCAAACTCAGAGGTTGTGGTTTTGCCGACAATGATAGCTCCACTTTTTTTGAGACGAGCTACCGGTATGGCGTCCTTGGGCGGAACATTGTCCGCGAACAAACGGGAACCCATTGTTGTTCGGATGCCCTCTGTCGGGGTTAGATCCTTTACTGCAAAAGGTAGGCCGTGCAAGGGCCCAAGCCAGTCATCTGCCATGATATCGCTTTCTGCCTGTTTCGCTTCCTCCATGGCAGATTCACCGACAATTGTGACGAATGCATTTAGTTCTTCTTTTAATAGCTCAATTCTAGAGAGTGTACGCTCCATCAGTTCAACTGGAGAAACTTCTTTCCCACGTATTAGCTTAGACAATTCCGACGCTGATGCGTCTAATAACGGATCGTTTGCATGAATTCTGGTATTCATGTCATATGCCGACCGCCGTTTACGGCAATCGTCTGACCCGTAATGTAGTTCGCCTTGTCACTGGATAAAAAAGTTACAAGATTCGCGACATCTTCCGGTTCTCCCACACGATTCATTGGGATCTCTGCTTTGACTCGTTCGAGTATCGAAGGATCAAGATGATCATGTGCACGCGTTCGAATCGCGCCAGGACAAATTGCGTTAACGGTTATACCGTGAAGCGCAAGTTCTCGAGCAAGTACACGGGTAAACCCCAATAATCCCGACTTGGCGGCTGCGTAATCTGCAAGTCCGGCATCACCAACGAGCGCGGCATCAGAGGACATATTTATTATCCTGCCCCAGCCTTTGTCCATCATTTTTGGTACAGCCCGGTGGGTTATCTGTAAAGTAGTGATAAGGGAAACTTCAAGGACTGAAACCCAGGTTTCAGGCCTTGATTCGACAAATGCACTTGCGAGTTCACGAGCACTTCTACCGACATTATTGACCAAAATATCAATTCCATTGAATTCTTGCTCCACAATGTTAAAAACTTCATCCAGAACGTTGGTATCACGACAATCACCAGAAATAGTTGTGGCGCTAAATCCTTCAGAAGTGATATTTTCGCAGAGAGCCTGCAGCGTGTCTTTCTCAACGTCTACTAATATTAGATCTAGTCCTGATCGTGCTAGGTTCAGAGCACATGCTTTTCCAATACCGTTTGCACTACCGGTAACAAGCGCTACTTTATTTTGGGTCACGATACTATTTCACAGACTTAATGGAATGTCCGTCCACCATCAACGGCAAGAGCCGTGCCGGTGATCAATGATGCTTCATCCGAAAGCAGAAAAATTACGGCTGCTGCGATCTCTGAAACGGTTCCAAGACGATTCATCGCATAGCGCGCCGCGATATTTCGCACCTGATCTTGATCATTGAGGTGTCGTCGAAAGAGGCCGGTATCAACTGCACCAGGACAAACGGCATTCACCCGAATACTTCTATTACCCAGATCCAATGCCAAAGCCTTTGTCGCCATAACTAATCCAGCCTTAGATGCACAATAAGCGACTCTATCGGGAATAGGTAGTAATCCGGCCCCCGATGAGATATTGACTATTGAACTATGA
>Ga0315336_1001526_pt1 | contig 43684 bp, 35 predicted proteins | sample ASW5metaG_FD_204512 | JGI IMG/M metagenome (GOLD analysis project Ga0315336, IMG submission 204512) | Ammonia-oxidizing marine archaeal communities from Monterey Bay, California, United States - ASW #5 | ecosystem: Environmental > Aquatic > Marine > Intertidal zone | place: USA: California... | reverse complement strand
CCTGAAGCGCGACCCGGACAGCTATTCGAATGCATTGCGGCGGAAAGTGCTGCTGATGATATTCGAAAAACCGAGCCTCCGGACCCGGCTCAGTTTCGAAACCGGCATGGTGCAACTCGGGGGGCATGCCATCCACTTCGATATGTCAACGCTGCCCCTCGGATCCGGGAAGGAAAGTGTTCACGACACCGTCAAGGTGGCCGGTCGATATGTGGACCTCATCATGGCGCGTCTGTATGAGCACAGCATGTTGGAGGAAATGGCCTCTAACTCGGACATCCCCGTGATCAATGCGCTTACCAATCGCGCCCATCCATGCCAGGTGCTTGCGGATCTGCTCACCATTCAGGAAGTGAGGGGAAAACTGGGTGGCGTGGTGCTCGCCTATATCGGAGATTCCGAGAACAACATGACGTACTCCCTGATGGCTGGAGCCGCCAAAATGGGCATCAATATGAGGATCGGATGTCCGGACAACCCCCGGTTTCTCCCGCGGCAAGACGTCCTGGAATACTACCGTGGCGTTGCGGGAGAGCAGGGCGGGCGTATCGAAGTGCACCACGACCCGGAGGACGCGGTACGTGATGCAGATGTTGTGTATACGGATTCCTGGATGAGTTACCACGTTGCGCAGGAAGAGTTGGCGCAACGCGTGATCGGCCTCATGCCGTACCAGGTGACGAATCACCTGATGGAATGTGCCCGGCCCGATGCGATTTTCATGAACTGCTTGCCCGCTTTACGCGGCTACGAGCAGACCGCCGAAGTGATCGATGGGCCCCGATCCGTCGTTTTCGATCAGGCAGAGAACCGGCTCCACTCACAAAAAGCAGTGATGATCCGGCTCCTGGGTTAGCGAGATCCGATAAACTCTCTGTCGCTTTTCGACAGGCTTTCCACTTCGATTCGCAGCATGGCCCCGTCTTCTTTCCTGAGCTTGATCCAGCCACCGCTGTTCTCGACGAGCTCCGCGCTGATGGTGCTTCCGCTTTTCGACGTCCAGGTCCGATACTTCGATGTTTCCGCCGCAATTTCGTTTTCGGCGGCTTCGAGATCCATATGGGGGCCCATCATTTCGCGCAGGCGCTCCACGTAGGGTTCCGCGCCGCCCGGTTTGTATCCCAACCGCCCGATTTCCTCTTCATCCGCGTCCACAAGAATGATGGTTGGGAATCCCCGCACCTGAAATCGGCTCTTCATCGAAGCGATGTCCGCCGATCGTTTGGAACTCCTCCGAATGCCTCGCGGAGAATCCAGGAGCACGCATACCAGTGTATTTTCAGCGAATTTTTCAAATTCTTTTTCCGAAAATACTTCTTCGTCCAATTTCATGCACCAATGACACCAATCCGAACCGGAAAAATTAAGAAGGAGGAGTTTGTTTTCTTCCTTTGCTACTTCGACGGCCTTTTCATAATCCGTCGTCCAGGGATCGGCGTATGCTGCTGATGCGACTGCCCACGCCAACAGGATTATGCATGGATTCGGATGGCTCATCGACCTCTCTCTCGCTCACAGGCAGAAAACATGGTACCTACTGGGGAACAATAGCGTCAATGACATTAGCGCGGCAAGAAATCGCTGCGAAAGGCCGTTCGGTAGCTGGAATGAATCGGGAAAAACGCATATTGGTTGTGAAATTGAGTTCACTGGGAGACCTGTTTCACACCCTGCCCGCCGTACATGCGATACGGGGCCATCTGAACGCGCGCGTCGACTGGGTTACGCAGCCGGAGTACGAAGATCTGGTCCGATGCTTTACGGATGTGGATCGAGTCCTGCTGTTTCACCGGAAGGCCGCTTTTCGACAAATGCGTCCTCTCCTCCAGGATGTGCGCTCGGAAAGGTACGATCTTGCGATTGATTTCCAGGGCCTCATGAAAAGTGCATTCATTGTCTCCGCCGCGCGGGCCGACCGGTCGCTGGGACCATCCTATCACCGGGAAGGTTCCCGGCTGTTCTACAACGATGTACCAGGCCCGGCCGATCGTAGCCGGCACGCGGTTCTTCAGGCATTCGATTGCGCCAGATTCCTGGGTGCTCCAGATCGCGAAAAGCGGTTCCCGGTGTCGTTTCCGAAGTCCTCGATCGACTCGAATCACCCCCGAATCCTGTTCATTCCTTGTTCGAGATGGCCTTCTAAAAATTGGCCTGCCGACCGTTTTGCCGAGCTCGGGCAGAGGCTGATTGGTGAATTGGGGGCGACACTTTACGTTGCCGGCGGTCCCGAGGACCGGGATGTTTGTGACCAAATCGAGTCGGCGGGCGGGGGCGTGCATAATCTGTGCGGGAAAACGACCCTTCCAATGCTCGGAGGCGTAATCCAAAGGATGGATCTTGTTGTGACCGTAGATACCGGTCCCATGCACATGGCCGCCGCGGTCGGCGTGCCCGTGGTTGCCATCTTCGGTCCTACGAATCCCGAAAAGACCAGGCCCTTCGGTACAGAACATCGCATTGTCCACGCAGACATAGATCATGACGGCAAGTCCTGGCGAAGTCATGGGGACGAGGTGATCCGGTCCATTACCATTGACCGTGTTGCCGACGAGATCTTCCAGTTCCTGGATCATCTGAACCTTCCTGCCTGAATCTTTCCGCCCCGCTATTCTTGCACCTTCAATTTGGCGGCAAGCGCGTCTTCGTCCCGGTGGAGAAGGATGGCTTCGATAGTGGGAACTGCCCGGAACGGTTGAGTCATCCTCCGGTTTACAATCAACCTGCCGACAAGACCATGATTCAGATCCTCTCCTGCGCCCCGAAGTTTCCGTGGATTCATACGGTCACTACAGTCGTTACCTTCTGAGCATCTAATTCCCGCCCCGTGGTACGAATACTGCTGAAACCCGGGAACAGCAAGGAATCCCCGAGGTGCCGCTGCGCAAACGGCAGTATCCGATGACCAAGAATTATACCATCAAATCGCTTACGAACCGGACGTTGCTCGTCCTGCCCGCGGTCACAATGCTTGGGCTCGGCGTGCTGTATGGAACCTGGGTGCTGATGGACCGGGGCTCCAGCCACGATCCGGAACGATCTCTCTTTGAAACCCAATCCAAGGAAACCGCCCGGCAGATTGGATCGTCGTTGAGCATGGCTGTTTCCGAACTGGAATTGCTGGCGGCCAGCGACGAGGTGCTACACGGGGTCGCCGATACAAGACATCTTCGAAATCACATTCTTCGATCACGGTATCTCGATTCGGTTGCGATCTACAGTGCGGACGGCGATGTGGAACTTTCCACTCGTGACCACAATCCGCCTGCGGGCGGATCGGAACGCCTCTTTGACTGGGCAGTCCGGGGAAGGGCGTGCGTATCACAACCGAACGAAGATGGTGCCGATGAAGACGGCGGGCAGGCGCGGGTGTTCGTGCCGGTGAAGGGGCTGCATAGTCCTGGTGAGCGGGTCATGGTGGGCGTTGTTCCGCTGGATAAGATATGGAGTTCGGTTGACGTTGACCTGTTTGATGACAATGTGGCGCTCACGCTTCTTCGCGCGCGGACGCCCGATACCACTTCTGCTGAAAATGCAGACGAATCACACGCAATTCTATCCGCGGCAAATCATCCCGACACGTACTATGTGAAGGAGATCGTACCTCGAGGGGAAGGGATTGAAGGCCCCGCCTGGAACCTGGTTGCAATTCGACCCTACGAACATGTTCGAGCCGAGTTGGAGCGGAATGCGGTCGTAAATGTTTTTGCTGCGATTCTCACCCTGGGGGTGCTGGGATTTGTTGGCGTTCGATTCAGTCGGAGGATTTATCAGCCCTTGAAGGAGCTGACGTCCGCATGTAACGGCATTTTGCGGGGGCGGCTGGACGTGAAGATGCCGCGTTTGATGCCGAATGAGCTCCAACGGATCTCGGACGCGGTCGGCCACATGATCTCAGAGGTTCGGTATCACCGGAACACCATGTCCGAGATGGTCCAATCGCGGACGCAGAACCTTGAAGCCGCGCACAAGGCGCTGGAGCGCCGGGCCGACAACCTGAAGGCCTCATACAATTCTTCGAAGGACGGTGTGCTGGTTCTTGATGCGGACGGAGTGCAGCTCCACGAAGTCAATCAGCGGTTTCTTGATCTGTTCGGACTTGGGCATATGGATCTCAAGGCTCTTGAAGTCGACACCCTGTGCCGGGAAATGGCCATGGCCTTCATGGAAGGCACTGATTTTTCCGTCCGCTGGGCATACTACCTGGAGAATTCAGAAGCTGAAGGCACCGAAGAGTGGGAGCTGGCTCAACCGGAGCGAAAGATCATCAGCGTGTTTACCGCGCCGGTTCGGGATGAGGAAAACGTAATCACCGGTCGGTACTGGACATTTTGCGACGTGACGTTTCAGCGGCAGCAGGAGGAACATCTGCGGCAGGAGCAGCGCCTGGACGCGATGGGAATGCTTGCGGGCAACTTTGCACACGGCATCGACAACCTGCTGACGGTAATCCTTGGAAACCTGTCCCTGGCGCTTCTGGAAACGGACGACAATCCAGACGTGTCCGAGTGCCTCAGTACGGCGGCGTACGCCACCAACCAGGCCACCACGCTGGCGAAAGAATTACTGGGATTCGCGAACGGCGGAGGGGCGCTCAACATTGTGGAAATCGATCCGAATGAGCTTCTCGACTCCATCAGGGAAACTTTGCGTACGACTGTAAATCCATCGATCGAAATTGTTTCCGACGTTACAAAAGGCATCTGGCGCGTGCCTGCCGACTCGGACCAGATGTACCAGGCTGTTCTCAATATCTGCATGAACGGGGTGGACTCCATGTCATCGGGCGGCACGCTGACGCTGCGTACTTCCAATGTGCGACTTGCGGACGGCGATTCCGGCATGCCCCCGGAAGTGACCGGAGGCGATTTTGTTCGAATCACAATCGCGGACGAGGGCTGCGGTATGTCCGATGTGGTCTTCCAAAGAATGTTCGAACCGTTTTTCAGCACGAAGAAGGAATCTGGGAGTCAGGGCCTTGGTCTTGCCATGGCGTACGGAACAGTCCGGAAGCATGGCGGTTGGATAACCTGCGAATCGACGCCGGGGGTAGGCACTCGATTTGAGGTTTACGTTACAAAAGCCGAACAAAGGGGCAAATTGATGAGTATTGAACCCAAGAACGCGGAGACGGGGAACGCGGAAGGTCTTGTCCTCGTAGTCGATGATGAACCCGGTGTTCGCCGGATCGCAATGAGCGTACTGCGCCGATGCGGGCTGGCAACTCTGGAGGCAGCGGATGGTCAGGATGCACTCGGTATCTTCGAACAGAAGGGGAGCGAGATCGATGTTGTTCTACTCGATCTTTCCATGCCGAAACTTTCCGGCAAGGAGACGCTTGTGGAACTCAAGAAGATGAGCGAAGACGTGCAGGTGATCATTTGCAGCGGATATCCCGTGGATCTGGATGATTTCGAACGGGAGGAAGGCGTACGGCCGGACGGATCGATTCAGAAACCGTTCGACGTAAAGTCCCTGGGGGCAACGATCAGGGAAGCACTGGAACGCGCATCGGAAACGCATACCGCTGGAGTGTAACCAAGGTCATTCCAAACGTCGGCGAACCAACGCCTGTCACGCAATGTAAGTATGAGAATCCCATTTCCGGCGTGAACTTCGTCGCGATCATTGTCGAAATCGAATACGCTGAAATTCGCGACAAAGGCGATTTGCAGGGAGTCTCAAACAAGCGGGGGCCCCGGGCGCGGCCCTGAGCATGCATCGGGAAAGTTCTTCGATCGTCAACCGTTCTCGTAAACCGAAATTTCGGACCACGATAGCGGGACGCGATTTTCGGAGGCCCACAGGGATACTTTCAGGTTGGTCCAGCCTGTGGCATGGTGTTGCAGTTCTCCCCGTATCTTGATCTCAATCCTCCTCGAAAAGGATTGGGATGGCCGGGAATTCTGAACCGTGTTCCGGCTACTCCTCGACAAGTGAATTCCCAAAATGGTATAGCCCTCAGGCTTTTGAGGTACGAAGGGACAAACTGTCGATGCGGATTCAACCATTCAAAGCATTACGCCCGCCGGAGGATTTGGCCTCACGTGTGGCCAGTCCGCCGTACGATGTAGTGGACACGGAGGAGGCCCGTCTTCTTGCCCGCGGAAATGAAGCGAGCTTTCTGCGGGTCATCCGGCCGGAAATCGATCTTCCCACGGACCTGAGTCCCTACGACGAACGGGTATACCGGCAGGCGGGCGCGAATCTTCGGGAATTTGTCGAGTCTGGATACCTTCGAAGTGATACCGATCCGGGAATGTTCCTGTACAGGCTGACAATGAATGGCCGATCGCAGACCGGGCTGGTGACGACCTGTCACGCGGCGGAATACGAGGCGGACATCATCCTCAAGCATGAACGGACCATGCCCGCGAAGGAGGACGATCGGGTTCGCAATATCGAAGCGCTGAACGCCCAGACGGGACCGGTCTTTCTTACCTACAAAGAGCAGACTCCCGTCAACGACCTGGTTGACCGGGAATTGGAGGCTCAACCTGTTTATGACTTTGAAGATGAAGGCGAAGTCCGGCATACGGTGTGGCGCGTGCAGGATGCGCAAAAATTCGTTGAGGCATTCTCCCGTGTGCCCGTGGCCTACGTTGCGGATGGTCATCACCGGTCCGCATCAGCTGTTCGTGTTGCCGGGATCCGACGTGAGGCAAATCGCCATCATCGAGGAGACGAGGCATATAATTGGTTTCTTTCGGTGCTTTTTCCCGGAAATCAGTTGAATGTGTTGGCATACAATCGCGTGGTTACTGATTTCAACGGTCGATCCTCGTCCGATTTTCTGAAGGACCTCGGTGGCTTATTCGATCTGAAGGAGGACGTGTCTCCCATTCCCGAAGCTCCGCATCAGATCAGTTTTTATCTGGACGGGACATGGCGGGGGATCCAATGGAATTCTCCCGGGGGATCCGATCCGGTGGATGCGCTGGACGTCAGCGTTCTTCAGAATCGAATCCTGGCTCCGCTTTTCGGTATCGATGATCCCCGGTCAAGCACCCGGCTTCAGTTTGTCGGGGGAATTCACGGCGCGGAGCGATTGAAAAAAATGGTAGACGATGGGCGGGGCGCGATTGCCTTCTCAATGTATCCAACCGGCGTTGATGAGCTCATGCGAATCGCGGATGCCGGCCAAATGATGCCGCCCAAGAGCACTTGGTTCGAGCCGAAGTTGAAATCAGGCCTCTTCCTGCATGAGTTGGGGGAGTGAGTGTTTAGTATGTAGTGTGTAGGTTATTGGCTATTGGTTATTGGTTATTGGTTATTGGTTTTCGGTTTTCGGTTTTTAAACACTAAAAACTAAAAACTACACACTACACACGCCCCACGCCCGACCTACTCCACCGTCACGCTCTTCGCCAGATTCCGGGGTTGATCGATCGGGCATCCCCTGAGGCGTGCTACGTGATAGGCGAAAAGTTGCAGGGCAGCGGCGGCCGGCACAACCGCGGTATATTGCGGGGCAGGGGGGATTTCAAGGACTTCATCGACCTCGCTCTCGACTTCCTTGTCGCCTCGTGTCATCACGCCAAGCACTGGAGCATTCCGGGCGCGGCATTCCGCCACGTTGCCGAGCATTTTGTCCTTACCCGGGCCGTCGTTGAGCAGAGCGATCACCGGGACATTCTCTTCAAGCAGCGCGATCGGTCCGTGCTTTAATTCCGCGGCGTGATAGCCCTCGGCATGGATGTAGGAGACTTCCTTGAGTTTGAGGGCGCCTTCCAATGCGACCGGGTACATATATCCACGGCCCATGAAGAGTATGTTGTCGTGCCGCGCAAACCTCTCGGCCACCGCCGCAATGCGATCGTTCTGTGCGATCACATCTTCCAGAAGTTTTGGAATCGATTCAATTTCTCCTACGAACTGAATGCCGCGATCCCGGGACATTCGGCGGCTTCTGGCCATCTTCAGGGCGATCATCAGCAGGACTGAAACCTGGCAGGTGAAGGCCTTCGTGGATGCGACGCTGATTTCCGGGCCGGCATGAAGAAAGATTCCACGGCCGGTATCGCGGGCGATGGTGGATCCGACCACGTTCACCAGGCCGGCGACCAGTGCTCCCTTGTCAACCGCTTCGCGCACCGCGGCCAGGGTGTCGGCGGTTTCACCGCTCTGGCTGATCGCCAGCACCAGGTCCCTGCTGCCGACGATGGGGTTCCGGTACCGGAATTCCGCTGCCTGCTCCACTTCTACCGGCAGTCCGGCAAAATCCTCTACCGCGTATTCGCCTACAAGGCCCGCGTTCAGGGATGTCCCGCACCCAACGATCAACAACCGCTGAAGATCCGCCATGTCACGTGGCGTCAGGTTCAATCCCGAGAGAATCGCGGTCCCGCGGTCCGGATCCATTCGACCCCGGATACTGTTTCGGACCGCCTCCGGTTGATCGAAGATTTCTTTGATCATGTAGTGGGGAAATCCGCCCCTGTCTGCCGCATCCGCGGTGCCTTCAATCTCGGAGGTCGGACGGGATACTTCGAGAGAAGTCAGGGACCTGATTTCGATCTCACTCCCCTGGATGCGCGCCACGTCATTGTCATCGAGAAATATCGCCTGGCGGGTGTGCTTAACGATCGCGGAAGGGTCCGATGCAACAAATGTTTCGTCCATGCCGAGGCCGATGACGATGGGGGATCCCCGTCGCGCCACGACCAGAACTCCGGGTTCGTCCCGGCATACACAGGCAATCCCAAAGGTTCCTTGAACTTGCTGCAGTGCGTTTGTGACTGCATCCAGCAAATCGCCTTGATAGGTGGAATCGATCAGGTGGGCAATGATCTCGGTATCGGTTTCCGATGCGAGTTGATCCGGATCCATGCCCAGCTGCACTTGAAGTGCCCGGTAGTTTTCGATGATTCCGTTGTGGACGAGTGAAATCCGTTGATCGGGTCCGCAGTGCGGATGGGCGTTCTCCGTGGTGGCGGGTCCGTGCGTCGCCCAGCGCGTGTGAGCGATTCCGCAAGTGGCCGCCGACAGATCCGGATTGGACTCGAAATTGCCCAGCAGGGTACCGAGGTCATTGACTTTCCCCGCGGTTTTCTGAACGAAAAGTTCATCGTCCAGGGCAACGGTGACGCCGGCGGAGTCGTATCCACGATATTCAAGGCGTTTCAGGCCGTTCAGTAGAATGGGGATGGCCGGTTGAATTCCTGTGTATGCAATGATTCCGCACATGGTTTCCTACTTCAGGTCGGTTGTTACAATTTCGCCGGGCCGCGTTGAGACATCGGGCCCGAGTTTACGTCCGGGGTAGATCGACGTGTGGATGCCGGTGTGTACCCCGTCGCCGGCAATCGTTCCAAACTTTCGCCGATGGGTGTCGGTCAGGGATCCGTCGACAAGGGATCGTTGATTTCGTCCGTCGTGCCGTAGATTCGCGGTGATGGTACCGGCGCCGAAGTTGACGCGTTCGCCGAGTATGCTGTCCCCGACATAACTCAGGTGGGCGACGTTGCTGCCGGGACCGATGATGGAGTTCTTAATCTCTACCGCCTGGCCGATGTGGCAACCGTCTCCGATGGCTGTTCCATCCCGCAGGTAACAATTCGGGCCGATCTTGCAGTTCTCGCCGATTACCACGGTACCTTCCACGTAGACCCCCGGAAGTACGCGCGATCCCGGTCCCAGGTGGAGAATCCCATCCGCATGCGCCGCCTCACTGAGTTCTCCATCGATTTTCGACGAAGTGATTCGCTGGAGAAGAAGCTCGTTCAACCGGAGCAGATCCCATGGATACCGAAGCAAAAAAGAATCCGGAGAGGCGCTCACGCGAGAGGATTCACTTTCTCCGATTCCTCCGAGCACTTCGCCGGCAGCTCCCGTCAATTTCGTTCCGGCGCCCGCGTTTTGAATCGCGGCCCAATCACAGGCTGAAACCCACGCGTCATCGTCGATCCAGAAATCTCCCGCGGGCATTTCTTTCTTCCGCCAGGTTCCAACCGTAAAACCTCCGACAAAGAGAGACGCAACATCGCTCCGCAATGGCCACATCAAGTCGTTGGATTTTTCCACGGCTGTTTTCATGCTGCCCTACGCACCGATCGCTGCTTTTGCCGCATCTGCAATGGCTTCCGCCTGTTGCGTGGCTGTGGCCTGATCCGAGCATTCCACGAGGATCCGAAGTTTCTTTTCTGTACCTGAATAGCGAACCAGAGTTCTGCCTTTTCCGTTGAAGACGGATTCGGCTTCGCGGATGCTGTCCGCCAGCCTGGGAACTTCGTCAATGGGAGGTTTTTCCCGCACTGCCAGGCTGATCACTTCCTGGGGGTACTCGGTCATGCAGTCGGCCAGCTCCGAGAGCCGGGTGCCCTTTTCCTTTACCACGGAGATGACTTTGAGGGCGCTCATGATTCCGTCGCCGGTTGTCGCGTGATCGGCAAAGATAATGTGCCCTGAATTCTCTCCACCGAAGCTGTAGCCCTTCGCTCGCATCCGTTCAATGAGGAGCCGGTCTCCCACACCCGTAGTTTCCAGACCGATGCCCGCCTCCGCGAGAGAATCCCGGAGCCCGAGATTGCTCATCACCGTGGCGACCACGGTACCGCCCGCCAGGAGATTCGTTTCGTGCAGAGCCTTGGCGCAGAGGCAGAGGATGCGGTCGCCCGACACGACGTTTCCCTGTTCGTCACAAAACACGACCCGGTCGGCGTCCCCGTCGAGGCACACACCAAGATCGGCGCCCGATTCTCTGACCTTTCGAGCTGTTGCCTCCGGGTATAGTGCCCCGCAATTCAAGTTGATGTTCCTGCCGTCCGGTTCCGCGCCCGTTTTCACGACTTCCGCGCCAAGCTCCTCGAATATCAAGGGTCCGACGAAATACGCCGCTCCGTGCGCGCAATCCACTACAACTTTCAAGCCCTCGAGATCGGTTGTTCCCACCGCGCTTTTCGTAAATTCGATGTACCGGCCGACCGCGTCGTCGACCCGGAATGCTTTCCCAAGTTTCACGTCACCGCGCGGGCCATCGGGGCTGTCTCCGAGAATGAAATCTTCAACCTTCTCCTCCAATGCGTCAGAAAGCTTGTAACCGTCCCGGCCGAATATCTTAATGCCGTTGTCCTGGTACGGATTGTGGGACGCGGTGAGCATGATTCCAGCGTCGCAGGCCATGGAGCGGGTGAGGTGGGCCACCGCCGGGGTGGGGATGGGCCCGGTGAGAAATACGCGCGCTCCTTCCGAAACCAGTCCGCTGGTCAGCGCGGTTTCGAGCATGTACCCCGAGATCCGCGTGTCTTTCCCGATTACGACCTTGTGCTTGCCTGGTTTCTGCGCATCCAGGGCGCGCGCAACCGCCCGCCCGGTACGCAGCGCGATTTCGGGAGTGATCGGATATTCATTCGCCACACCACGAATGCCGTCGGTACCAAATAACTTCAATTTCATGGCGAAAATATTGTTTACAGAATGGTGGAACTCCTCGCGTCTTCCCGGCGCGAGAATTGGTTGCATTTATCGTGCCAAAAGGCACGATGTGGTGTCCCGATTTTACGGAAGCAGGAAATCGGCGGTGCTCTTCCAGTCGCACTGTCTGCAATGCTTTCCCGGTCGGGATTGCCATTCCACCTGCACGCCTTTGCTGATCGCGAAATCCTTGAATCTTTCCGCATCAACGTAAAAGCCGAACGCATCCTCCCGGTTTGCTGAAATCAGGAGGTCGGGCGTCTTTTCGTTCATGTATTTATGGCAGATTTTCATCGGAGAAACCTGCTCCCATTGATCGCTGGTAGGGAAGAATTTTCGAATCAGGCCTACCGCGGCTTTGGAATGCCTTTCCGACGCCCCGGTTCTCTGCTCGTATGCAATCTTTCTCTTTTCAATTTCCTTTTTCCCTCCATAGGGATCAAAATCAAGAATTGCCGGGCAGATGAGAGCGGCTCTTTCGAAGAGTTCAGGGTGTTTCAGCACAAGCTGGATGGAGTTGAACCCGCCCATGGAGAAACCCATGATGATTCGTTTCCCGCTGAAATTCTCCACCAGCTCTTTTTCGATCTTGGGAAACACGTTGTTCAACACGATGGGCATGAATCCGACGCTGTCCTTCGATTTCTCATTGAGAAACCAATCCTTTCCGAATGAAAACTGAACGACAACGGGCACTTCTTTCCCGGTTTGCGCCCACCTCTTGCGGACCTGTCTGAAAAATCTCTGTTTATTCCACTGGCCTTCATTCCCGCCCAACCCGTGAAAAAAATAGAGGATGTCGCGATTCGAACTCCCCGGGTTCTCCGTAATGCAGTATTTCCACTCGACCGGAGACGAGATGGTTCCGCACCGCACCTCTCCGCCATCCCTGTCGATATCCCCGGCGGCGCTCGCCTGATGGGTGCATGATGAGAGGAGGACGATGGTGGAGAGGAGTGCCAGGGTTCGGAGAATTCTGATCATGCAAAAACCTTTTGATTTAATGTTTAGACGGCAATCAAATTGCCTACCAATCTATTACGGATTGACCCTCGAATTGGCAAGCCGATTGTTGACTCCGCCTCGGCCGGGACACCAGCGGAAGACGGTACAATCCGGGAGTAACCGCCGACTTGAGCAGGCGGTTGTGCGTTTCCGGTCAAATAAACCCTGTTTCCCGGCTCATTTTGGGTGGACAAACGAGAGTTGAAGCGTAGGATATCGAGCCTTCCTGAACTGGAACGGTGGGATACTCAAGCGGTCAACGAGGGCAGACTGTAAATCTGCTGGCTATGCCTTCGGAGGTTCGAATCCTCCTCCCACCACCATTTCACAATGCACACGGGTCTGATTGACATAGACGAAGTCATTGCTACGGCGGATCCGCCCGGGCGGAAAATCTGCTGGCTATGCCTTCGGAGGTTCGAATCCTCCTCCCACCACCATCACACTTTTCTCCCACAAACCGCTCGAAATCGTCAAGAAGGTTCAGGGCGGGCAGCGGATGGTGCTCACCTATCGAGGGAAACCGGTGGCGCGCCTCCAACCGCCACACGTCCAAGCAGATGCGGCCGATCCCATTTACGGCCTGGCCGATCTGGCGGACGACCGTGGCAAGAGTCTGACCAACCGCCAGATGGACAGCGAGAACTATGGCGCGTGAGGTCTTCATTGATACCGGCGGATTCTACGCATGCCTCGTGAAACGGGATGATCGCCACCAGGAAGCCGCCGCGTTTCTGTCCGAATCAGCTCGAACGAAGCGTGGATTCGTGACAACGGTTTACGTCCTTGACGAAGCCGCCATCCTGCTTACGGCTCGGAGCCACTGTCACCTTTCAGATGAGCTCTTCGACACAATCCATCGTTCGATTTCCTGCCGCGTCGAATGGATGGATCCCCAGCGATTCGACGAAACGGGGCAAATTTTCGCAAAACATGCGGACCAGAAATACTCGTTCACGGACTGCAACAGCTTCTGTGTGATGAAGGACCTTCGCCTGAAAGAGGCATTGACCATAGACGACCACTTCCGCACCGCAGGTTTTCAATCCCTGCTGGCATGATCCCGGTCCGGGCCGCTACGGTTGGAGTACGATTTTGCCGAAGCGATACACGTTCAGCCGTTGCATGCACTGGCAACGTGGCATTCGGTCATCACGCGTGCATCTCGCCATGAAGCCCCATTCACTCCTGGGGATGCTGCTTGACTTGTGAAAGGGTATCGGTTGTAGTTTGTCACCGGTCGGCGCGCGCCGATCGTGGAAGGGTTTGTCTGATGTCCGCAGCAATCTCAGATCGGATCTCATTTCCCGAAGACCGAATCACCCGGTACCGGGAAGAGGGCTACATGATCCTGGAGCGGATCGTCCCGGACGACATGCTGGAGACGCTTCGCCAGGAGTGCTCGTATTTCATCGGGTATTGTGATGCGGAGATGGATGCCGCGGGCGAGACGACCCATGGGATCAACCACCGCGGCCTTCGGTATTTCATCGCGAACCGGTATCGCATGAGCCCCTTTCTCCACCGCTTCATCTTCTCCCCGCTCATGGCCGGGATCGCCCAGGCGGCGCTGGGTCCCGACGTCTACCTATTCAACGAGCAATGGGTGGTGAAGGGACCTGAGAAGGGGATGCAGTTCGCCTGGCACCAGGACTCGGGCTACGTGAAGAACGGGGACCCGAAGACGGCCCACAAGCCCTACCTCACCTGCTGGGTGCCCCTCGACGACGTGAACGAGGAGAACGGGACAGTCTACCTGCTTCCCCATTCCCGGGGCGGCACGAGCCACACGATCTTCGACCACAACCGGGAGGAAGGAAGCAATGACCTGGTGGGTTACACCGGGGACGATCCCGGCATCCCGGTGGTGGTCCCCGCGGGGTCGGTGGTGGCCTTTTCGAGCTACAACTTTCACCGCAGCGGTGCCAACACCTCACCGAACTATCGCCGGGTCTACTTGCCCCAGTACAGCTCGGTCCCGATCATGAAGTCGAACGGCAGCGAATTGTGGGGCATGGCGGTGCCGTTCGTAAGGAACGGGGAAATCGTGTACGACCGGGAGGCGGATTTCGGGTGACGGTCTCGTCAATCCGCGGCGGATTCGTCATCGTCATGTCGTTGCTCCTCTACCTGACTCCATGGTCGCGGTTCCATTGATGGTGGCAAGAGAGGAGTTCGGTGACCAGCGCGGGGTCGAGGGGTTGGAAAGATCCTGCCGACCCGATCAATTCGTCAAGGTGCTCGATGTTGCCGGATCCGGCCAACGTGGTGACCGCGCCCGGCAGGCTGAGCGCGCCGTGGACGGCGAAATCGATCCAGGAGGTCATCCCCGAGTTGTCGAAGATCGATTGCAGGTAGGGGCGGCGCAGGACTGGGTCCAATAGAGCGCCCCGGCCGAAGGTTCGCATGGCGAATAGCGGCACATCATTGCGGATCGCCAGGTCGAGGAACTCCGGGTCGACATGGCATTCGACCACGTTGTAATAAAAGATGTAGCCTTCGAACAAATCGTTGGAGAGGTACGTCAGGGCCTTGCCGCACCAGGGGTGAATCATATCCATGATGAAATGGTCCGCGAGTCCTTGCCCGTGAGCCTCCGCCATCGTGGCCAGAACCGCTTCCGGCTCCTCGGAGACCGGGAAGCCACATACCTGGGCGATATCCATGCGTTCGAGGCCGGTTTGGGACAAGACGGACCGGATCTTGGCACCGAACGCCTGTGCGCTTGTGCCGTCCACTTTGAAGATCGTTCGCGGGACCTGGGCGGGGGCCTCGGCGAAGGCTTGCTTGAGGTTGGGGAAGACGCCGCCGTCGTAGTTGGCGCAGTGCATCCACAGGCCGGCCTCCATCGCGCGCCGGATGCATCGCACGTGGGCCGAGTCGCCGGTCGTAGTGACGCGGCCGGTTCCGAAGGTCAGCCTTGTGATTTGAGGTAGCATGTCTTGTACCGGTGCAGGCCAGCCCGGCGTGGCACGGGTGTCTGACCCGAACTACGGAAGATCCAGCAGTATCATCCCTCTCGTTCCGGTCTGGGTCTTGATGATGCGATGCCCGTCTCCGTTGATGGATTGGTAGATATGCAGGCCGGGACGATAGGCCAATCCCACGTGGATCCGGCCGTCGTTCCCCACCATGACGGAGACCGGGTGGTCGAGGTTATCGATTGTCTGCCAGTCTGCGCCGGTGATATCGGCCATGCGTACGATGCGGTTGTTGCCGAAATCGGCGATGTAGATTGCGCCATCCGGCCCGATGGATATGGAGGTGGGGTGATCGAGCTTTTCGCCCGTGGGTGAGGTCTCGAACACCGTCCAGCCCTCGCCCGTCATATCGTCCAGCCGCACGATTCGGTTGTTGCAGCTGTCGGCGATATAGAGCCGGTCTCCTGCGTCCACGGCCAGGCCCAGCGGCCAGTTGAAGTGATGAAGGCCCGCATCCCACTTCAAACGGTCGCCAATCTGCACCCAGTTTGCGCCGGTCATGTCATCAAACCGCACGACGCGCGCGTTATGGACGTCCGACACGTAGATACGTCCCTGGCTGTCGATGGCCAGGCCGTATGGCAGGTGGAACCCCAGGGGGGTGACGCCGGGGACGCCGGGCGGTTGTTCGTCGCTGTACTGGCCGAGCACAACCAGGCCGTTGCCGGCGAGGTCGTCAACCCGCAGGACGCGGTTGTGATTGTAATCGGCGATGTAGATGCGTCCCCGTTCGTCCTGGGCCAGACCGCTCGGCCAGCTCAGATCGAGGTCAACCGGTTGGGCGTGGCCGGAGCGCTGGAAGCTGGAAATCATGCCATCGGTCGCGGAGGAGGCCGGGTTGCCGTCATCCGGCACGGTGTCGAGCAGGGAAAGTCGATTCGCGGTCATCTCGGCGACGACGAGCTGCTGGTTGCGTTCCCCGGGGGCGGGTTTCCCCGGGCGCACGGCCCGCCACTTTCTGTTCGCCAGCCAGCGGACGGTGTTGGCCATGGCCTGGGGCCACGATGGCCATTCCCAGAATGCCGCCTGGCCGCCCTCCACCTTGCCGAGCGGCGTGGCCAACAGTGCGGCCGATCGTCCTTTGCCCGCGATGCCGGTAACCAGCAGGGGGTCGTCGCCCGCTTTCAACACTACCGTGGCTTCCGGACGCACATCAGCCGAATGGTAGTACTGCAGATATGGCGCGGGCTTCCAGTCGATCCCCGGTAGTACCGGATGCTCCGCCGTCGGCGCCATGGCCACGGGGACAGCCGGCACCTTCCAATCCCACGGACCTTTCGTGATGACAGGCAGGACGCCCTCCAACTCGGTCCCCGCATAGCGGCCCTTTCCGTAGGCGAACGGACCTCCGCAGACCAGGAGGCCGCCACCCGCGCGCACGTAGTCCGCCAGCATCTGGCGCCGGTGGGTTCTGAGCGCGAATGCATCCACGTTGATCAGAACAACGACATCGAATTGGAACAGCGCTTCACGCGTCTTGGGGAAGTCACCGGTGATCCGGTAGTCGCCGGAGCGGAGGGTAATGTCGAAATTGGCGCGGGCGATCTCCCCGGCGGACAACAGCGCGGCGGCCTCTTCAAGTTGAAACCAGGTGTAGAGGGGTCCTCGCAGGAACAGCAGGCGCAACGGGCCCTCGCGTGCCGGCCGGGCATGAACTTCGGGTCGCCACGCATCCGGAAAGCGTTCCTCGATTTCGTCTTCGCTGAATGCATGCCGGAGTTCAAATGTCACCTTGTCGATCCAGGTATCCACGCCCAGGGGAACGGGGGTATCCCCGTAGCCGGCCCGCCAGGAAATGTGGGCGGCGACGAGCCCCCCCGGCTCACGGGTGAACTCCAGGGAAAAATCCTCGTACTGTTCCGAGGCCGCGAAATCGCTGGCCTTTACATCGCGGGTGGAGACCATTCCCAGGCCTTCCTGCCACACGCTGAGGCGAAGAACCGTGTCCGGGTTGGTATGGTCCGCCACCTTGGCGCGAAACATCGCGCGATAGGTGCCCGGCGGCTGTTCCATCGTCATGGGACCGGCAAAGGATACGTTCCCCCGCCGGCTGGTTTCACGATAGGAGATCCGCGCCATGCCGCCACTGGCATCCGGGTCTTCAATCGCCTGGGCAGCCTCACTCCACCCGCGCGGGCTGGTCTCCGCTTCGTAGACCCAGGACTGAGTGGCAGCGAAGCATGGGGAGGCGCATACGAACAGTACTGCGAGGAGCGCAATGTGAATAGGTTTCAGGTTTCGGGTTTCAGGTTTCAGGGACGCGGTGGCGCAATTTTCGAAGGAATTAGAGAATGGTTGACGATTACGCGCGAAGATTACGGATAACGAGGAGAAGATCCGAATCGTATTCCGCAATCGTCGCGCGTAATCGTCCCTCGATCCCGAAACCTGAAACCCGAAACCTGAAACCAACAGCCTTTTTATCGCCTCTCGAAATCTCACCCCCCGCCTCCGTCCGTGAGCGAACTGAACTCAAAAATCACCACATCCCAGAACGCCAACTCCGGCACCGTCCCCGCGGCCCGGCCACCCGTAACGCTGATTATCAAAGGCTCAGCGTGCGTATCCGGGTCGGGCGACAACACCCAGGCGGCAGACACGCCGGAGCCGCCCGGCACGGGTACGGAGACCAAGACGTCTTCGCGGACATCCGGAGGGGTGTTCACCTTCATGTCAATCTTCGGGTCGGCCGGCGGGTTGATGAGATGGATGATGAGTTGCTCGCGGCCACCCGGGCGCGGGCGTTTGTAGACCGTCTCTTCCCACCACAGCGGCGCCTCGGCCTTCACCTCGATGCCGGTGGCAGGCACCACCTCGAGGTCCGGATCGTAGAGCAACGCGCCGTAGCGCATGGCAAACTTGTACCAGTGGCCGAGGGTTTGCGGGCTGGTGAAATGCCCGCGGTTGGCAAACACGATCGCGCACATGTGGGCGTTGAAGACCTCGGTCCCTGTGGGTGCGTGGGCATACATCTCGCCGCCCGCGTCGCGTGCCGGCGTGGCCATGGCCTTCATCGCTTCATACGCATAGTCCCAGGTAGCGCCGCCGTATTCCAGGCCGCTCAGCAGGGGGTGGGCGGTTTCCCATAGCAGCCACCCACGATCGCCGATCGTCGTCTTGTAGAACTCCGGCAGAAACTTGCCCGCCCCCTCCTTGAAGCGAACCCCGTAGTTGTAGCCGAACAGGAATCCCGGCCGTGCTTCCTTCAGGCGGTCCATATATCGCCTGGCGTTGCGAACCGCGTGATGATCCGACTCGGGATATCTGGGGTTCAGATTGCCTTCGATGTCATAGAAGTCGGACGAGCCATAATCGCCGCTCACGGTCCATTGACCGTCCCAGCGGGCACCGTCAAACCCCCACATCTCCGCCCCGGCGATGAGCGCTTCCGTTCCCTTGTCCACCGCGCTCGGATTGACGAAGCTGCCCATGGTGACGGCCATCTTGTAGGTATCTTCCGGGACCACGCCGGGCTGCCCGCCGGTATCTTCCACGTCGAAACGGGCATACCACTGACCGGTGCCCAGGTACGTCGCCCACTCCGGGTGTTCGCGCAGGATTTCCCACGAGTGTCCGCCCCAGAATCCATGGTTGACGTACGTCAGCACCTTCATGCCGTTCTTGTGGGCCTCCTCGATGTAGGTCTCGAGGGTGGTCCGGTTGTACGGCGTGTATCGCTCGTTTCCCCACCACTCGTCCGTCTCGGGCGCGAAGTCACAAAAGCTGGAAGGCGACCACATCCAGATTTCAGCCATGGTCACGTAGTTGCGGCGCAAGCCGGGGATCGTCTGCTCACGAATCGCCTTGTCCGTCCCCGCCATGACACTGACAAAGGAGTATTGTGAGACCAGCGGCGCGTGGTCCGTCACCGTGAAGAACTCCCGCGCGCGGCTCTCCTCGACGCCGTCCTGTGTGAGCACGGCCACGACTTCGTGACCAAAGTCCTCGGTCAGTAGTGCGTCGACTACGACCTCCCCGGTTGACCCTGGTTCAACTTCGACGGCGCGACGCAAGACCTCCCGTTTCGTGGCCAGCTCCGTGATCAGGGTCACGGTCAGATCCGCCTGCCGTGCCGACTCCGCCGTGTTGCTGATCGTGACCGTGATCTGTGCCGATTCCCCGGGGGCATAGAGCAGTTTCTCGGGCCAGGCCCGAACCACCTCGAGGCTTCCAGCGCAGGTCGTCGCGGCGAGGCCCCACGCGATACAGCAAACGAAAAGCTTCTGTATCTTCATCGCGAAGCAGCGTAGGCCGGGCGGCCCTCTTTGATCAGCTGGATCTCCTCCCCGGGATCGATCGGGAAATCGAATACAGCCCCCAGATCGATTTGGAGATTCGGGAAAGATGCACTTTCCAGGCTATCCTTCTTCTCGAAGAGTTGGACGAGGCGATAGGATGCACCGTCGAGGCGATACACCTCGACGCAGGAAGGATACGGGGTCGCCAGCCAAACTTCCGGCACTTCGCTGCGTGCGTACAATTCAAGCTTCCGGCCGCGGTCGTGGAGGGTCGAGGAGGGAGAGAGAATCTCGATGACCAATGACGGCGGCCCCTCGAAGTGGGTGCCCTTGTTCTGCTTCGGGTCGCAGATCACGAAGAGATCCGGTTGCACCACGTCGGTTTCTGAGAGTTTGAGGTCCATGGGGGCGGGATAGATTTCACACTTTCTATCTGTAAAGTACGCTTCCAGCAGACAGTCAAGTTTGTGGAGGATTCTCTGGTGCCGGGAGGTGGGACTTGCGGACATGGCGTACGGTTCGCCGCCGATGATCTCCCAGCGTTCGTCGTTCCCCCAACTCCGGTAATCGCTCCAGGCGAACGGAGCCCCATCTGCATTCCGTGGCTCAACCATGAACGTAGTATGTACCCGGGCGGGCAAAATGGCAACTCGTCAGGTCATCTTCTTGTGGGATCAGGATCGAATGGCACGAAGATAAGCTCTCATCGAAATTCCAGACCGTGTTCGTGATGAAGGGGTTTTGTTAATGACGAATGACGAAATACCCAATGACGAGAGAAGCCAGAATGACGAAATCCGAAACCGATTGGACCTCTTTTCGAGGAGGAGGGCACCTGTCCTTCGTCATTCGGGGTTCGGGATTCGGATTTCATTAGGCATTGTGTAGTCTTTGGTCCCTATGAAAACCGTCTTCGTTCATTTCAGCAATCACTTCGATCTCATCTGGCGGCGGGGCTGGGAGCGGGATTACATCTATCAAGGGCGGCGCTATTTGAGCTACCAGCAGCTGCAAGAACTTTGCCTGCAGCAGAACCTCGACGTGGCCGAAAGCGGTGACGGTGCCTACGCCGTGGAGCAGGCGCTCACCATTCGCGCCTTTCTGGAGAAGCACCCCGATGCAAAAGTCCGGGTGCAGAATCTTTACGCGGAAGGCCTCTTCGAAATGCTGGGCGCGGGCGAGGCCATCATCGATGTCAATCTCTGCAGCTTTGAAACCATGTGTCGCAACCTGGCCAGTGGCGTCCGTTACTGCCGCGATGAGCTCGGCATGCCGCCGCTGCTGGCGAACCACACCGATGGGTTCGGCTCCTCCGCCCAGTTCCCGCAGGTGATCCGCAAATGCGGCCTTCCCGGCATCACGGAACAATCGTACTCCAAACCGGATAACCTATACTGGCGCGGGTTGGATGGTTCCACGATCTTCATCTGGAAGGATGTGCCGGGACGCACATACTTCTATGACCACTGCTATCATCAGCCTTGTCCCACCTGCCTCGGTTCGGACGCCGGACCATGCCCCACCTGTCGGGGGATGGGATTGGACCTCGCCCTGAACACCTACCCGCCGTTCGAGCCGGTAGCCGATGTCCAGTTGGCTGGGGACCTCGCGCAATACCTCGTGTACTCCGAAGAAATGCTGCCCCCGGTCGGGTTCACCGGCAATTTCGAGCCGTGGCAGAAAGTGCAGCCCGACGTGACCTATTGCTGGGGCACGCCTCGCGCGCTGCGGGAACTCTGGGCACCGTTGGCTGCAGCCATTGATTCCCCGCCCGCCGATCAACTTTCCGCCGGTGTGGAGAACAATCCGGTACAGACCGGCGGCTATGTCAGCCGGATCGGGATCAAGCAGCAGGCCCGGCGCTGCGAGGCGACCTACTACGGATGGGAAACCGCAATTGCCTCCACCTTCCCGGTGCGGTTGGATGCCGCGCGCTGGGAGCCGATGTTCCTCGAACTGCCGCTGATCTTCTTTCATGACGCGATCACCGGCACCCACCAGGATACGGCCTTCGAAGAATTGACCGACCGATTGGGAGACCTCGGCAGGTCGGCGACCGAGGAAGGGCTGCGGGTTCTGCGGGAAGCCGGCCGGGACGTGAGCGCGCCAACGATTGATTCCGGATTCTCCGGCCAGTCCCTCCTCATCTTCAATCCCGCAACCAGCGCGGACCCGGTGCGGGTCCCGTTGGAGGTCCCGGGTTGGCGCGACGCGCCCTGCCTTGCCGCGCGGGATGAGGCCGGTATTCTCTACCCGGTGGTCTACGACTGGCATGGCTGGTCGCCGCTCCAACCGGCGGAGCCGCCCAGGACAACGGCCGCGGTCGGGCCCTCGGCTTCGCCCCGGCCCCGCCGGGGGAGTGCCGTGATCGAAGCGATGGATCTCCGTCCGCTGGCTTGGTCGCGGCTGCGCGTGGAAACCTGCCCCGATCCCCAACCGGTCGAAGGCATGGTACTGGGGAATTCGCACCTCGAGATGACCTTGGGCGAGCATGGCGTCGATCGGATCATCGACCGGGCTTCTGGTGCCGAAGTGAATGGTGAAGCCGTCGGCATCGGCGGCCTGGTCCTGGAAGAAGACGAGGGCGACCTGTGGGGAACGCGGAAGAAGCCGGCATTCCGGAATGCACTGGCAGAGTTCACCCGCTACCTTGGCGCCCTGAAATTCAGCGGATACCAGGAGGCGTATTACGGCGGACGCTACGAACCCTGCGAGCAGTTCGGGCGGGAAGGCGATCCCAACCTGTTTGCCCTCTCCTGGTATGTCACGGTCCGGCTGTTGGACGATGCCCGCCGGGTGGATTTCGGCTTTGAGGTATTCTGGCAGAGCGTCAACCGCCGTGTCCGTGCCCTGTTTCCGGTCCAGTCCCCGTCCGATACCGCCTGGTACTCGATTCCCGGCGGCTGGTTGGAACGGCCCCGGTACGAACAGACCGGGACCCATCTCTGGAGCCCAAACGGCGATTGGCCCGCCCTGCATTTCGTGGCGACCCGGCCGGGCGCGGCCGATGTCGGCTGGGCGGTGGTGAATCGTGGGACGCCGTCGGCGCGGGTGGAAGACGGGCAGATCCTGGTGTCCCTGCTCCGCTCCCCGGGTTTCAGTTACTGCCTGGAACGGTACGCGCAGGACTATCCTATGCCCACCAGCACCATGGGCGACGGCGGGTGGCACCACTTCGGATTGAGCCTGTTGCCGCACGCCGGCCTTGCCGACATGCCGCGCCTGGCCGCCACGGCGAGCGCCCGCAACCAGTTGCTGCCGGCCATGGTGGATCGGTCGATCGACGATCCGCCGCCGATCGGGTGGCGAGTCGAGGCAGAAGGCATTGAGGTGATCTCGGTGAAGCGACCGTTTCAAGCCGACGCCGGTGGTGATGCGGTAATCCGCCTGCTCAATCTGCGCGCCGAACCCAACCGGGCGGAGCTTCAATTTTCACCGGTGGAAACCCAAAAGGTTTTCACCTGCCTGTTGACCGAGGATGTGCCCGTGGCCGTCCCGGTTCGCGACGGCAGATGCGAACTACCCTTCGATCCGTTCGAAGTGAAGACGCTGCTTGTTACTGTCGATTGATCTGGCGGGTTATGCGGAATGCAGGTTCCCGATCCGGAGAATTTTCGGGTCCCGCGATTGTGTCCAGGGGATCGAGTAGGGGATGCCGGGGTAGAGATCGAAGGAGTTATCTGCGAGGGGCGTTTCGCCATCGAGGTCCAGGCAGCCCCCCCAACAGAATGTGTCGCATCCGAAGATTTCGATGCTATCTTTCACGCCGACCCGAATGGCACTTCTGACTTAAGCTGCCGCTCCGATGTGGTCATTTCATGACCCATCCATTCTCAATACGGCGGGGACCGCCGTCTCCATATTCATATCTTCGTTCTTATCAAGATGTTGTCTCATTCCTGGAGACGGCGGTCCCCGCCGTTCCCGAGAATGAATTGATCATGATAAGGCCTTAAGTCAGTGCCATTCCACGCTGACCCGTACGTCGGCCGGAGCCTACAAGATTGTTGCCGAATACATGGAAGGGGCTCGACACTTCGTTCCGTCAATCGATACCCTATCGACAGACAGTGGGGCCGCAGATAGTGGAGCCGGGTGACTCGTACAGTGTCGCTCGTCTGTAACGAAAGGAGATTCGAAATGACGACTCATCACATACCGGTGTTGGCATTGATGATTGCGACGGCTGCGGTCAATGCATTCACCTCAGACGCGAACGCACGATACGGAGAGGTGGATGCGAGCCGCTACGAGAGTCTTGACGCGGCCATTACCGCGATGGGTTCGGCGGTTGCGACGCTGGTTGTGAGTTCTGATACCGTCGTTTCCACCGGCGTAAATGTCCCGTCAACGCTCCATGTTCGGGTAACCGGCGGCGGACGACTCACAAATTCGGGTTCCGGGACGATTACTTTCAGCGGGCCGTTTGAGGCGCCGTTGCGACAGGTCTTCAGCGGATTTCCAGCGGCTGGAATCAAGTTTCGCGCCGGAGCGGTTACCGAGGTCTATCCCCAATGGTGGGGCGCGCTGGGCGACAATGAGTCAGATGACACGTTCGCGGTTCAAGCCGCATTAGACGCTTGCAATCGCGTGGTTATCCCGCCCGGGCAGTACAAGATACTGTCGACGCTTCTTGTCGACGACCGAATGGGATTTACGCTGACAGGGGCGGGGATGAAGACAACCGCCCTGGTTGCCGGGACGCCCGGTATGGTGATTTTTCGGGTTCGAAACTGCATCTATTCGTCATTCAGCGATATATATCTTAATGGGAACTCCAAAGCGGCCAATGCCCTTGTCATCGATCAACACCGTGGAGGGTCTTATGTCACCAACACGGATTCCTTCAACCGCATGTGGTTCGGATACGCGACCAGATGCGCGGTCGTGGTCGGAGACGACAACAATGGCCAAACGGACAACCTTTCATTTAACGAATGTATTTTTTCGAACTCGCCCACGCTGGTGCAGGTGCGGGGAATTGTCACCCTGGGCATTCGGTTCAATGGCGGCTCCTTGAACTACCCGTCAATCGTCGGGTTCGATTTGATCGCGGGCGGAGAGGTGAGTATCAGTAGAATGCACTTTCTTGGCGGATTCGATGAGGGAACCTATCCGTCCATCGCCATGGTGCGGAGGGCCGGCACGTTCGGCCACGTTGTGCTCACCGAGAACGAAATGGAGTCCTACGGCCCGGCCCTCGTCGGCCCCGACGATACGGGGTTTGCCAATACATGGCCCATCGAACTGATCGGTAATACGTTCGGATATACAGGCCCCGCGGGATCCGCCGTGATCGACTACCGGCAACGTGGCCCGCTCATCATTATCGGCGGAGACATTAATAGCACCGAGGACGCGGACTTCAACTACATCCCTCCAGGGAGGGATGCGATGCTTTACGATGTGGGTGTTCGTTACATGAACGTCAACCTGGTCATGGGGCCATTCGGCACTCGCTCCGGACGAAGAGCCGGTGGCGAATTAATGGCTGGATCCCCAAGCGGCAACATCATTGGGAGCGGACCGGTCGTTGGCGGGACGGGGCTTACGCTGGGATCGGGAACGGCAGACGACAGTATCTACAGAACCCTTGCCCATCGCGGCGGCGGGGGATCGGCCAATATGACTCAGGTGGCATACACGACAACGGGTGTTGGTTCCACCGCGAAAATCATCGCCCCCCTGGAGCAGAATGCCGGGTTGGTAATCGTGGCAGGCACAGACGGGAACAATTCCTTTGTCGATCTTGTTCTCACGGGGAATTCACTCGCGCCGACCGTGGTGGCCGGGAACACAGCGACGGGGAACCCGCCGGCACGGACATACTCCGTATCTGGTTTCGCCCTGAAGCTTGCCGTGACATCGGGAATCTACCGGACGAACACGCATAGCCTGCAGTTGGCGGCGAGATAGCTTATGGTTCCATGTACAGGGGACTTCAACCCCATCAGTTCACGCCCATGCTGGGCGTACACAAAAAGCTGAAGGAGACGGAGAACGGCGCTCCGCTCCTTCGCTGTTCAGGAAATCGAGGTTGCAATGCAGATCATGCCAAATGTGTTTCTCGTAAACGGTTTTCCATACGGTCAGAGTCAGAACGGGTATGTAGTGCGAATTGGGAATATACTGGTGATGATCGACTCCGGCGATCTCTCCACCGATGCATTCGATTTGGTTGAAGGCAATTGCGCAACCTGGGGCATCGCCCTCAGTGAGATCTCATATCTCCTGGTGACTCACGCGCACTTCGATTACGCAAGTCATGCCGCCGCCCTTCAGCGCGTGGGGGCGAAAATTGTTACGAATCAGGACGGTGCGGACGCATTGGCATCCGGTGACGACCGATGTATAGGCTATGCCATATGGAATGCGACTGCTTGTTTCCGGGGCATGGCCCGCCCTGTTTGACCCACGGCAAGCGATTGGTTGAGTTGGCGTATACCAAAGCCATGACGGACTTGAGGTAGGCGAATGTCGAAACTACGGAGAGTATCATGATCCAACGACAACAACAATCGGCGATGGCAGCAGGTGTCTTGTTGCTCTTGTGCTCCTCGATCAACAGTCAATGCGGAGAAAAGAGCCGCCTTGTCTCAAACTTAGAGGCGGGCAAAAAACAAACAGTAGTGACGTATGGGACAAGCCTTTCGCAGGGCGCGTCATGGGTAGTACAACTCTCCGAAGAGTTGAATCGGCGCTATCCCGGGCTCGCGACCGTGATCGACACCGGTCAGGGACCCAAGCAGCCCGCCGCACGGTGCCAGTGGGGCGTGGACAACATCGAACCCGTGATTTCAACACAAAATCACGATACGGTGTTTATCGAGTTCGCGGCCTGGGATTCCTACCTGCCCTTCAAGGTGACGCTGCCGAAAGCACGTGCGAATCTGAAAAAAATGATTGATCGCCTGCTTGTGGCGAATGAGTCGTGCGAGATTATTCTGATGGTGATGAATCCGCCAACCGGCGTTCATCTCGAAACGCGACCCCAAATCGAAATCTACAACCAGATGTATCGAGACGTGGCGAAGCAGCGTCACTTGATGCTCATCGATCATTGGCCAAACTGGCAAAATATTTTGAAGGCCGGCGACTACGCCGTCTATGTGCCCGACGGAATCCATCCGAATGCCGAGGGCTGCGGGGAAATCATTACGCCGGAAATTGTGAGAGCATTGGGAATGGAAGCCGAACAAACTCCTGCAGACAACCACCAAAGGGCTGCGCCTGGGGGATGACTCAGGCGATCTTGAACGGGAGGAAACTTTACGTTGTAGACGCCCACCGGGGCGATTTGCTGCCGCAATATGTTGTGAAGGCAGATACGTTGCTTGCAGCGTTCATGGAGTTGAGGCGGGAGTTGGCGGCGGGTATAGGTGGTCGATAGTACGCTCCATCATTCTGTCGGCACCCTCATGTCCGCCAACCATTCGTCGCTAACCAGCTTCCCCAGAAGAAAATGCTTCCGGTCCGGATACCAGATGACACGCTGTTCTCTGTGCTCGGTCAGACTCGAATAAGTGCCCATCTCCGTGCGAAACTGTACACCAGCAGGAGTGCCATCGCTATCAGCAAGTTTCTTCGGCGGGCTGAACCATATTGGCTGGCGGGCTTGCGATCTGAACTCTCCCACCGAGAGAAACATTGATCTGCGATTCAACGTATTCGGCTTTGTCCACTTGCCTTCGCCGAGCCCTATACCGTATCCCATGCTGCCATCGTTGTTGTGGTGCTGCAGAAGGAATCGGCCGTCCTGAAGAGCATACAACGGTGGTGGGCTCCCCGGATGGAGGACTCGCTCCCCGTTGTCCTTGTAACGCAAGGGTTCGGCCGGCCGCCAACTGGCCCCGTCATCTTCGGAGACAGAGTACCAGACGTACCCTGTAAGAGACCTCATGACCATAAAGAGCCAGCCGTTAGGTAGCAGGACGATGCAGGGCTCAAAGAGACCCCTCAGGGCGAGTCCCTCGGCCGGTTTGACCGGCTCCTCCGGAAGCCAGGTTATTTGGAGATCCTTCGGATCGGGGCCCTCGTCGATATTATCGAAACGCATCATCTCCATGCAGGCGTTGCCGGTCGCAGGATCAGGCTCGCTGGGCCAATGACTAAAGGGTTCCAGCCAACGGTCTTTCGAATCTCGAATCGGTTTGCACCAAGGTTCCCAGCTGGGGGGAATCCCCGGATCGGGATGATCCACTCCCTCCCGCAGGCCGAAGGGAATCTCCACAGGCTCAGCCCAACTGCATCCTTCGTCGTCAGAGTATCTACAGCGCACCGGACCGGTATAGAAGTTGTTGCGATCGGCGATTCTGACGCGCTTGCGGTAAAAGCAGTAAATGCGACCCGAGCGAGCCACAACCGGGAAACCAGCCAGGGCAATCCTGAATCGCCCATCCGTGGGCCCGTCAATTTCCATCGGCTCCGTCCAGTTGACTCCGCCGTCGCTGCTTCGGGCACAGACCACACAGGTATTGTCTGCTCCTTCATATGTGGCCTGCGTCCAGAACGCCAGCAAGTACCCGCCGGGCGTCTCGGTCACCAACAGACAGGAATTGTCGGTATCAGGGCCGATGACCTGCTTGGGCAGGTAGACAACAAAATCCGGATTGCTTCTTTTCCATTCGTCTGTATAGCAGATACGTTTCGTCATGTTCGTGTTAACTCCTCAGGAGACATTGCAATGTGAAATCATGTCGGCAGATTAATTCTCATTCTCGCGTACGCCCATTCTCTCCGGCCAACTAATTAGTAACGCACCCATTGGCTCGTGATCCAGTGGAATCGCCGGCGAAGCGCGCTCCGCATACAAATCGCCGTGATTCATTCGATGCTGGTATGAAGGCTTCAAAACGACGCTTGGAGCCGGCGCACTGTGTTGTTACCAACATCCCGGGCCATTGGCGCCCGGCAAGGGGCATTTGCCAGGAAAATAGCAGGGCGAGGGCATTCCCCAATGTGAGCTCATCAGCGAACTCGAAAAATCAGCGTTAGAAAACGTCAATTCTTGAATTTACGTTTGGTCCCATTTTCCCATACGGTAGCCGGCTGAAGGGGAGGCGTTTAAGCCAACGATATCGCCTCATCTTGTTACACCCGATTTCCAGAACGATTGAATAATGAACCCTGAGATGGCTAAAATGTGGGGGTCTAGGTTCGCTGTGGGGGCGAATTCTTGTTCCTTCGCTATGAAGGCGCGCCAATTCCATCGCAGCGGCAAGATATCGTTAGTAGGTGTGTAGCGCCTAGCGCAACTCGAATACCGGATTCGTGTCAGAGTCGATTTCGCCCCCAAGGAAGTTTGCTGGCCAAGCTGCCCGAGATTCGTATAATACGCAAGGCGTCATGATCGAGCAAGCACTGGCAGGCGCAGCCGATCTGGGAGGCCGCGCCGGCGGAGGCGAGTTTCCCCACAAAGGGGACCACTTGACACTCGGCCCTTCAACAGAAAGGAAACCATGAAAACACAAATAGTCACACTCGCAACCGCAGGACTCGCAGCCCTCGCTGGCTTCACACACGCGCAAGATGCTGCCGACACGCCCCAAGCCAAACTGACCCTGATCAGCAGCGTCAACATTTTCGATGGGACGTCGGACAAGCTGCACGAGAACATGCATGTCCTTATTAAGGACAATCTGATCGAGCAGATCTCCGACGAACCCCTGGCTATTATCCAAACCGACAACGTCACCATGATCGACGGCAGGGGGCGTACGCTGATGCCCGGCTTGATCGATTCGCATGTGCATTTGACCTACTCGGGCACACCGCATTACGATCCCTGATCGGGAAGCCATGCGCTGGGATCAACTGGCGGCAGTGCAGGTGGTTAACGCGCGTGAGTTCTTGATGGACGGTTTCACGACGGTGCGCGATGCAGGCGCCTGCTATGACGGGGTGAAGAAAGTAGTGGATCAGGGACTGCTCGTCGGGCCGCGTATCTACCCCAGCGGCGGTGTGTTGAGCCAGACTTCCGGGCATGCGGACTGGCGGTCGGTTTCACAGCGGAATCCCGGACTCACGGGTACGCAGGACAACAACCTGGGACGCCTGGGTCTGATGCATCTCGTCGATGGCGTTGATCAGGTTCTGGCGGCGATCCGCCAGAACCTCAGCCAGGGTGCGACGCAGATCAAGATGACCACCGGAGGCGGCATCTCGTCGACACTGGATCCGCTGCACACGGTGCAGTTCTTGCGGGAAGAAATCGAAGCGGCAGTCCGAGCCGCTGCAGACTGGGACACCTACGTTCTGGTTCACGCCTACACGGATGAGGCCGTGAATCGTTCACTGCAAGCCGGGGTAAAATGCATCGACCACGGTCAGATGATGAGCGAGAAGGCCATGAAAATGCTCGTCGAAAAAGGGGCTTTCCTGTCGCCCAACATGGCGGCCCTCTCCGAGGAGGTGCTTCAGCATCCCGTCTACGGGAAGGGTGTGTTTGGCGAGAAGACACGCCAGTTTGTGGACGGCGCCAAGAATTTCGTGCCCCTGGTCAAGAAGTACAAGCCCAAGGTGGTTTACAATACGGATGTGGTGGCTACCGACCCGGTTGGAAGCAGGGGGATTCGAGACTACAATCTGTATTCTCATGCGAAAGCCTTCGGCAACTTCGAGACGCTTCGCGCTTTGACTTCCGTGGGCGGCGAGCTGATGGCGCTCACCGGGAAACACAATCCGTATCAGGAAGGCAAGCTGGGCGTGATCGAGCCTGGCGTCTATGCCGACATCATCTTGCTGGACGGCAATCCGCTTGAAGATATGACCGTACTGGGTGCGCGTCCAAAAATGTTCGAGGGCGAAGCGCGTGAAGAAGAAGGTTTCAAGACCATGCGTCTCATCATGAAGGACGGGAAGATCTACAAGAACACGTTGTAGGGAAGGAAGCAGGATGCAGGATACGTTTTCCTGAACCCTGAACCCTGAACCCTGAACCCTGAACCCTGAATCTTGAATCAGCAACCAAAGGAGAAAAGGAAATGATGAGGGTAGTGACCACACTCATTACTGCCGGACTCATGACTTCGGCGGCTTTCGCCGCCGACTACGACATCGTCATCCTCAACGGCCGGGTCATGGACCCGGAAACAGGTTTCGATGAGATTCGTAGTGTCGGCATCACGGGCAACCGGATCACCGCGATCACAGAGGAGGAGATTTCGGGCGCAAAGATCATTGATGCCACGGGTCTGGCCGTTGTGCCCGGATTCATCAACACCCATAGCCATTCCTTTGCCCCCTTCGATCAGAAGATGATGGCGCACGACGGCACGACGACCCTACTGGATACCGAAGGCGGAGCCGCGAGTGCGGAGCTATTCTACGATAAGTATGCAGAGAACTCGTTCCTGAACTACGGAACCGGCATCAGTCACGAGGAAGTACGGCGCGTGGTCCTGGACGGAATTTCCCTCGAGAAGTCTTCAGACCCCACGGGGATCCTGGTTTCCCGGGGCTTGGCGGAAGAAGACGGCCGCGGCTCGTGGGCACTGGATACGCCCAACCCCGAACAGCACGCGCAAATCCTGACGCTGTACGAGCAGGGCATGCGCGATGGCGCAATCTCGGTCAATTCTACGGTAGGCTACATGGGGTACGGGACGCCGACCTACGAAATATTCGACCTGCAGAAAATCGCGAAAAAATATGATCGTATCTTTGGGGCACACACCCGATTCGGCCCCACCGAAAGTCTGCCCGCGAATTACACCCTGGGTGTCCGGGAGGTGATTGCCAATGCGGTGGCCCTGGACGGCGCACTCATCCTTTCCCATATCAACAACCAGAACTGGAACGAAACCTACGAATTGGCCCGCCGTCTCCAGAAACGCGGGATGATCATCTTTGCGGAATATTATCCCGCCGTGACCGGAAACCCTAATATCGCTACACCCCAGCTACTGCCGGACAAGATCAAGCTGAACAACATCGTTGTGACCCGCGACATCTACAACCCCGATACGGGCAAACTCTTTGAGTCTGAGGAAGCCTTTTTCAAGATGCAGAAAGAGTCGCCGGAAAAGGCGATCTTTATCAAACTCCGCCCCGAAGAGTGGATGAAGCAGTGGCCCCATATGAAGGACATCGCCATCGCCAACGATTCGATTGCGTATTATGACGAGAACGGCGAGTTACTCCCCATCGACGCGCACTTCAGCAAGTACGGCGGACATCCCCGCAATGCGGGCACCTACGGGATTGTTTTTCGGGAGGCCCGTGAGCAAGGAATCCCGCTCATGGATATCGTGAACAACGCGTCCTATATCCCCGCGAAATATTTCTCCATGGTGGGACTTAAGGCCATGGAGGAGCGTGGTCGGATGCAGGAGGGCATGATTGCCGATATCACGATGTTCGACCCTGATACGATTGCGGAAACGGCCACTATGAAAATGGGAGAACGCGGCTCCTACACGAAGGGCATTCCCCACGTGATGGTGAACGGACAATTGGTCATCGAGAACGGGGTCGCCAACACGGACCTCAGGGCGGGCCAGCCCATACGCTATGAACTCATCTCCGAAGGCACGATCGAGTTGGACTACAACGACAAGCCATACCAGTGGCACGCGGACCTTCCCGGTGAAGCGCCCGTACACCGGAAGCCATCAAAGCCCGTCAAGCAGCAAAGCGGTGTTGAGCACAAGCATCCGGTCCCGGTGGGGCTGGCCTCGCTGAATGCCTGTTGCCCTATGTAGAGAGAAGGACCTTGTCGAGTGGGTCCGTGCCACTCGCCACGAAATTGACGAAAGGAAAATAGGATGAAGCAACTACTGACCACCATCGCGGCCATGGCCGTATTAACCGGCATCACCCTGGCGCAAGAGGCGGCCAAAGAAGTACCGAAGCAGGTGCTCTTCAAGAACGTAAAGGTCTTCAACGGGACGGACGACCAACTCCATGACGTCGATGTACTTGTGGAGGAGAACCTGATCAAAGCCATTGGCCGGGAGCTCGGTGCCAGTGACGATGCCACCGTGATTGACGGCGGCGGGCGCACGCTCATGCCGGGATTGATTGATTCACATGTTCATCTGACCTTTTCAGGAACGCCGCATTCCATTCCAGATCGTGAGGCCATGCGCTGGGATCAGCTGGCGGGCACACAGGTTCTCAATGCTAGGGAATTCCTAATGGACGGCTTTACCACCGTGCGCGATGCGGGTGCCTGCTACGACGGTGTAAAGAATCTGGTTGATCAAGGATTACTCATCGGCCCCCGAATCTACCCGAGCGGTGGAATCCTCAGTCAAACATCCGGCCATGCGGATTGGCGCTCAGTCTCACAAAGAAACCCAGGGCTAACGGGCACACAGGATAACAATCTGGGCCGCTTAGGCTTGATGCACTTGGTTGATGGAGTTGACCAGGTGATTGCGGCGACTCGGCAAAACCTTAGTCAGGGGGCGACCCAAATCAAAATGACCACAGGTGGTGGTGTTTCATCCACGTTAGACCCTCTGCATACCAGCCAGTTCTTTCTGGAGGAAATCGAAGCCGCAGTAAAAGCGGCGAAGGATTGGGATACATACGTTTTAGTCCATGCCTACAACGATGCAACCGTGAAGCGTTCTCTGGCAGCTGGTGTAAAGTGCATAGATCATGGGCAGATGATGAGTGAAGATTCGATGAAGATGCTTGTCGAAAAAGGGGCCTTTCTTTCCCCTAACATGGCGGCGCTATCGGATGAGGTATTGCAACACCCCGTTTATGGGCAGGGGGTATTTGGTGAGAAGACGCGCAAATTCATCGATGGCTCACAGAATTTTGTCGAGCTGGTGAAAAAGTATCAACCGAAAGTGGTCTATAATACGGATGTCGTTGCGACCGACCTGGTTGGAAGCCGCGGAATTCGCGATTTCAACCTATTTATGCATGCCCAGGCGTTCGGCAATTTTGAAACACTGAAATCGATGACTTCCACTGGGGGCGAACTGGTAGCCCTAACGGGAAAACACAATCCGTACCCAGCAAAATTGGGCGTGATCGAGCCCGGCGCTTATGCCGATATAATCCTGATTGAAGGCAACCCGCTCGAAGACATGACGGTTCTTGGCGCTCGCCCAAAAATGTTCGAGGGTGAGCCGCGTAAGGAGGAAGGCTTTAAGACAATGAAGCTCATTATGAAAGACGGAAAGATATATAAGAATACGCTGTAAGAAGGTACGAGGGTCGAGTGTCCCTCCTTCGCTCTTTGAGCTACGGCGGGCAAGCGAGGGGAAGATAAGGGCTTGGAACGAGTCACCCCTTGACACTCGACCCTTTCCTCTTGACCATCCTCCCCCATGCCCAACGCCATCACAATCAAGAACGTCGAATTCCGCTGGAGTGCCAAGCATCCAAACGCGGTTGCCATTGAACAACTCAACGCAGAGGCTGGAGAGCGTCTGTTTGTGGCCGGGCCCAGTGGAAGCGGCAAGAGCACGCTGTTGAGCCTGTTGGCCGGCGTGGTTACGCCCCAGCAGGGCAGCGTGACGATGCTGGGTCGCCCTATCAGCCAGATGACCCCGGCGCAACGGGACCATTTCCGTGCCGACCATATCGGCTACATCTTCCAGATGTTCAACCTCGTGTCCTACCTGACCGTGGTCGAGAACGTCACGCTCCCGCTCCGTTTCTCCAAAAAGCGCTGGAAAATGGCGGGCGGCCACTCGGCGGCCTCCGAAGCCATACGACTACTGGAGCACCTGGGCATGGGCGACCCCGAACTTTTGCACCACCCCGTAACGGAATTGAGCGTGGGTCAACAACAGCGTGTCGCGGCCGCCCGCGCCCTGATCGGCCAACCGGAGATCCTCATTGCCGATGAACCCACCTCTTCCCTCGACGCCGATAACCGGGAGAGTTTCATCAACCTGCTGTTTCAGGAATGCGCCGGGCAGAAGACGACGCTGGTCTTCGTGAGTCATGACGTGGCGCTGGCGGAGATGTTCGACCGGACCGTAGAGCTGCCTTCGGCAGCGATGCGCGACGTGGGATGCGAGATGCGGGATGGTCTTGGTCATCCCGAAACACGCATCCCGATACCCGTATCAGCGCAAAAGGAGGTCACGAAGTGACTCCTTTTGCCCTCTCCCTCAAGAGCCTCCGCAACCGACGCTTCACGGTGGGGCTGACGGTTGCCTCCATCGCACTGAGCATAGCGTTATTGCTCGGCGTGGAGCGTATTCGCCGGGAGGCGCAGACCAGTTTCACCAGTACCATCTCGGGTACTGACCTCATCGTTGGGGCCCGTACGAGTCCGGTTCAGTTATTGCTATCGTCGGTGTTTCGACTGAGTGATGCCTCCAACAACATGGATTGGAACTCCTACGAAGCCATTGCCTCCTATCCCGGGGTGTCATGGACCATCCCGATATCCCTGGGCGACAGCTATCGTGGCTTCCGTGTGCTGGGTACCACCAGTGCCTATCTTGACCACCTCCAATACGGAAAGAAGCAATCCCTTCGCCTCGAGACGGGGGAATGGTTCAGCGAAGAGCACGGGGTCGTGCTCGGTGCAGAGGTAGCAAACCGCCTCGGACACCGTGTTGGTGATGAGGTCGTGGTCGCCCATGGGGCCGGTGAAGTCAGTTTCATTGAACACGACGAGCATCCCTTCACGGTAACCGGGGTCCTGGCCCCCACGGGCACCTCGGTTGACAGGACTGTGCATGTCGCCCTGAAAGGTATCGACGCCATTCACGAAGGCATGGAAGCGGGACAGCATGAGCACAGCCACGACCCACTGGCGATGGCTCACGGGGAACACCCGGTGACGGACAAAGGTGCCTCAATCACCGCCTTCTTTATAGGCCTTAAATCCCGGACCGCGGCCCTGGGCGTTCAGCGCATGGTGAACGAGTACCGGGGCGAGCCGCTCAGCGCGGTGATGCCCGCGGCGGCCCTGCAACAGTTGTGGGAGATCGTGGGCGTGGTCGAGCGGCTGCTCCTGGCCGTGTCGGGATTCGTGGTACTGGTCGGCTTGGCCGGCATGCTGGTGGCCCTGATGACCAGTCTTAACGAGCGTCGTCGCGAGATGGCGGTCCTGCGTTCTGTCGGAGCAAGGCCGGGTCACGTCCTCGGACTGGTTGTAGGAGAGGCCGCACTCGTTACGCTGCTCGGCGTGGTTCTGGGCTTCCTTTTTCTCCAGTTGTTAATCGTAATAGGTGGTCCCACGGCAGCCGTGCGCTTTGGCCTGTTCATTTCGACGGGACTCCCCACGGCGTGGGACCTGGTTCTGTGCGGAATCGTATGTATCGCGGGCATCCTGGTTGGTCTTGTCCCCGCCTACAGGAGTTATCGCTATGCATTGGCGGACGGACTGATGGTGAGAGTTTGAGGAAGTGTCGAGTGTCGAGTGTCGAGTGTGTGAGTGGAGTTCAGCCTCTTCTGATTGCGTTCGTTGTGTATCTGGCATCGAGCATCCAGCATCAAGCATACGCGGCGGATCCGCGAACCGTCGGCTGGGATGACCTGAAGGTCCAGGTGGAGTTCGAGGACCCGTTCGAGGCGCTTACCGAAGAGCAACTGATGCATCTCGGCATTTACGCCAGGGTTGAGGCGATGAAGGAGTATGCCCCCGACAAGGTTTCGGAAGGGATGGCCACGGAGTCCGAAGAAGCCGCGAAGAAGCTGCGGGAAGAGAAGGTTGATATCGAAGGCCTTCTCGCTAAGCGCGAAGAGATCAAGCAGCTTCGCATGCAGCGTGCCAGCGCCACCAACCCCGAGTTAGAGGGCACACGCATCCGTATGCCCGGCTACGCCCTGCCGCTGGAATACGACGGTAAAGAGGTTGTGGAATTCTTGCTCGTGCCCTGGGTAGGCGCCTGCATTCACACCCCCCCCCCCCGCCCAACCAGATCGTTTCTGTAGAGGCTGACAAAGCCTTCTCCATGGCAAGCCGCTTCGAACCGGTCTGGATCGAAGGCACCATGAAAACGGGGGATGGCCAGGAAAAACTTTTTCTCGTCGATGGAACCGCCGACATCAACATCGGCTACTCCATGCAATCTGCCACCGTAGAGCCTTACCGGTCGGGTCCCAAAGCGGAGGTGCGACCGGCGAAGCACTGAAGGGCGAAGCTCTGAAGAAGGAAGGAACCTAATGAAGGCAAAACTACTCACCCTCGCAGCAGCAACACTCGTTGCATTCGCATCCTTTACCCACGCACAAGAAGCGGAAACCCCGCCACCACAGACGCTTTTCCAGAACGTCAAGGTCTTCAACGGCACCGACGACCAGCTCTACGATGTCGATGTGCTCGTGGAGAACAACCTGATCAGGTCGGTGGGCAAGAATGTCAACGCCCGTAGCGACGCCACCGTGATCGACGGTGGTGGTCGGACCTTGATGCCGGGGATGATTGATAGCCATGTTCATTTCAATCTGTTGCCACCTGTTGCAGGTCCGTCGGCTCATGAAGGCCTGACGTGGGAAGAAATCGGAGCCTATGCCGTAGCCGGTGCCCAGGAATGGCTGCAGCGGGGATTCACCACGGCTCGAGACATGGGGGGTATGCATGAAGGGATGAGGAAGGTAATCGATAGAGGCGTTATCGCAGGTCCTCGACTCTATCTGGCTGGGGGATTCATCTCCCAAACGTGTGGACATGGAGATTTTCGATTGGCCAGTCAGGAAAACGCCGAAGAGGCGAACCTGGTTCGATTGGGCATTAGTCGTATTGCGGACGGTCGCCCGGAGGTCCTCAAGGCCTGTCGCAAGAACTTCGCCGGTGGCGCTGATTACCTCAAGATCATGGTGGGTGGCGGTGTGACCTCTGAGAAAGATCCGCTTCATTCTTCTCAGTTCACGGCAGACGAAATCTCCGCCGCCGTAGAGGCTGCCGAAGCGTGGGACACCTATGTGGCGATCCATGTCTATTACGATCGCGATATCAAGAGAGCGATTGAGCTGGGTGCTAAGTGTGTGGACCACGGACAGTTTATCGAAAAGGAGACCCTCAAGGACGCCAAGGCTCTCGGGGTCATTTTTTCTTTCAATGTCTCAGGAATGGATCCGGTTGCGCTGGAACATCCGCTCTATGGGAATCCCGCCTTGCCCCAATATCCCAAGTTCTTGACTTTCATGGAGAACAGCAAAAACCTGTTCGCATACATCAAGGAGGTCGATCCCGTCGTTGTGTTTAACTCCGACTTCGTCTATTTGGATATGCCCGGAATCAGAGCAGGGGTAGACCACGAGATGGGATACCTTGAAAAAGGCGTCGGTACGTGGACAGCCTTGAAGTCTCTGACTTCAAATCCTGGCAAACTGGCAGCCATGACCGGCCAGAACAATCCCTATCCAGACGGGAAACTCGGCGTGATTGAAGAAGGTGCCTACGTGGATATTCTTTTGGTCGACGGAAACCCGCTTGAGAGCCTGGCCTGTCTGGGTGCCAGCCTCGAGTGGTTCGACGCCAAGCCACGCGGCCCGAGCATCGACACCATCAACCTCATCATGAAGGATGGGAAGGTTTATAAGAATACGCTATAAGAAGGGACGAGGGTCGAGTGTCAAGGGGGGTGGGCGTTGCTCGTTTCTTCTTCCCCTCGACACCTGACACTTGCCACTTTCACAAAAGGAGAAACATATGAAAACAAAACTAGTCACACTCACAGTCGCAACACTTGTCAGCTTCACGGCATTCACCCATGCCGAGGACGCTCCCCCACCTCAGACGCTCTTCAAGAACGTGAAGGTGTTCAACGGCACGGAGGACAGACTCCACGACGTCGATGTGCTTGTTGAGAACAACCTGATCAAGAGTATCGGGAAGAAACTCAAGGCCGGAAAAGAGGCAACGGTTATCGATGGTGGTGGTCGAACGCTGATGCCGGGTTTAATCGAGATGCATGTGCATTACTCGATCTTTTTACCACTAAGCAACTGGGCTAAGGATAGCCTTCATCCTTACGCACATGGTTCTCTAGCCCTGCTACGTGCAAACGAGTTTCTGATGAACGGCTATACCACCACTCGTGATGCCGGAGGACCCTCGAATTATCTCAAAATCATTATTGATGAAGGTTTAGCCCCAGGGCCACGAATTTACCCCACTGAAAATTTTATTACCGCGACTTCGGGGCATGGTGACTTCCGAGAACTAAACGAACCACACCCTTCCTTAAATGGAACTTCTCATTTCTATCAGAATTACGTAAGCATTATTGCCGATGGGCCTGATGAAGTGACACGAGCTGTTCGTTCGGCATTTCGGAATGGTGCTACGCAGATCAAGCTGTTTACAAGCGGAGGTGTATCAAGCCAGTTCGACCCGCTTCACTCGGGTCCGAATCCGGAAGAAATCCGCGCCGCCGTCAAGGTCGCCACACAGTGGGATACCTATGTGCTGACGCATTCGTTCAGTGAAAGTGCGATTAGAATGGCGATCGACAACGGCGTGAAGTGTATCGAACACGCGCCTTTCCTCACGGACGAGATCGCGAAATTGATGATCGAGAAAGACGTCTATCTCGCCACTGCGGTATCAGCCGTTTTCGAAGTTGATGACGAGGTCGCTCGGAAAACCTATACCCCATCAAGCTACAAGAAGTTCGCTAATGTCCGCGATGCCGGCAAGAACATGCTTGAGGTGTTGAAGCGTAATCCGGAATTGAAGGTGATGCTTGGCTCAGATCTGCTTGGCCCCTGGAACCAGCTGAAAGAGACCGATGACAAGATGAACCTTGAGTTCAATTATTTTGGCAAGTATCTCGGGGCGTTTAAGACGCTACAGATGGCCACCTCGACCGCGGGAGAGGCGAACATGATGACGGGCAAGATGAACCCGTATCCCGACGGCCCGCTGGGAGTCATCAAAGAAGGTGCCTATGCCGATATCCTGCTCATCAACGGGAACCCGCTCGAGAACATTGATTTGATGACAGACCCCGACAAAAACTTCGACCTCATTATGAAAGACGGCAAGATTTACAAGAACACTGTGACGAGAAGGTGAAAGATTCCGTCTGGTCAAAACTGAAAGGAAAGAAATCTGAACGCACCGATGAAAACCTTATTAAGGAAGTTATAGTTTCTGCCTATATGGACGGCATTCAGATTGACCCCAATGTGAAGCTGGTCAAGAAGGGGTTTCACCCGGATTTCAACATGTATGTAAAACAAGACGGTAAGCTTGTTAAAGTTTCACGCGATGATCTTGTTGCCACTGTTGCCAAGAAGGAAAAGGCAAAGGAAAAAGTGACCTATGCGTTGGAGGTCGTTGATGTGGTCGGTAAGACTGGAAACGCCAAGCTTATTGTGTACAAAGACGGCAAATTGACGTTCAGTGATTATTTTCTGCTCTATCACTTCGATGACGGTTGGAAAATTGTAGCGAAGCACTACGAAGAACATAAATAAGTCACAAAAGTACTGAAACAGGACAACGGGGAAGAGACGATGAAAACTCTACGAACAGCAATACTGGCAATGGCAGTGCTTTGTGCACAATACGCACAAGGTGCGGGTGGTGCACCTGCTCCCGAAAAAGAGCCCGCCCCGAAGACCAGCGTGCTCATCAAAAACGTGTATGTGTGGGATGGGATCAGCGATGAACGAACAGAGACCCCGATCAATATCCTCGTTGAGGGCAATCTGGTCGCAAAGCTTGATGCCAAAGAATCGGATGCCGCGGAGGATGCGATTATAATTGATGGCAAAGGGAAGACGTTGATTCCTGGACTTCATGACATGCATGTACAGTTCACGATTTCTACTCCGATTCAAATTGGAAGGCAAACGGTGAATCCGATGCATGCCGGCGCGGTAGGCATTCTCCGCGCAAAGGGCCTTTTGATGAATGGCTTCACCACGGTAAGGGATGCCGGCGGTTCCGCAAAATACATTCAGAAAATCATCGAGGAAGGTTTAACCCCTGGCCCGCGCGTGCTTTCTTCCGAAGCTTGGATATCACAGACGGGCGGGCATGCGGATTTTCGCCAGTTAAATGATCCTCATCCGGTTATGAGCGGAACAGGATATTACAACTGGTATGATCAATACCTCAGCCACACGGTAGACGGCAAAACCGAAATGCGCAGAGCTGTTCGCGAGAACTTTTTCCGAGGAGCGTCCCAGATTAAAATAATGGTATCGGGCGGAGTTGCCACGGAACAAGACCCCCTTCACACGGTTCAGTTTACGCCGGAAGAAATAGAGGCAGCGGTTGAGGTCGCCGAGCTCTGGGGCACGTATGTCTTCGCCCATACCCTCAACAGAAGAAGTATGCAAATGGGTATAGAAAGTGGACTGAAGGGTTTGGAACATTGCCCCGCGCTGGATGATGAGCTTGCGGAAATGGTGGTAGAACATGATGTGATGCTGGGGATTTCGGTGGTTGGGGTTCTCGGAATCAGTGAGGAAGCAGCAGAGGAGTCTTATCCGGGCGTTCAATTTCAGAAATGGAAGACGCTGCGGGATCAGGCGGACAACATGTTGAAGGTCATGCAGCGAAACCCGAAAGTACTGAAACACATAACCTTCAGTAGCGATCTTGTAGGTCCTTGGCAAGGGGCACTGGAGCGGGATGACACCGTACTTGGAGAGTTTGGAATATTGGCAAAATATTTCGACAATGCTTCGATCCTCAGAATGTTTACTTCAAACGGTGCGCGGTATAACGCGCTGACGGGCCCGAATCACCCCTATCAGGATGGGCCGCTCGGGGTCGTCAAGGAAGGCGCTTACGCCGACATCCTGCTCGTTGACGGCAACCCGCTTGAGGATATCAAGGTGCTCGTCGATCCCGACCGCAACCTGAAGATCATCATGAAGGACGGAAAGGTTTATAAGAATTCGCTGTAGAAGAAGGTAGGGCGGCCAGTCCCTTGGCCGCCGGGCTCAATCCGAGATACAGCGGCGCGCAAGGGACTGCGCGCCCTACCACAGGATTGTGCGCATGCTGTCAGCAACACGGATGCAATTCATAACAGCCCTGCTTGCCTCAGGGCTGACAGTATCAGCTCTGTCGGCCGAGGACGCCGAGCCGACCTCTCAATCCGGCTTCCAGCGCACGGGCCAGTTCGGCGGGCCGAGTTCGGTTACCGCGCTGCTGGAGGAAGACGACGCGGTCGAGGAACCGATTTTCCGGTTCCCCTGGTTCGACCGGACGCTCCAGCCGTGGTTCGACTTCAAGAGCGGGCTGAACAAGCGGAACGGCCTGCAATTCGGCGTGAACTACACCGCGCTCTACCAGGGCGCCAGCAATGCGCCGAACGGCGCCGAGGACCAGGCAGCCAGCGGCATCGTGCGACTCTTCGGCAAGTGGACGCTCGTTGATCGAGACGGAGACGACCCCGGCAAAATCGTCTTCAGCATGGACAACCGCCACCGCCTCGGTACCGACATCGCCCCGGCCGACCTGGGTTTCGCGGTCGGCTATCTCGGCATCCCCGGAACGCTATTCACGGACGCCGGCAACCTGCTCGTAGACCTCAACTGGCAACAGGGGTTCAATGAAGGGCGAACGGGTATACTCCTGGGGCGCTTTGATCCCAACGATTTCATGGATGTCCTCGGCTACGCGAATCCGTGGACGACCTTCCAGAACCTCGCCATCCTGTTCAACACGTCCATTGCGCTGGCCGATGTGGGTGTTGGTGCCGGCCTCGGGCATTTCCTGAATGACCAATGGTATGCACTCGGCGTGCTGAACGATGCGAACGGCGTGGTAACGGACATTGATTTCTACGAAGACGGGGCCGAGTTCTACGTCCAGGGCGAACTGGGCTGGACGCCGTCAAAGGACCAGCGGTACTTCAAGAATGTACATGTCACGGGCTGGCATGTTGACCAGCGCGACGAAGCCAATGTGGACGAGAGTTGGGGCCTCACCGCCTCCGCGAACTGGACGTCAGACGACCAGGCGTGGATGCCCTTTGTGCGCGCGGGCTGGTCCGACGGCCTGGCGCCATTGATGAACAACACGGCCACGCTGGGCTTGTTGCACTACGTCTCTGACCGGTCGGACTTAGTCGGACTGGCCGGAAACTGGGGCAACCCTTCGGACAACTCGCTGCGCGACCAATACACCGGCGAGCTATTCTGGCGGGTCCAGTTCGCTCAGAACCTGGCCATCACGCCGAGCGTGCAACTTCTAATTGATCCGGCACTCAATCCGGAAGAAGACCAGATATGGATCGGGGGCGTGAGGGCCCGGTTCACGCTATAAGTGCGCTCAGATCCAACCGTGGTGTCTGTAGTAGGCCATCGCGCAAGCTCAGTGTGACGGTATGGAATTAGTGTAGGGGTGGCGCAGCGGAGCTGCCATGCCGGCCCGTGGGTATCGCTCAGACTCGCGGGTGGCTGCGGAACCTACGCGTAGTCCAGAAACCGCACTTTATCCAGCCGTGTAGTTTGCACACATCGAAGGTGAGTTCTGGCCAACGATAGCAGGCTCGTGGCGAACCGCATGCTCTCTCCACAGGTGATAAGGAGCTTCCGGTACGGTGGAGCGCCCTACATGTGATACCGAAGAATCTGGACGGTAATATTCAATTCTTGCTCTTTGTTGGCGCTTTTCGGCAGCTGACAAAAGCCATCCTCCACAGCAGTCATTCAATTCAGATTGTCTACTCCTGTACAGAGGCAGCGCATGGTGCGTCAGCCGAATCAGTACAGGAGACAAACATGAAAAGGGCAATCAATCGATTCATCAAGCAGGCAAGAACAGAGCATCGATTAAGCGAGAATACGATCCAAGGGTATCGAGAAGACCTGAGGAAATTCGCTGCATTTCTATCTGATCATTACGGAAAGGATCTCTTCCCCGGCGATGTCACACCGGAAATGGTGCAACAGTATATGGAATTCCTCTCCTCAACCGGATACGGGTTCTGTACCGTACCGCGCAGCTATGCGAATTCCGTCTCTCTGAAAGCTCAACGTGCGATTCGGAGCAATGGGAGTGATGGGCGGAGAAGCGTCAGATAATCGGCCCAAGAGCAGCTCAATCATCGACAACCAACATTTCCTGCCGTGGGGTATTCCAGCGTCCCGGAAGCTCCTTGAGTAACGGTGAGCGGGATTTGTCGATGTAATCGGTTGCGCCTCAGTAAAATGCTT
>Ga0315336_1001525_pt1 | contig 43743 bp, 41 predicted proteins | sample ASW5metaG_FD_204512 | JGI IMG/M metagenome (GOLD analysis project Ga0315336, IMG submission 204512) | Ammonia-oxidizing marine archaeal communities from Monterey Bay, California, United States - ASW #5 | ecosystem: Environmental > Aquatic > Marine > Intertidal zone | place: USA: California... | reverse complement strand
TAGCATAACCTTAAGATGAGCCTATTAAATGTCAAAAACAAGGCGCAACTCGCATTAGATCTAGTGAAATTGGTTTCCAGATTCGTCTCTAAACTGCCATTTTAGCGTGACTTAGCGTTAGACACCGCCTATCAAATGTATCATTTTTCGTGAACAGTGAGGCTCCATCCTATGAGCATAAATGTTGGAGATAGGCTCCCCCCAGTTTGCTTAAAGACAATAAGACCGGAAGGGATAGTTGATGTCTCAACCGATGAGTTGTTCGCTTCGGAAACATCGGTTTTGTTTGCGGTTCCAGGTGCGTTTACACCCACTTGCTCAGCAAAGCATTTGCCTGGATTTATAGATCACATTGATGACTTCAAGGCCAAAGGTGTTCATTTGTTAGCGTGCACTTCAGTAAATGATGTGTTTGTGATGGATGCTTGGGCGAAGGATGCAAACGCTGGTAACAACATTATGATGCTTGCCGATGGCAATGCTGACTTTGCTATTGCCGTTGGGTTGGAATTAAGTCTTCGAGAAAGAGGCCTTGGTGTCCGCTCAAAGCGTTATGCCATGATTATAGACGGCGGGATCGTTAAGGAACTGTTTATCGAGAAACTCGGTGCATTCGAAATATCAAGCGCAACAAACGTATTGTCTTATCTTTGAAATGCAATGTGTGTGTTCATAGAAATTTATACTATCGATATTTCTCAGCTTCTGATCGCGCTAGAGAATCAACTCGTTCGTTCTCGGGATGGCCCGCGTGCCCTTTAACCCAATGATAACGGACTGAGTGGTCTTGCTGAGCGTTATCAACTTCCCGCCATAAGTCAGCGTTCTTTACTGGTTTTCTTGATGCTGTTCTCCAACTTCTCGCTTTCCAGTTATTGATCCATTCTGTAATTCCTATTTTCACATATTGACTATCGGTGTACACATTCACATGACATGGCCGAGTCAGCGCCTTGAGTCCTTCGATGACGGCTTGAAGTTCCATTCTATTATTGGTGGTGTGGGCCTCGCCTCCGGATAAGGTCTTTTCCTCATCTTTGAAACGCAGTAAAGCTGCCCACCCTCCGGGACCTGGATTACCAAGACAAGCACCATCTGTGAACAGGTCTATTTTATCTCTGATGACAGACAAATTATTAGAATCCATAGGCGCTGACATGATCCACTATTCTGCTATTCAATAAAATCACTAGGTTTTGTCTGAAAACTATCTTGCATAACTGTACCTTTATCGAATCTTAGGCGGTGATAGACTTTGGTAGGTTAAATGTTACCTTCTCATCAGCCGTCCTTAATTGCTCCACGGTGACGTTGAACTTTTGTTTTGCTACGTCAACAACTTCCTGTACCAAGATTTCTGGTGCTGAGGCTCCGGCAGTGAGCCCCAATATTGTGCCGACATGCAAGTTCTCCCAAACCACATCTGACGCTCGTTGGACGAGTTCGGCATCTCGGCAGCCGGCTTTGATTGCCACCTCCACCAGACGCTGGCTATTGGAGGACGTAGGCGAGCCAAGCACAATGAGCTTATTGCAGCGCTTGGCTATCAACTTAACGGCCTCTTGCCGGTTTGTTGTAGCGTAGCAGATGTCTTCTTTGCTAGGACCTTTGATGAAGGGAAAGCGTTGTTTAAGAATGGAGACAATATCGGCAGTATCGTCAACCGAAAGCGTGGTCTGAGTCACATATGCAAGTTTCGTGGGGTTTGCAGGAGTAATAGTCTTAGCCTGCTCAGCATCTTCCACCAGTAGGATCCGATCATCAGCAACCTGCCCCATGATACCAGTCACTTCGGCGTGACCAGAATGGCCTACAAGAATCACCTGGCGGCCAGAATTGCTGTGACGTCTTGCCTCTGCCTGTACCTTACTAACCAGGGGACAAACAGCATCGACATAGAATAGGTTCCGTCGGTTTGCTTCGGCAGGCACTGCGCGGGGAACTCCATGGGCTGAGAAAACCACAGGCCTGTCATTGGCTACCTCACTTAACTCATCGACAAAGACCGCCCCTTTTTCTTGCAGAGATTCAACCACATATCGGTTGTGAACTATTTCATGCCGTACGTACACGGGAGAACCATATTGCTCTAATGCGCGCTCGACAATGTGAATAGCCCGGTCAACACCGGCACAGAACCCCCGCGGGCTGGCGAGAATAATCGTTAAAGGCTGACGCGGCATCGGATTTGTCCTTTGGCAGACCATTAAGTACGTTTTCGTCTAGAGTCTAAGCTAGGTAGACACTAAAATGCGGCAGTACTTGGAACCGCGAATACACTGATAGCAAATATAGGTTAGTCGTAAAAGGTGCAGAGATTGTGACAGGCAAGCCCAACACGAAGGTCGTTGTTGCCCAGAAACACCCTTTTACCGTAGATGTGCAGGAGGGCAAGAAGTACTGGTGGTGTTCTTGTGGAAGGAGTTCGAATCAACCGTTTTGCGATGGTTCTCACAAAGAGACATCTTTCTCCCCTATTTTATTTGTAGCCCAAAAAGAAGGTAGGGTGTATTTCTGTGGGTGTAAAACCAGCAGTAAGCAGCCACTTTGCGACGGCACCCATAACAAATTGTAAGGCAGCAGCCAGTGGGTTTTTCTAGGCAGCCTCATACGTAAAGTCAGGGATAACAGTAGCGTCTTGTGTGATAAATCTATAGTTCGTTTTTTCGCCGGTTTTCATTGTTTGGCAACAGCAATGTTTCTGGCCGGTTGTTCGCTAGAGCCGCCTCCGCCGTGTCCGAGCGTGCGGATAGACAGCAATACCGCGAGACTGGCCGAATACCGGGAGGGATTGGGTCGGGATATTACCGATATTCAATATACGGCTGAATTAGTAGGGTTTGGGGGTAGTTGTGTTCATGACGACGATGGAGTCGTCGTTATGATGGACGTTAACTTTGTAATTACCAGTGGACCTGCTGCCGAACCAGGGCCTATCAAGGTGTATTATTTTGTTGCGATACCGCAATTCTTTCCTGATCCCGTGGGCAAGCAAATATTTGACCTTGAATACGCTATGTCTGAAGGGACAAACGAGAGTAAGCAAGTTTCTGAGAGGGGAATCCGTGTGTTTATACCTTTAGACACAGGAAAATACGCCGCGTCATATGACATCTATGTTGGTCTCCAACTAACTAACAACCAATTGCGGGAAAATCAGCGAAGACTCCGTTGACGTGGGCGGCGGAGTAAGTCAGAGTCGTTCCGCTGTACACCCCTGTGGAAGAGTCCGGTAATTGGCCGGCGCCGAAGGAGCAACCGCCCTCGGAAACTCTCAGGCAGCAGGACCGCGGGGGGTTGGTACTCTGGAAAGCAGGCGGTCATTTGGCCACCTCACCGACGGGGAAAACCGGGTATACTAATAGCTTGCCCGGGCAATCTCTCAGGTTCTCGGACAGAGGAGGGCACCTAAGCGCGTAGGTTTGTGCGTTTCTGGTGTTAATACTCTGGAGGGTCCGGGTGGCTGATACAACTACCGACATTCTTAGTACAACATCACTTGATATGCTTCACCGAGAACTCGGTGCTAAGATGGTTCCTTTTGCTGGCTATGCCATGCCAGTCAATTATGAACTCGGGGTTCTCAAAGAACACCTGCACACTCGTTCCAGTGCAGGCTTGTTCGATGTATCTCATATGGGTCAAGCTATCCTGAATTCAGATAGTAGTGCAGCGGACGCGCTGGAGACCCTAGTCCCCGGCAGCCTCTCTTCGTTAAAACCTGGTCAAGTTCGCTATACACTCTTGCTAAATGAAGAAGGTGGTATTGTCGACGATCTAATGGTAAGTCGACCGCCAAGCTCGGGTGCAGATGGCGAATTGTTTTTAATAGTCAATGCCGCCCGTAGGGCAGCGGACTACTGTTACATTTCAGAACGCCTGGCCGGAAAAGCCCACCTCAGTCCCTTAGAGTCCTTGTCTCTTCTAGCTCTACAGGGTCCTATGGCAGCCCCTATACTCGAGGCTATTGTGCCAGAAGTTTCGAGTATGCCGTTCATGACATGCCTCGACGTAGATCTAGACAAAATTGCTGTGCGCATTTTCCGTTCAGGGTACACAGGTGAAGATGGATTCGAGATATCTGTATCAAACGGAAATGTAGAACCGCTTGCGAGGCTGTTGCTCGGGTATGACGGTGTGCAGCCTATTGGACTGGGTGCACGAGATTCGTTACGTATAGAGGCTGGTCTATGTCTTTACGGCAGCGATATAGACACGGATACCAGCCCTGTTGAGGCCGATTTGTCCTGGGTGATTAGTTCACGCCGACGGAGAGACGGCGGCTTCCCCGGCGCAGACCGAATTCAGAGAGAGTTGATCCAAGGTCCAGAACGCAAGCGTGTTGGTCTCAGGCCGTTAGGAAAAGCGCCTGCCCGAGCCCATACGTCGATCACCGATGTAGAAGGGGAAATAGTTGGTGAGGTGACTAGCGGCTGTTTCGGACCAACGGTCGGTGGGCCTGTTTCCATGGGATACGTTATCGAACCAATTGCGGTGCCTGGAACGATGGTGAAGTTGGTCGTACGGGGGAAACAATTAGATGCCGAGGTGGTTAGTTTGCCATTTATTCCGCATCGTTATTTCAAAGGGAACTTATGAGCCAGATTAAATATACCGAAGAGCATGAATGGATCCGTTTGGACGGCAACATTGCGACGGTGGGGATCACGCAATATGCCCAGACTCAATTGGGCGACGTTGTTTATGTAGAAGTACCGGAACCTGGAAAGTATTTAGCTGCGCGCGGAGAAGCCGCAGTTGTTGAGTCTGTTAAGGCAGCTAGCGAAGTCTATGCGCCCGTGTCTGGAACTGTTACCGAGGGTAACAGAGAGCTAGTAGATGCTCCAGAAACGGTAAACAACGATCCTGGTGGCGATGGTTGGTTTTTCAGAATGACTTTGACCGATGTCAAGGACTTGGACGGTCTGATGGACCAGTCTGCTTATGACGCTTACTTATCTGAACTATCGGATTGAATAGGAAAAACCATGCGTTACTTGCCACACACAGATGTTGAGCGTCGTGATATGTTAGCGGCTATAGGAGCAAAAAGCCTAGACGATCTGTTTGCAGATATTCCCCAATCTGTAAAAGACGCCGCTTTATTTGATCTGCCTGAGCATTTGAGCGAAATGGAGGTGGAGCGCGAGCTTGCCGTACTGGCGAGCGAGAACCTTAATTGTGGTAATGCTCCATGTTTTCTGGGAGCTGGAGCCTATCGTCACCATGTGCCGGCGGCGCTCGACTACATCATACAGCGAGGCGAATTCTTGACTTCGTATACGCCTTATCAGCCAGAAATCAGCCAGGGTACATTGCAGGCTGTGTATGAGTTTCAGACTCAGGTGGCTCTTATGACCGGAATGGAAGTGGCTAATGCCTCAATGTATGACGGCGCTACAGCGTGCGCTGAAGCCGCAGCGATGGCTTGTCGGGTGACTAAGAGAGACAAAGTTCTGATGTCCGGTTCGGTCCATCCACAGTATCGGGAGGTCACGAGGGCAGCGCTCAAGTTTGCAGGTGTCCAGGTGGAGTGTCTTGTCCCGGATCCCACCGTTGTGGACGACCTGACTGCGCTGGTTTCCAATGATTTAGCCTGTGTTGTAATGCAAACTCCTGGCTTTTTTGGGCATCTCCAGGATATTTCCTTATTGGCAGATACCTGTCATGCTCAGGGTGTCCTCTTGGTGGTCTGTATAACTGAGCCGGTATCTCTGGGGATGGTCAAATTACCAGGAGACATGGGTGCAGACATCGTTGTTTGTGAGGGTCAGTCAATTGCTGGTCCATTATGTTTTGGTGGACCTGGAGTTGGGCTTTTCGCTACGCGAGAAAAATTTGTTCGTCAAATGCCTGGGCGTCTGGCAGGGCAGACAACAGACCAGGACGGCTGCCGTGGATGGGTGCTTACACTGTCTACCAGGGAGCAGCACATTCGTCGTGAAAAGGCGACGTCGAACATTTGCACCAATTCAGGCCTTATCGCTTTAGCTTTCTCCATTCACATGACTTTGTTGGGGGAGGCTGGGTTTAGGAGTCTCGCTGAGCTAAATCATGCGAAAGCAGTGAGTGTAGCTGAGCAACTGGAAGCCATTGACGGGGTTAGGATAGAAATACCGGCCTTCTTCAATGAATTTGCCGTAAACCTGCCTAAGCCGGCTACCCAAATTGCGGAGGTGTTAGCACAGGAAGGTATCCTGGGAGGCGTGCCTGCCTCTCGATTCTATCCGACTCAACCCCAACTGGAGAACGTACTTCTGGTAACTGTGACGGAAACTAATACTGACTCTGATCTTGAAACTTTTTTTCTCGCCATGAAGGAGGCGCTAGCATGAAATCTAACGGGGGAGAAACATATAGCGGGCACAGAGGACTAGATTTCGATCAGTTCTTGATATTTGAACAAGATACACCTGGGGTTACTGCAGTAGATATGCCTGTGCCCAGCCATCACCGGGAGCGTCTCGGTAGTCTCAAGCGCACGACGAAGCTTGGTTTACCAGGGCTGTCAGAACCGGATGTGGTGCGTCATTACACCCGCTTGTCACAGAGGAACTATTCGATCGATTCAGGGTTCTATCCTTTGGGGTCGTGTACGATGAAGCATAACCCAAGGCTGAACGAAAAATTAGCCCGGTTACCCGGCTTTGCTGATCTCCATCCGTTTCAACCGGTGAGCACCGCGCAAGGAGCCCTAAAGCTGATTGACCGGCTGGCCTGGTGGCTGAAACAGCTCACCGGGCTACCAGCAGTGGCTATGACACCAGCTGCTGGTGCACACGGCGAACTGTGTGGGCTCATGTGTATTCGAGCTGCGTTGGAAGCTGAAGGGGATGCGCGACAGGTTGTTCTAGTCCCAGACTCGGCCCACGGCACTAATCCTGCAACTGCGGCATTAGCGGGTTACCGCGTCGAATCTATGCAAGCGACATCGAAAGGCCGCCTGAACGTTCAGGCGGTGAAGGAGCGGCTAGGTTCCGACGTGGCGGCGGTGATGATAACTAACCCTAATACATGCGGTCTCTTTGAAAGGGATGCCATTGAAGTTGCTGACGCTGTGCATGATGCTGGTGCTTATTTCTACATGGACGGTGCTAATTTTAACGCTATCGTCGGCCGGCTGAGACTGTCAGACCTTGGCGTTGATGCTATGCACATTAACTTGCACAAGACTTTTTCCGCTCCTCACGGTGGTGGCGGACCAGGTGCCGGTCCTACAGTGCTCAGTAAGGAGCTCGCATCATATGCACCGGTTCCGTTTGTTATTCATGACCAGGATGGTTTTCGAGTTGAGGAACACGCGGGGCGGAACTTGGCGGCTAACAGTTATGGGCGGATGAAAGGCTTTCATGGACAGTTTGGTGTTTTCGTTCGCTCGTTGGCCTATATCATGAGTCTCGGTATTGACGGGTTAAAGCAGGCTTCCGGTGATGCGGTGCTTAATGCTAATTATCTTCTTACTCGTTTATCGCAGGAATTTACTCCATCGTTTCCTGGTCCATGTATGCACGAGGCTTTATTTGATGACCGTTTCTTAAAGGACACTGGTGTTACCACTCTCGACTTTGCAAAAGCTATGATCGACGAAGGGTTTCATCCCATGACAATGTATTTTCCGCTAGTTGTTCACGGGGCAATGTTGATGGAACCTACCGAGACGGAGAGCAAGGCCACTCTCGATCAGTTTGTCCATTCAATGCTGTGTCTTGCCCGCAAAGCTAAGGCTGGAGAAACAAATCATTTTGCTCAGGCACCCCGGTTTGCACCGCTGCGTCGCCTTGATGAGACGCGGGCTGCTCGTGCCCCGATCTTGCGGTGGAGACCTGAGGAGTTGCGCCAGGCCGCGGAGTAAGACACGGCAATATTCACTTCTAGATGCTAAGGAACCTAATTATAGAAAGTCGACCAGTGGTTTGGGGCTGGCTCGGCAGTCCAGTTCCCAGTCAGCTCCATGGTCTTAGACCCAATGTTTCAATGCTTTAGTAGGTTTTGTTAGAGGCTCTGTTGGCTGTCATTGTACTAAATTGGTTCCTTCTTTTAAAACCAATAGCTCTTCGCAGAGCGCATTTACCTGGAGCATTGGTCACGGATAAAACCTTAATTCGAGTTGTCAGAAAGTTGATTAATTGAAAGATTGACCAAATCTGTTTTTTGGGAGTCTACCAAGTGCTCACTGATTAGATTTTCGGTAGCAGCAATTGCTAATTCAATAGCCGTGTTGCGGACTTCCATCAGTGCCTGTGCTTCGGACTGTGCAATACGGCTCAAAGCTTGCAGCTTGCGGCGCTCAACGGTTTCTTCCATATTTTTCTCAGCCTGTTGTTTCAGTCGCACCGCTTCTTCTTTTGCTGCACTAATAATTTGTTCTGCCTCGTCCATGGCGGTTAGTTGTTGGCGCTGATAGTTGGCAAGAAGCGCCTGAGCGTCTTCTCGAAGTTTTCGGGCATCTTCTATTTGAGAGCGAATCATGTCAGCGCGTTCATCCAAGGAAGTGGTTACGATAGCCATGACCCTTTTGTAAAGGAGGGCTACAACAAGAAGGAATACCGCTGCGACCCAGAATGATGTGTCATTGAGCATTAGCGGGTATCCCTTATGGCGGCTACAACTGCCTCATTAGCTCTCTTTTCGTCCACTTCCAGGCTCGCTAAACGCAGCGCGGCCTCGCGTGCGGTTTCAGCTGCGACTGTTTGCAATCCATCCATAGCCTCCGCTTTAGCAGCAGCAATTCGATCCTCCCCATTTTTGATCTGTTCGGCAATGGCATCCGAAATGCCTGCCTGCCGGGTGTCGATGAGTTCTTTCACGTTCTCTGCCGCGACTCTGAGGGTGTCACTGGCTTGACTCCGAGCGTCGCTTAGCGAGGATTCGTATGCAGAGATGGCCGTGTCGATTTCAGTCTTTAGTCGTTCTGCCCGGTCCAGGTCATCTTGTATAGTGTTTCCGCGTTGCTCTAGAACATCTCTAATGCGCGGTATTGCAAACCTAGCGATCACCCAATAGAGGGAGAGGAAGGTAATAAGCAGCCAAAACAACTGAGACGGAAAAAACGTTGAGTCGAATTGTGGCATGTCGTTACCGGTAGCTTAGACGCGGTTAAGCTGCTTCAGCCGAATAAAATAACGAGAGCAATAACCAGGGCAAAGAGAGCGGTTGCTTCGGAGAGAGCAAACCCCAAATAGACAGGTGTCTGAATTTCGTCCTTGATGGAAGGATTCCGCGAGACAGCGGACATGTAGTAAGCCCAAACTTGACCCACACCTATTCCACCACCGATCACACCGATGGCTGCTAATCCGGCCCCGATAAATTTTGCTGCTTCAACATCCATGGTTTTATTCCTTTTACAAGTGGTTGATGAAAAATAAGTGCATTGTATGAGTTTCTTTCCTACGATCTTAATGCATGTTTATGGCATCGTTGAGGTAGATAGTAGCAAGCAACGCGAACACGTATGTCTGGATTAGCGCCACGAGGATCTCTAGCAAGGTGATAGCGATAAGGGCGAGGAAAGGAATCCATCCTAGCATCAAACCCATAGAGATTATGAACCCGGCTAGTACCTTTAACAGAACGTGACCCGCTAGCATGTTCGCAAATAGTCGCAAAGATAATGTCACGGGTCGGATACAGTAGGACATTATTTCAATGGGAACTAGTACGATGGCTACCGCAATTGGTGTTCCTTCTGGGCAGAACATGCGCAGATAATGCAGTTTGTGATGCCAAAAACCTATGATGGTCACGGCGACGAAGATGAATACCGCGAGAACCCCGTTAACGAACAAATGAGAGGTAAACGTAAAACTGTAAGGCATAAGCCCGAGGACGTTGCCAAAAAACACAAACATGAACAGCGTGAAGATAAATGGGAAATAACGCATTCCCTCTTTACCAACATTATCTTTCACCATGCTAGCAGTAAATTCGTAGATTAATTCGCCAACGGATTGCCAACGCGTGGGCACTAGCGTGCGTTTGCGTGTCGCCATCCAGAATAATAAGAATGTACTAAGGACTGCAAAGGTCATTAGCAGCGCAGAATTCGTATATGAAATATCAATTCCCGCCATATCAAGATTGATCAAGGGCTTTACAATAAATTGATCCATAGGGCCGCTATTTTGCGCCACCGCTCACCTCTCTTTACTTTCGATCCGCCGATTTTCTTTTGTTTCAGCTTCACGTAATGCCCGGCCTAAACCAACTGATTGATCTAGGCTCTTTGTCATACGGTAAACATTTGTCAGTCCGGCTGTTATTCCTAACAATAACATTACCAGAAGAAGTACTGGTCTTGTGTCTAGCCAACGATCCAACGCATATCCAATTCCACCCCCAACCATGACCGCCGCTATCAGTTCAACCCCAGCCCTCATCCCTTGCCCGATGGCTGACGGCTGGCCTTTCCGAGCTCTTGCTGCAAGTTGCTCACCACGTGCAGCCTTCAAGCGGGCGCCAACGGACGCTAGGGATGATTGATGATCTTGTTTGGGCATGGCTTGAATTGCGTTCACCTAACAGTCCGGGCAATTTGAGAAATCAACTAATTTCTAAGAGGTCCGGCGCAAAAACGCGGGCACCTTATGGAATGGGATTAGTGCTGTCAAGATACCGAATCATACCGCGTATATTTGTCGCAGGGCCTCACTTCTGTTCTTCTAAGGCATTGAAAGTCAAGCGCTTTCCCTCATATCTTCGGCTTGCCTTAGATCTACGGAGACAAGTTTAGATACGCCTCGTTCAGCCATGGTTACACCGTACAAACGATCTACCCGGGCCATGGTCATACGGTGATGGGTGACAATGATCATACGTGTGTCAGTCGCTGCAGTGATTTCATTCAGCAAATTACAAAACCGGTCGACATTAGCGTCATCCAAAGGAGCGTCAACTTCATCTAGGACGCAGATCGGAGCTGGATTAGTCAAGAACACTGCAAAAAGAAGGGCGAGTGCGGTTAGGGCTTGTTCTCCGCCAGACAGAAGGCCTAGGTTCTGAAGTCTCTTGCCAGGTGGGCTTGCCATAATCTCAAGACCTGCTTCCAACGGATCCTCCGAATCGGTGAGGGCCAGATGCGCCCGCCCGCCCCCAAAGAGCTTAATGAATAGATTACTGAAGTGACCGTCTACTTCGTTGAATGAAGCTAGCAACCGTTGTCGGCCCTCTCGATTCAATCGGGTTATACCGTTTCGTAGTCGAACTATTGCCCCGACTAAGTCATCTCGTTCGCTGTTAAGGGTCGCAATCTGTCCGCTAAGCTCGGTACTCTCTTGCTCGGCCCTTAGATTGATGGCGCCCATATTGTCTCGTTCGCTGAGAAGTCGCCGTAATCGGCGCTCTGCAAGTTCCAGGTCAGGTGCTTCCTCTCCTTCTTTGAGGCGGGTTGAGTTGCGTACTTCCTTTGGTTCACACCCCACTTTTTCGCGAATTGTTTCATCGATTGTACTAGATCGCTGCTGTATCTGGGAAACGGCCGAATCTTTTCGGACTCGTTCTTCTCGCCGCTCTGCTAAAGCTTGCTCCGCTAGCCTCAGCGTTTTGTTCGCTGCTGCAAGTTGGGCTTCTAATTCTACCAGCCTATCCGATAGTTCTGTCCTTTCATTTTCCGCAGCACTCATATCATCCATTAGTGTAGCCCGTTGTCCTGCAAGTTCTATCGGTTTATGGGCCAAAGACTGGAGTTCCATATTTACCGATTTATGCCGCTGATGGAGTTCTTGTTTTTGGCGAGCGGAAATTTCACGTCGCTGTGACCAGGAAGTCTTTTCTCGGTTGATTGCATTAATACGCTGGTTGCGTTCTTCAGTCTGTCGTCTGCGTACATCGTATTCGGCTCGAGCTTCAACTAATTCTTGACGATAGTGGCCAAGATCACTCTGGTGTTTTTCCATCTGCTGCCGTTCGATTACCCCATCTCCCAATTTATCTATAAGAACTTGAGCTTTTTCAAGTTCGGTGGTTGCGTCATTGACTTCAGAGGTCAAGGTGTTGTGGGTATCTAGTAAGCCAGAAATACGGGTTTCCACTGCAGCTGTTTTTTGCCGAAGTTCAGCTAAGGAATCCCGTGTGACACTGTACGCATGTTCCGCAATCTTGACCGCAGACCGCGCGGTCTGCTCTATCTCAGTTGTTGCCGATAGGTTCTTCTGGGCTTCTACAAAATCAAGCTCAGCGGAAGTGGCGGCTTCGCCCTTCTGGTCTAATTTCCCGCGCAGATACTTAAGTCGGTTCCGGTGCTTTAGTTTTGTTGCCGACGGTGTGGGAGCGTCCGCGCGAACCCTATATCCATCCCATCGCCACAGGTCACCTTGCGTGGTAACCAGTCGCTGGCCTTGTTGCAACTGCCGTTGAAGCTTAGTTCCGCGATTGCTGTTTTCTACGATACCTATTTGCAAAAGCCGACTCTGAAGTTGTTCGGGTCCTTTTACGGCTTTCGCTAAGGGTTGCACACCATTTGGTAAGGGTGGCCCCACCGCAAGATCTAGGGTTGCAACCCAGTTCAGGGGTGCCGACTCATCAGCAGATGCAATCAGATCGTCTCCCAGTGCCGCACCTAATGCAATTTCAAATCCTTCCTCAACGGTCACCGCATCCAATATGGGTAACCAGTCACCGTTGTTCTTGACCTCAGCTAATACATCTTCAAGAGCAGTGGCTTCTGCCTGAAGGGTGACGTGCGCATTTGACAATATTTGCATACTATCACGGGCTTCGTTACTTCTCTCCTGGGCGGCCACTCTTTTGTTTTCTGCGGTTTCCCAATTTTCTCGGGCGGTCTCTAATTTTCTCCGAGCGAGTTGCTCATTTTGCTCAGTATCCGTCACTTTATCACTGGGTGAGACGTTGCTGCGGGTGATTTTCAGTTGAGCGGTAATCTCATTAAGGCGACGTTCCGCACGTTGCCGCCTTAAGCCGCCTTCATTCTTTCTCTGACGGGCGGTGGCTCGCTCCGTATCAGCTTGAGATATGACCTCAGAGAGAGCTGCGAACTCTGTCTCCAGTTCTTCAACTCTCTTGGTTGCTAACATAAGAGTTTGACGAGCTTGGCTGCTTCCTTCCGCTTCGCCGGCTTGGTCTTTTTCTAGCATTTGCTGTTCACGGTTAATTTGGAGGAGAGCATCTTCAGCATCTTTGATTCGAGCATCTTCCCGCTCTATGTCTTGATTAATTTGGGCGATTCGGGTCTCCGCAAGCGTCTTAGACTCTTCAATCCGTCTTTCTTCTTCGTCTAATTGCTCCTTCGCAACGGCTAGGCGATGCACCTTCGCAGCCGCTTTAGCTTCAGCCTGTCGCGACGGTGGAACTGCTTCAGCAGCTATGGATTGAGCAGTGGAAGCGTTAGCGGCTTTTCGGGATAGCCCTGCTACTTCCGTGTCAGAATCTTGTAGATCGGCCAGCGCAGCTGCTAACTCCGCACTGGTTTCTAATTGACGAATATACAATGCAAGTGCATTGGCTGCCCTGATGCTATCACTTATAGTACGATATCTAGCTGCCTGCCGAGCTTGTTTTCTTAGACCCTGTAGCTGTGCCTCCAGAGCAACCAAAACATCATCAAGGCGTATCAGATTTGTCTCAGCTGCTTGCAGCCGCAATTCTGCTTCGTGGCGTCGTCCATGGAGACCAGTAATCCCAGCCGCTTCTTCTAAAAGATGCCGACGTTTTTGGGGCTTGGAATTGATCATGTCGCCAATCTGGCCTTGGCTGACTAATCCAGTAGAGCGAGCTCCTGTTGCAACATCTGCAAACAGAAGTTGTATGTCTCTGGCGCGGACTTCTCGCCCATTGATTCTGTAAACTGATCCCTTATCGCGCTCTATCCGACGGGATATATCCAGATCATCAGAGTCGTTAAACTGTGCTGTTGCCTTACGGTCACTGTTGTCCAAAATTAGGCTGACTTCAGCGATGTTTCTGGCTGGTCGGTCCCGGGTGCCCCCGAAGATGAGCTGATCCATCTCGCCGCCGCGCACCTGTTTTGCTGAAGTTTCGCCCATTACCCAGCGCAGCGCTTCGACAAGATTAGACTTGCCGCAACCGTTAGGGCCAACCACCCCAGTCAGGCCGGTTTCGATAACTAGTTCGGTTGCATCTACAAACGACTTAAAACCAGAAACTTTGAGCTGTCTAAACTGAACCAAACGACTGTTACCCCCAGGGAGAAACTTGTCTACGTGTGTGCGGTCCCTAAAGCGCGGGTCTAGCGCCCGTCTTGTATTATGTCATCGATTATTTCAGCCATAACTTCGTAGCCTTGATTGCCCTCTATTCTTTCTGTTTCGATGAAAAAGGTTGGTGTGGCATTTATCTTGTATTGTGCTTGAGCTGTTTGTTGGCGTTGACGGATAGCCGTGATAATTTCTTCATTTTCCAAGCAGGCTTCCACATCTGCTTCAGTCATACCCGCTAGCCGGGCGTAGCTTGTCAGTGGCTCGATAGGTTTTGTCGAGCGCATCCAAGTCATCTGGTTCTTAAACATGACGTCTAAAAGTCTTTGACCGCGTTGGCCTGGGGCACAGCGGGCTAACATGGCTCCAGCCATGGCCAAACCATCCAAGGGAAAATCCCTAAACACAAGGCGGACCTTGCCCGTGTCAATATAGTTTTTTTTCAACTCGGGCAGCACGTATTCGTGAAAGGCTGCGCAATGGTTACATGTAAGAGATGCATATTCGACGATAGTTACCGGCGCATTGACATCCCCAATAATCATTTCTCTATAAGTCACTTCTGTCGGTCGTGACATCTCCGATTCCTGGGCCTGACCGTTTTCGGCTAAACCCGTAAGGAAAATGATGGCAGTCACTACAAAAGACGTCAGGCAGGTAGATCTCACTCGGCGGCTCCTCTCAACATAATGGGGTAGATTAACTTCCTACCCACTAGCTATAGCACATATTAGGCGGGGCGAGTGGGTTCGGCAAGCCATGACCGAGATCAATCTCATCCACATTCCAGATCATTAGGCTGTTAATGCTCAGTACAGCAAAAAAAAGACAGCAGCCGGAGTTTGTGCCCTTTTCGCTGGCTTCTGAGACATACAGCAATTCACGCAATTCTAATCTCTTTACTCCTTCAATTCATCCTGCGCAGCGCGCTTTTCCTGAAGGCTGCGCCCACGGCCTTGGGCGAGCAATGCCTGTAAGGAGACTTCATCCAATTTTGTGATGGAACCAATGGGACATCGTTCTGGCATTCCACCGCCGTGATGAACCAACACCGAGTCCCCACCGAAGGCACATAGGCGAAAGTCTCTAGAGGTGAATGCAATTGTATGGGCGAAGCGCAAGTTATGACATGGCTGATCTAGCTGCAGATGGTATGGGTATTTTCGGCTTGGCGCCCAAACTATAAGGTTGTAGCGGTTTAGTGGTTTCCAATCGTATAAGGTGCGAAAGAATATGCATTGGTTAGTTGTGTCCGGCATTCGCTCCGGATATCGCTCGAGAACATATCCTTCCTCGTTACTCAATCTTGAAGAATCTTGGGACCACACATCGGAAGTGCTGTTAAAGAGCAGCAGCCCAACGAGCCAGCTTTTAAGACTGATCGCCCGCATCATCTCACCTGATTGCAACCTAATGGTTAGTTATTTTCGTAACATTAAATGAACAAATGCCGTAATCTAATACTTATCTTCAGGGTTTGTCCAAGGTCGATAAGCTAGAAAAGGAATGTGGTTAGAGTTGGGCAAACTGCCTTTTTTGCCCATGGCAAACACTCAAAAAGAATAAACCGCATGTACACCTCGAGAGAATTGATAGAACGCTGCTCACGACGTCGCAGACCTCAGCAAGAATTCGATCAACTGTTTGTGCTCTAGCCAGGAGAGAAACAAAAATTGCCATTAGCGAGACTATTGGGTGGAGCTTCTCACTCAGCGTAATGGCAGGCCCCCGATTTACTTTGAATTAGTGCTGTTTGTTTGCTTTCTCATCACCGCTTCTCCGAGTCTGGCTAATGCAGTTTGAAGATCAGGCAACTGAACGGTCTCTACCCTGCGCTGCACTATCGCAATTTGCGCTGGAGTGAGTGGTTTCATAGGAGAGCGCCGCCGCTGTGACGGAACTCTGACAGGGCCCTGGCTTACCGTAATATTTTGGACAGCTGTGTAGCCTATGAACTGATTGATGCGATCCAGGATGATAGGTATCTGGGGATGGATTGTAGCTGCAGCTGCACCGTTTGCTACCCGTAGATGTAAAGTGCCGGCGGCTACTCCACGGACATGCGCTACCTTTATTGGGTAGCTAAACCTCGCTAGCTTCTCTCCAACTATGTCCTTCCAATGTGTTATGATGTGGTCATGAGCAAAACCACGCTTACCTAAGATAGGCCGCGTTATCCGTCCAATTATAGACGCTACGGCTCGGGGCCCCTTAGCGATGCGCTGTCGCTTTTGCATAGCATTGTTGCTTAATTTGGATTTCTTTTTTCGATTGTCGACCATGTGTCTACTATACGCTGCTAAAGTCTATTGAGTAATAAAGTTTGTAGTGCTCAAAGCTAGCGATGCCGAAACCTGCCCATTTAACCAATGATATTTTGATGTGGTATGAATCCCATCGTCGCCACTTGCCTTGGCGCTCAGAGAAGGGCGCGACTTCGGATCCATATGTCGTCTGGCTTAGTGAAATTATGTTACAGCAGACGACTGTGGCTGCCGTTAAGCCGTATTTTCAGAAGTTTATGGCTCGATGGCCTAGCTTGCAGGCCTTGGCGCAGAGTGAGCTGGACAGCGTACTCACGGAATGGGCGGGGCTTGGTTACTACGCGCGCGCGCGCAACCTTCATAAATGCGCGAACCTTATTGTGAAAGAATGCGGTGGCCGTTTTCCCGAAAGTGAAGAGGAGCTGAAAAAACTGCCTGGCATTGGACCGTATACGGCTGCTGCTATCACTGCTATCGCTTTTAACCGTCCAGCCGTGGTAGTGGACGGCAATGTGGAACGAGTGATAGCTCGGCTTTTCAACATTAGTGATCCACTACCAGGGGCAAAAAATGTTCTGAAAGCTAAGGCTGCTGAGTTAACCTCGCATGATTACCCCGGTGACTACGCGCAGGCTATAATGGATTTAGGCGCGACGATTTGCAAACCTCGGAATCCATCCTGTGCGCTTTGTCCATGGCACAAAGCGTGTGAGGGGCTGCGGTGTGATGTCCATGGATTTCTGCCGCTGAGGTCTCCAAAGAAACCAAAATCCAAGCGTTATGGTGTGGCTTTCTGGATATTAGACTCAGACGGATCGGTGTTGCTGCGCCGCCGCCGAGAAAAAGGACTGCTCGGCGGGATGATGGAAATTCCCTCAAGCACATGGCGGGAACTTTCTTGGGGTGAGGAGGAGCTTGAAGCCGAAGCTCCAGTTCGGGCTAGATGGAGGCCTCTGAAAGGGCTGGTATCTCATACATTTACGCATTTTCATCTTGAGTTAAGGGTCCTAGCGGCCACAGTGCTCGGAGAAACGGCCGCAAAGCTTGAAAACGCGGCTACGACTTGGGTTCCGATTGACCAGCTAGGCGCTTATGCTCTGCCGTCGGTGATGAAAAAAATTGTGACCCATGCGCTCAAAACGGAGTATGTGAGGAGCTTGTGATCAATTAGTTAGAGCGAGGTATGCAACATATGTCAGATATGCGTGATGATGCACTTCACTATCACCGCTGGCCCTCACCCGGCAAGTTAGAGGTTGTAGCTAAGAAGCCTCTCGCAAACCAGAGGGACCTGGCCCTGGCTTATTCTCCAGGCGTTGCTGCCGCCTGTGATGCAATAGTCGAGCACCCGGCCGAGGCAGCTACGGTTACGGGAAGGGCTAACTTGGTTGGAGTGGTAACCAATGGCACCGCCGTGCTTGGTCTTGGTCCAATTGGTGCCCTTGCCTCGAAACCCGTAATGGAAGGTAAGGCTGTGTTGTTTAAGAAATTCGCTGACATTGACGTGTTTGATATTGAGATAAGCGAAACTGAGCCAGAAAAATTTATTGAGATAGTTGCAGCTTTAGAACCCACGTTTGGTGCTATTAACCTAGAAGACATTAAGGGTCCTGACTGCTTTCTCATTGAGAAGCGTCTGCGGGAAAAATTGAGTATCCCGGTTTTTCACGATGATCAGCATGGCACGGCTATCGTCGTGGCAGCTGCGGTTAGTAACGGTCTAAGCCTCGTTAACAAAAATCCGTCTAATGTCAAGGTAGTGGCCATTGGTGGCGGAGCTGCAGGCATCGCTTGTCTGAATCAGCTGCTTGCCATTGGGATCAAAAGGAAAAACATAGTTCTCGTGGACCGCGCTGGTGTTGTCTACAAAGGGCGCAAGGAAAACATAACTCCTCAGAAAGTCGACTTTGCTGCGGATACAAAAGCGCGTACCTTGGCAGAAGCCATTTCCGGCGCTGATGTTTTTCTTGGTCTATCGGCGCCGGGGGTGCTTACGCCCCAGATGGTCAAGACAATGGCCAGGCGGCCGTTGATACTAGCTCTTGCAAATCCAGAACCAGAAATTCGCCCTGAGTTGGTAAGGGAAGTTGTGCCGGATGCAATTATTGCTACTGGGAGATCTGACTATCCTAACCAAGTAAATAACGTCCTATGTTTTCCGTTTATCTTCAGGGCGGCCCTGGATGTTGGCGCCAGTACTATTAACGATGAAATGAAAATCGCTTGTGTTAAGGCTATCGCTGATCTTGCTAAGAGAGCCAGTTCTGAAGTGGTTTCTGCAGCTTACGGGGGCGAGAAACTGGTTTTTGGATCAGAATACTTAATACCAAAGCCTTTTGATCCTCGTCTTATCTCAGAAATTGCGCCGGCGGTAGCCAGGGCTGCCATGGACTCTGGAGTGGCTACCCGTCCGATAGAGGACCTTGAGTCTTATCGTGAAAAAATGGATGAATTTGTGTACCGGTCTACCATGGTAATGCGGCCAGTCTTTGAACAGGCAAAGCTGATGCCAAAACGAGTGGTGTTTGGGGAAGGCGAAGACATACGCGTTCTCTATGCAACTAAAGTGCTTCTCGATGATGGTATAGCCCAACCCTTTCTTGTTGGGCGTCCCGAGGTGATTGCCAGCCGCATAAGTGATATCGGATTAAATATTAAACCCGGTCGAGATATAGGCATTATCAATCCTGCAGACGACAATCACTACGACAGATGCTGGCGTCTTTATCATAGTCTGATGGAACACACAGGTATCTCGAGTGCTGAGGCACGGACAGTTGTTCGAACAAATACAACAGTGATTGCCGCTCTGATGGTGTGTCTGGAAGAGGCGGACGCAATGATCTGCGGGACGAGTAAAGAATTTCACTGGCATCTCAAACATGTCGAAGACTTGTTAGGATTATGTGATGGAGTTAAGGAATCCTCTGCTTTAAGTCTATTGGTGCTAGATAAGGGCCCGCTGTTCATCTGCGATACATTTGTGTCGGAGAATCCGACCGCTGAAGAGGTTGCCGATCTTACTGTTCGTGCTGCAAGGAAAGTTGAAGATTTTGGCATTATGCCAAAGATTGCCTTAATTTCTTCCTCAAACTTTGGCTCCGAGGGGCGTCTAGCGTCTATCAAAATGCGGGAAGCACTGGACATTTTGCGCCGTAGCCACCCGCTTCTGGAGGTCGAGGGAGAGATGCAACCAGACCTGGCATTGAACAGCACCTTGCGAGAACGGGCTTACCCTAACTCCCGTCTTAAGGGGGCTGCGAATCTTCTAATTATGCCTACACTCAATGCAGCTAATGTCTCTCTCAATCTAGTCCGGGCCGTTAGCGGTGGTTTACATGTGGGGCCCATCCTAATAGGGGTGAACAGGCCGGCTCACATCACTACACCGGAGGTTACTTCCCGTGGCCTGGTCAATTTAGCTGCTTTGGCCGTTCTTGATGCTCAGGTTGAGAACGTTTGAACAGGTAAACCACATGTCACAGTGCTATTCTTTGACTGCTTCCATATGGTTAGCCCTCTGTTTAATTTCAGCTGCGCAAGCTGAAGCTGTGCTTCGTCGTGGCAACGCTTTTGAACCAGCCACTCTAGACCCCCACCGTTACACCAGCGTGTACGAGAGCTTTATTATCCATGACTTGTTCGAAGGACTCGTTACTGTCGATCCGGGTGGTCAACTCGTGCCCGGGGTTGCCGATTTCTGGTCTGTTAGTGACGATGGGCGGACTTACACATTTTCTTTAAGGAGTGGACTAAAGTGGTCGGACGGTGCTCCACTAACTTCTGAGGACGTGGTTTTTACATTCCAGCGTCTGATGAACCCTGCTACGGCAGCACAGTATTCCACACTTTTTTACGTTCTCGAGAATGGTGAAAAAGTGCATCTAGGGGTGAGCTCGCCAAGTTCGTTGGGCGTTACAGTCTTGGATGACCTTACGGTTCAGTTTAGATTGCTCTATCCTGCCCCCTATTTTTTGCAGCTTCTGAGTAATGCATTTGCCGCCGTGGTCCCGCGTCACATGATTGAAGCGGTGGGGAAAGACTGGGTAAAACCTGGCGTCATGGTCGGTAATGGTGCGTTTGGTCTTCAGGAGTGGAGACCGCACGATCGGATCGAATTGGTTCGCAACACCAATTACAGATTAGCAACGGACGTATGGTTTGATCGTGTTGTCTATTTTCCCACCGCTGACTCTAATAACGCTTTTACTCGGTTCCGCGCGAGAGAACTGGACATGAACTTATCGTTTCCAACCTCGCGTGTTGAATGGCTTCGCGACAATATGCCAGCAGAGATACGGACATCCATGTCACTACTAACGTATTATGTTGCACTTAACACCATGGAGCCTGACTTGGCGGATCGCAGGGTAAGGCGTGCTCTATCCATGGCTATCGATCGTGAGGTTATTGCAACCAAAATCTTACGGACTGGCGAGATGCCGGCCTATAGTTTTGTGCCGCCATCAGTCCAGGGCTACAAAACTTCCGAAATGAATTTTCAAAGTTTGTCTATGGCACAACGTCGGGCCGCTGCTAGGAATCTCCTTGTTTCTGCTGGGTATGGTCCAGAGGAACCACTAAGTTTTAAGTTTAGCTATTCTTCGACAGAAGAGCGTCGTCGCATTGCAGTAGCTATTGCCGCCATGTGGAATGCAGTGGGTGTGCAGGCCGTCTTAGAGAACTTGGAGGGCAGGGTTCTCTTTAGAAAATTAAGAGATGGAGCCTTCGAAGCAGGATTTTCGAGCTGGGTTGCGGACTATAATGATGCTGAAAATTTCCTTTACGTACTGCGATCCGACACCCAAAACTCTAACTATAGCCGCTATGCTAATCCTGATTTTGATGCCCTCCTAGATCAAGCGGCCACCGTTAATCACCCTTTACGACGAGCAAAACTTCTCCAACAGGCGGAAGCAATGGCAATGACAGATCACCCGCTATTACCTTTATACTTTGGGGTAAACAAGAATCTAGTACATACCTATGTAAACGGATGGGAAGAAAACCCCCGAGACATTCACTTAAGCCGATATCTTGTCATTGACCATCCATAGCCGTCCGGCCATATTTGCGTGTTCGTCACTAAGTGTGCATGCGGATTTCTATTAGAGAGTTAGAAAGGGATACCAATGTCGGACACCTTCAAGGCACTCGTCGTCGACAACGCTAATGGTAAGTATTTTTCTGAATTGCGCGAGCTGACGGTAGAAGACCTTCCCAATGAACCTGTTTTGTTGGACGTCGCCTATTCAACCCTTAATTACAAAGACGGTATGGCTGTTTCTGGTAAGGGAAAAATCGTCCGTAAGTTTCCAATGGTGTGCGGCATTGACTTGGCGGGTAAGGTTATTGAGTCGGCGAATCCAGCATTCAAAGCCGGTGATTCCGTTTTAGTAAACGGTTGGGGATTGTCGGAGACGCACTGGGGTGGCTACAGCCAGAAACAAAGGGTTAATGCGGAATTTTTAACTCGTGTGCCAGAGAAATTTACTCTTGAACAGACAATGGCCATTGGAACGGCTGGATACACGGCAATGCTCTGCGTTCTTGCACTTGAGGACGCTGGTATAACGCCGGACCAAGGCGAGGTTGTAGTCACCGGCGCCAGTGGTGGTGTTGGGTCTGTTGCTATAGCCCTTTTAAGCGAGCTGGGCTACGACGTTGTTGCTTCAACTGGCCGCCCAGCCGCTCATGATTACCTGAAAATTTTGGGTGCCAAGGACTTCGTTGATCGTTCTCACCTTGATCAAGACCCAAGACCACTGGACAAGCAGCGTTGGGCAGCCGCTGTAGATGCTGTCGGATCCAAAACGCTAGGGACGCTGTTGGCTCAAACTCGAGAGGAAGGGGCGGTTGCAGCATGCGGATTAGCTGGTGGTGCAGACCTACCAACAACGGTAATGCCGTTCATCCTTCGTGGAGTTAAGTTGTTAGGAGTAAATTCTGTTACCTGCCCTGTGGCTCGACGTGACAAGGCTTGGGCGCGCCTTGCTAAAGACTTGGACTTGGATAGGCTCTCTACTATGACTACCAAGGAACCGCTTTCTAAGGTTCCAGAATTGGCGGACGAAATATTAAAGGGAAAAATCCGTGGCAGGGTAGTGATTGATGTTAATGCGTGACATAAGCTGCTGAGTGCAATCTCCACTAGAGCCGACTCAGGTCTCGTTGTTTCGCAATATTTTTTCTACCAGAGCAAAGTCTTTGGGATTATCAACGTCAATCGGACCTTCCGCCCACGGTATCATTATGGCACGGACCTTGCAGTTAAGGGCTTTTGAAATACGTTCCATAACGCCGTCCAGGTTAATAAGGCTGAATTTGTAAAGCAGAAATGATAGTAGGCCGAAGGCTGCAATGATTCGTGCCGGACGTTTTCCGAATTGTCCCCCGGTTGCAAAAGCAGATGCGGCCTTTACGCCATTTTCGTTGGCTAGTGCGTAAAGATTGCAGCTGGAATAGCTGTCGTCTTTTAGGTCGTGGAACGCTCTCGCTCCTTCCGGATATTTGTCCAATATGAGCTTGGAGCGAGTCATTGCTACGTATACGTCCGCCTCTCCAGTCTGAACCTCACTACAGAAATGTTCCAGAAGCGCTGACGTGTGCAAAGCGTTGTCAGCAGCAGTGATGATTAACGGAAATGGGTCCGAAATGGCTCGTACCGCTGAAAATACGCTATCGGCAAGGTTTTCTTTACTTGGCACTGTAGATATTGTGCCGTTTTCCATCATCTCAGCGGTAATTGGTAAGCTTCTAAGAATAGCTGGGTCTTCGATGGCAACTATAATGCGATCAACGTGTGATGCGGCGTGTAATGCAGTAATTACTCTCTGCACCATAGGTTTCCCATTTAGCGCTACTAGGCATTTGTGACTAAGATTCTGGATCTGAGCCACGCTATCTTCTGCGCCACGGCGACTAGCTGCGAGAACAAGGGCTGTAAAGGGTTTATTGGTCATGAGAGAGCACAAGGTTTCTTCTGGTTATGATGGTTCTTTAGAACGTAGCAATGACATCAAATCGTTTACGGGCGTGTCGGTGTCCAATTTTGCAAGGGTATCAGTCAACATGCTGATGCGATCGGATGACAAAATGTTGAAAGAGCACTGCATTAGTTTCTCCAAAAGTTGTGTAGTGGTAAGCGGATTATCCGCGCGACCAAGTGGAGCTGCGACCGTGCTTTCATGGGAGCTTCCATTACTTAATGTTATTATTACTTTCGTTGGAAAGTCCGATTCTAGTTTGTCAGCTGGATGACGATGAACCAACGACATCAGCTTCCGAAAGCTTGGCTTAGACAAAGCATCGTCTTCGAAGTCCTTAATGGTAATGGCTCCATTCTCAATTGCGACTGCTGCGCAGTACTCCACACAAAACTTAGCTTCCATGGCATTTTGTGGATTGGTATACATGAGATTGTTGAAATGCGATAAAGGTGCATGAATATCAATACGATCCACCGTACTGGCTTGGAAATTATGATTCTCTTTTAGAGCAATGATAGCGTCCAGCGCGCGATGAGCACTGGCGCATGTCGGAAAACGTTTCACCTTAAGACCGTATTCCAGAATAGCTAGAGGATCACCGATCGACCTCGTTTCAAAATGCATGGTCTGTCCGTGTTCTCTTTTGTAGTCTGCGCGTTTTCTTAGGTCCTCCAGGTCAGGCCCCACAGTGAGTTGGGCCATACCGTATGGCCCATCGAGGGTCTCCGGGGCCGCCGTCATCCCTACCTCGGCAAATGTTGCAGCCATGACACCGGCTTCCGCTGCCTTACCAGCATGTAAGGGTTTGGTCATAGATCCAAACTGGGACATGAAACCGCCCGCGTAGCTGGTGGCAATGTTGAGGGCATGACACATCTGAGCTGCTTCTAATTGCAGTAGCCGGCCGCATGCCACTGCGGCGCCCAATACACCAATGGTAGCTGTGGCGTGCCATCCGCGGTTGCGATGATATGGATTAAGGCCCTGTCCGATGCGAGCCAATATTTGTAGACCAATTATATAGGAAGCAAGTATATCTTTGCCGGTGCTTTTCCTTTCTTCTCCCAGCGCCAGAAGTGCTGGCGCGAGTACTGCCGTAGCATGAGCTTTAGCTGGGTCGAAGTTATCGTCAAAATCCAACGCGTGGGCGGCGGTACCGTTAGCTAGCGCTGCTAGGGGGGCGGACTGCATTTTTGTTTCGCCTACGACGGTACAAGGACCCTCCCCCCAACCGCTGCTAGCCTTGCGTAAGGTGCGTGCTGAAATTTCACGCGCTCCGGGTATCATGCAGGCAATGACGTCAATAAACGCACTTTTTGCTGCTGTCATGGCAGCTTTGTCACCGGATACTGGTGCTTCCGCCGCCCAAGAGGCGTATGCTTGTGAAGCTGTGACATCTTCAGTGGCGTTCATGCGAGATCCAATCTACTGAGAATATTAACTCTTTGCCTTGTTGGGTATATACGGCAATAAGTCTATCGCATAAAAAAAATTCGTGAAGATAATGAGCACACTTATCAAAGGGCTGTATATCGTGAAACATTGGTTCGGCGACGTGATATTCCGCCGTGTGTTCAAGAACGCCGGTTTTCTGATGAGTGGCAAGGTGGCTAATGGGTTACTCGGGCTCATTTATTTTGGTCTTGCTGCCCATGGCCTTGGGGTTAAGCAATTCGGCATTCTTATTTTGGTGCAGACCTATATTCAAGTTATTACAGGTATTACAACTTTTCAATCCTGGCAGGCAGTTATCCGATATGGGGTGATCTGCCTTGAAAAAAAAGACGTTCTATCACTTCAGAAACTAATTAAATTTACCAGTCTTCTAGATGTAGTCGGTGTCGCGTTTGGAGCAATTATAGCCTACATATGCGCTCCTCTGATAGCACCTTATGTGGGCTGGTCTGAAGAAGTGGTTGCCTACGTTAGGCCATATTCGTTCCTAATTTTGTTCACTATTGTTGCCACGCCGACGGGTATATTGCGGCTCAATGACCGTTTTGATCTGCTGGCTATTCAGGCAGTTGTTCCATCTATGGTCCGAGTTATTGGCGTCGTTCTTGCCTATTTCCTCGATGCGCCATTTTGGGCGTATTTGTTGGCGTGGTTTGTAGCTGGAATGGTGAGTGGGCTAACCTTGCTGGTTATGGGATGGCTAGAGGCATTACGTCAGGGCTGGCTTTATACCCTAACTTTCTCACTGAGTAATTTGACAGCGCCTCATCGCGGTATTGTTAAGTTTGCTATAGCCTCCAATTTACACTCGTCTTTGCTCATTGTTCCAAGCCATATGAGTACGTTCTTGATAGGTATAGTTGCAACGCCCACGGCCGCTGGCTTGTTCAAGGTTGCGAGGGAAATGGCTACAGCACTGACCAAGCCAGCAGAACTCTTAACCCAGTCTATCTACCCTGAATTTGCTCGCCTTGGTGGGCGCAATAGTTGGCAGGATTTTGCCCGACTGATAATACGTTCAACCACCGTGGCGGGGAGCTTGGGCCTCATCGTGTTGGTCGTGATAATTGTCCTAGGCAAAACTTTCCTTAGCCTTGCTTTCGGTCCGGAGTTTGTTTCAGCATATTGGGCCTTGGTTCTTTTGGTTGCGGCGGCTACCCTGACGATTGCAGCTTTTGGACTTGACCCAGCGATGTATGCAATGGGCCGACCATCAATTCCCCTCACCGTCAACACCATAGTGATTCTTGCGGTTTATCTTCCGCTATTGACGGTCCTTACACCCCGTATGGGTCCTGCTGGCGCTGGCGTGGCTATGTTGATATCTTCGCTCTTAATAGTGACATCGATGTCTTTGATGACCGTGGTAGTACTTAGCCGCAGGGCGAAACGGCAATGACTCCTGTTGCAGCGAAGGCTATTTTACCGGCGATGATGGTGTCGTAGATCTTAGCGGCTCGTCCACCGATTTTCCTTACTACGTCTCCATGTGTGCGCTCTGCGAAGGTCTTCCAAGCTTGTCTTTGGTCGTAACTAGGTTCGTGGACGTTTACGCCTAAACTGCGCAGAATGTTGTAGGCTTCGCAGGTCTGTGTTCGTGTTTCGACCCTAAGTATTGCAGACGGTGCATAGGCCCGTACCACAGCGTGCTGATTTTTTTTCGATAGAGCATCAAACCATGATTTGTTGGCAATCACGGTGCCTGGGTTTAGAGCATGCCGCGTCAGGGTCAGTTCTTTCGCATGTTCATATAATCCGCCGACAAGGTACATAAACGGGCTCGTTGCACCACCGTCGATTAAGCCTGTCTGTAAGGCGGGGATAATATCAGCAAAGGGCAGGGGAATTACGTCAGCATCAACAGCATCGAGAAATTTCTGAGCCGTCAGGGCTGAGGCTGCTCGCATGCGATAGCCGGCAGCATCCCGGGGCCATAAAATAGGTTTCTGCCCATATATAACCGCCCAGCCGGAGTCTACCCAGCGGACTAAAACGACCCCTTTTTTCGCAAATAACTCTGTGAAAGGTTCGAGTAAGAAATTATCGAGCACATAGTCGGCTTCCTCATCGCTATTGAACAGGTATGGACTCATTAACAAAGCAAGTTCAGGCACCACCGTAGATGCAGCTGCTACGGACATAACACTGAAATGCACCCGCCCTCTCCGCAGGCTGGCGAGAGACGTTTCTTCTGAACCAGTTTCGCCATCCACCAATAGGGTGACTTCTATGTCCCCGTCGAAAGTTCTCTTGATTGTGTGTTCAAATGCAACAAAGTGCTCTCTGATTGTGCTCCCAGGTGCCGCGGAAGAGGCCGCCACAAGTGGAATTGGTTCTGCATGGGAACCAGTGAACGGAACAAATAATACGGCAGAGACTGCTACAATCTGTGTCCACCGAGTCATGAAAGTATGTCGGCTCATTTGTTTTCCTACAGCAATATGGCAATGCGGCAGCGTGCGCTGCCCCTGGCGCGCTGTCCCCTGGTCTCTTATGGTGCCTAAAGGTGAGCATATTAGATCAGTGAGAAAAGCAATGGAACTGTATGACTATCCTAATGCTGCGGCACCAAATCCGACAAAAGTTAGAATTTACATAGTGGAGAAAGGCTTAGATATTCCGCTGCATACGATTGATCTAGCTATAGGCGACCAGCGCAAGGAGAGCTACCGAGCCATTAATCCGCTCGGCAAGGTACCTGTACTGAAGCTGAATGATGGCACTTGTCTGCCGGAATCTACCGCTATCATGGAATATCTAGAAGAAGTTTATCCAGAGCCCTCACTAATTGGAAACACCTATGAAAAAAGGGCTCAAGTCAGAGCTCTAGAGCGATTTATTGACCTTAATGTCCTGAAGACGGCATCAACTATTGTTGTTCACAGCGAGCCTGTTTTTGCCCACCGCACCCAATTTGCGGAACTTGCTAAACAGCAGCGTTCTGAACTAGCGGCTATGCTTGCTATCCTGGAGGGTTTTATTGGTCAGGGCCCCTTCGCTTTTGGAAAGGAACCAACTATTGCTGATTGCACCTTATGTGCGGCCGTAAGATTCATGGAAGCTTTTGAACTAAAATACTCTGAGAATTATCCATGCTTGCGGCTTTGGTGGGAGCATTTCTGCACGCGTCCTAGCGCCTCGGCGTAGAGCTGTGTTCTGCTAACAATAATAGACACATCAAATCTCGTCTTATTAAGAAGCTAGTAGCGGAAAGAGTAATCTAGGGCTAGGGCAGATTAAGCACAAAAGGAAAAGTACAGTTAAGGAGCGGTTTGCTGACTTAGGCTATCACTAGTTGTGGCTGAGGAGGCTTCATTCCAAAAACGCTTAATTAGCAGAGTTCTTAGGTTCATTATTTCTTCAGCTTCGAGAAACAGCAATCTGGCTTCCGAAGAATTAGCTCTATGCGTCTTCGCATCCAGGTCGTGCAGTGTTTCGGTCAGGAATGCGATGAGACCGTGCTTTGCAGTAGTCATGTTCCACCCGTCTAATATATCTCTTCTATTTCTTGCTGCACTGCGGTGAACATGTCCAATTTTAATATTGCAATGCAGCGAATGCCACTTTGCATGGCAAGTTTCCCGTATTTTAGCTCAATAAGCACTATATTTCGTATGTTTTCGTATTTGTACCCCAAAATGTTGTTGACGAAACACCGGACAACAGACACCATGCATGTAGTGGCTACGGCCGCCCCATACCGCAATATATGTGATTATAGGGGATAGGGTATCTGTTGCAGGGCGGGACCGCTCAGCAACAGCAAGACGGATGATTCTGGCGGCACTAGGAAAGTTGTCGTCATAAGGTCCCTAAGTCCTTGTTAGAAAAGGAAAAGGGGTTTTTTTTGGATGGTCGTTACCCGGGAACCTCCAAGATAAGGTGTGGTGGACGTAGTCATGGAGAGGCCTCGTTTTTTTGGGGAGTTCGAGGGGAAAATGGCTGAAGCGTTAGAAGTTGGTTCGAAGGAAGTTGTCACACGGAAAGTTGAAACCGAGGTCAACAGTAAACAAACCACCTTAGAGGTGGTACCATCTATTGAGATTGATCGGTCTAGGGACGAGTTTCTTACCGATTTTGGCAAAGCCACACTGGAAGATCGCTATCTTTTGCCGGGTGAATCTTATCAGGACATGTTCGCCCGGGTGGCCAAGGCCTATAGTGATGATATTGATCACGCCCAGCGCATATACGGTTATATGTCCAAACTCTGGTTTATGCCCGCTACGCCAATACTAAGCAATGGTGGGTCGGATCGTGGCCTGCCAATCTCGTGTTTTCTGAATTCCGTTAAGGACGATCTTGATGGCATCGTCGGTACGTGGATGGAAAATGTCTGGCTGGCGTCTAACGGTGGTGGGATCGGCACTTATTGGGGCAAAGTACGTTCCATTGGTGAGAAGGTGCGAAATTGCGGCAACACGTCAGGTATCATCCCTTTCGTGCGAGTGATGGACTCGCTTACGCTTGCTATTTCCCAAGGCTCTCTGCGTCGCGGATCAGCCGCCGTGTACTTAGATGTGCATCATCCCGAGATTGAAGAGTTCCTAGAAATTCGGAAGCCTTCCGGGGATTTCAATCGTAAAAGCCTTAATTTGCATCACGGCCTTAATATTACCGATGAATTTATGGACGCAGTGGGTAAGGATAAGCCTTTTGCTCTTCGCAGCCCGAAAACTAATGAAGTTCTCCGCGAAGTTAGCGCCCGCGAATTGTGGCAGAAGATACTAGAAACTCGTCTCCAAACCGGCGAACCTTATCTGATTTTTGCAGACACTGTGAACCGGAGTATGGCTAAGCACCAGCGGGACTTGGGTATGAAGGTAACTACGTCTAACTTGTGCAGTGAAATCATGTTGCACACTGGACCCGACCACAAAGGTGAAGAGCGTACCGCTGTTTGCTGTCTGTCTTCAGTGAATGCTGAGAAGTGGTTTGAATGGTCTAAGGATGAAATGTTTATAGAAGACGTAATGCGTTTTCTTGACAATGTCCTTGATGATTTTATTGCGCGGGCCCCGGACAGTATGGAGCAAGCTAAGTATTCAGCCTACCGCGAACGTTCTGTCGGACTCGGTCTAATGGGATTTCACTCATTTCTACAATCGCAAGGTGTTCCATTTGAAAGTGCTCTAGCGAAGTCCTGGAATGTTCGTTTATTCAAACATGTCAGGCAAAAAGCCGATGCAGCATCGGTTACGCTAGCACGCGAACGCGGACCGTGTCCCGATGCCGAAGAAACGGGCCTTATGGCACGTTTTAGCCATAAGATGGCTATCGCTCCGACCGCATCTATCTCAATCATTTGTGGCGGTACCAGCCCATGTATCGAGCCAATACCGGCTAACATCTATACTCACAAGACGCTGTCAGGCTCGTTTGCCGTGAAGAATCCTTATCTCCTTGAACTTCTCGATGCAAAAGGACTTAACAATCCCGGCACCTGGAATTCCATTCTGGAGCACGAAGGTTCGGTGCAGCATTTGCACAGTTTGACGGACGACGAGAAAGCCGTGTATCGGACTGCATTCGAGATTGATCAGCGCTGGGTGGTAGAGTTTGCGGCTGACAGAGCACCTTTTGTATGCCAAGGGCAGTCAATTAATATGTTTTTGCCTTCCGACATCGATAAGTGGGACTTAATGATGCTCCATTGGAAGGCATGGGATTCGGGCGTAAAAAGCCTGTACTATTGCCGGTCGAAATCTGTGCAGCGGGCGTCTTTCGCGGGTGTTGAGGGCGATAATACCCGGGCATGGCCGGAAAAGGAGCTCGTGGTTTCGGATAGGACAGACTATGAAGAATGCTTAGCCTGCCAGTAAAGCGCTGGATTCGCACGGTATGATTTAATGATCTAATTAGAAGAGCGGGCAATGAATCAGATGTCTTCGAAAAACTTGCCGGGCCTTATGACGCCGAGCAACAGTTATAAGCCTTTTCGCTATCCCTGGGCCCACGACTACTGGAAACGTCAACAGCAGATTCATTGGATGCCGGAAGAAGTGCCGTTGGGGGAGGATTGCAAGGACTGGGCGAGTAAGCTGTCGGATGGGGAACGCAATCTGCTAACCCATATTTTTCGTTTTTTCACCCAATCAGACGTGGAAGTAAACGACAATTATATGGAGCGCTACTCGCGGGTTTTTAAGCCGACCGAGATAAAGATGATGCTGGCAGCATTTGCGAATATAGAGACCATCCATATCGCCGCCTATGCACTTTTGCTGGAAACTATCGGCATGCCAGAAACTGAGTTTGCGGCGTTTCTCGATTACAAGGAAATGGCGGATAAGCACGACTACATGCAGCAATTCGGTGTAAATACTCCCGCCGACATTGCTCGTACACTGGCTATGTTTGGCGGCTTTACGGAAGGCCTTCAGCTGTTTGCTAGTTTTGCTATGTTACTCAACTTTCCTCGCCAAAACAAAATGAAAGGCATGGGCCAGATTGTCTCCTGGTCGGTGCGAGATGAAAGTCTCCACTGTGAAGGCATAATCAAGTTGTTTCATGTATTTAGTAAGGAAACGGACTGTTTAACTAGTAGCGTTAGAGCTGATATCACCGATTGTGCCAAGACGGTAGTAGATCTTGAAGACAAGTTCATTGACCTTGCTTTTGAAAAGGGTGCGGTTGACGGCATGACCCCAGACGATATCAAGACTTACATCCGCTATGTAGCCGATTGGCGGTTAGGACAGCTGGGTCTAGAGCCAGTTTACGATACTAAGGATCATCCCTTGCCATGGTTGGTACAGATCCTTAACGGCGTTGAGCATGCCAATTTCTTTGAGACCAGGGCTACCGAATATTCTAAAGCGGCAACTCGCGGGAATTGGCACGGGGCCGAAGGGGTATGGTCCCATTTTGATCAGCTGCAGTCTAAACAGCAATCTGCAACAATGTAATAGGCCCGCCAAGTTGTGCGAGGGAGAAATCTGCTTCCGTGCGTATAACAGGTTTATGACTGATTGGCATATTCCAATATTATTGCGCTCTTAAGTGCATAGAAGGATCGGAATACTTGCCCACCGCAAAGAAATGGTGGCTGGTGTGCCGCAGAGTCCTCTAATCAGGCGTTCGATGGGTTTACATCTTGATTGAAACTTGACGATGTCCGTAATCGACGGCAAAACATAGGCTAACGATGGCTAAATCACCGCATATCAGAAGCTTTTCGGGACCAGCCGGCGGTTGGCAAGCGCTTATATCAAGCGCTAAGGCACTGCTTAAATCGGGGAATACCCTGACTCAGGTCAAGACGCTAAGCCAGGTCAATCAACCGGAGGGTTTTGATTGTCCCGGCTGTGCCTGGGGCGATCCACTTCACACGTCGTCTTTCGAGTTTTGTGAAAATGGTGTGAAGGCGGTGGCTTGGGAGGCAACATCAAAACGTGTGACTGCTGAATTTTTCGAACGTCACACGGTTTCTTGGTTGGCCAAACAGGATGGACACTATTTAGAAAAACAGGGGCGCCTGACTCAACCGATGGTTTACGATCCCTCCACTGACCATTATCGGCCCATCGAATGGAACGCGGCCTTTCAAATTATTGCCGAGGAACTCACTGACCTCAACCATCCTAACGAGGCAGTATTCTACACGTCTGGACGGACTTCGAACGAGGCGGCATTCCTATGGCAATTGTTTGTGCGAGAGTTCGGAACCAACAACCTGCCAGACTGCTCTAATATGTGTCATGAGGCCTCAGGTATAGCCCTTACCGAGACCATTGGTATCGGAAAAGGTGCTGTGTTGTTGGAGGATATTAAGCTGGCGGACGCAATATTTATTTTTGGGCAAAACCCAGCTACCAACCACCCCCGCATGTTGGGGGATCTGAAGGAAGCGGCAGAGCGGGGTGCACGAATCGTTGCGGTTAATCCCTTGCGGGAACGGGGTTTGGAGCGCTTTGCTAACCCGAAGAGCCCGATAGATATGCTCACCAATAGGAGCACGGCGCTTACTCATTTATTCCTACAGCCACAACTTGGCGGTGATATGGCTTTTGTAAAAGGGATGATGAAGCTAATCATTGAGGCAGATGATATTGCACGGCATGAGGGTAGCCCGCCTGTTTTAGATTGGGATTTCTTGAAAGTACATAGCTGTGGCTTTAACAAATTTGCCGAACAAATTCGCAGCGAAAACTGGAGTCGCATTCTAGAACAGTCTGGCCTACGCAGAGACGAAATTGAGGCCGCAGCAGACATCTACATGAAAGCCAATCGGGTGATATGTACTTGGGCAATGGGTTTGACTCAGCATTTGCGCGGTGTGGAGACGATCCAATCCATCACTAATTTATTGATGTTAAGGGGTAACCTCGGCAGGCCTGGTACTGGTCCTTGCCCGGTTCGGGGCCATTCTAATGTTCAGGGTGACCGCACTATGGGTATTACCGAACTGCCCACGCGAGAGTTTCTCGATAGCTTGAAGCGTGTCTTTGGCATTAATCCTCCTCGGGAGAAAGGGGTTAATACGGTTGAGGCTATTTCTGCAATGCATGAAGGGCGAGCCAAGACCTTGCTAGCAATGGGTGGTAATTTTGCCGCTGCTTGTCCGGATTCAGATCTAACTTGGGCTGCCTTGAGAAAACTTAGCCTAACGGTGCATGTCTCCACAAAACTTAATCTAAGTCATTTAATACACGGAAAGCGGGCATTAATCTTGCCTGCACTTGGTCGTACAGAAATTGATAAACAAAGAACAGGGCGACAAGCTATAACTGTCGAAGATTCAATGTCTATGGTGCATGCCTCGTCGGGTATTAATTTGCCTGCCTCTGAGCACCTGCGTTCAGAACCGTGGATTATTGCGGGTATTGCGCGGGCCGTGTTGCCTAACTCGAAGGTTCCCTGGGAAGGGTTTAGCGACGACTACAGTACGATTCGAGATAAGATCGAGGCCGTTTTTAATGATTTCGAGAACTTTAACGATCGTATAATGCGCGCTGGTGGTTTTTGGCTTGGCAACTCAGCAAAGGAACGCCGTTGGAAAACAGAGACCGGTAAGGCTAATTTCATGATTCATGAGCTTCCAAAAGTAACCATTCGCCAGCGTGCTCAAGAGCTAACAAGCGAACGTGTGTTTTCCTTAACAACCTTGCGGTCCCATGATCAATATAACACCACCATCTATGGTCCAGACGATCGTTATCGAGGTGTAAACGGGCACCGTAAGGTGGTGTTCATGAATCCGGCCGATATGACAGAGATGCATTTGGAATCGGGGGAGTGGGTTGATATTAAGACTGTCTCCGAGGACAAACGTGTGCGTATGGCGCGGCAGTATAAGCTGGTTGCGCATGACATTCCACGTGGCTGTGTTGGCGCCTACTTTCCGGAGACCAATGCATTGATTCCCCTGTACGCCTATGGACCTAGATCGGGTACTCCTACCAATAAGGAAATACCTGTGACTCTCAGTAAGGTACCAACACCTTCAGAAATCAATGTACCATCCGTAACTGGCATTACCCTTGACAAACAAGTGTCTAAATGATTGTCGAAAATAAACCGGACCTCGCAGCTCGAGTTATCAAAATTATTACAGATATATATCCTCAATTAATCTATGAGGATGCGCTGACATTCTTGCAGGTTTGCGCCGATGAGGTTATTTCCTTAAAGTCTCTTTCAAAACGCCTCGGCCTCGCCCAAAGCGAGGTAATGCGTACGGTTACCGAACTCCAGCAAGTCGGAAGAGTGGGATTAGTAGAAGTAGTGGAGACCAGGGAGGACGGTTTGCGGCGGCTAGTGCGGTTGACGGACGAGGGGGTCAAACTCCGAAGAACTATTGTCGACCTAAATAGAGTGTCATCTACCCCAGCCTAGCCAATCTTCTCAGCTAGAAAATATTGCTCTATCGAATCGAACGTACGGTCTACTAGCTCGCTGCGTTGTCTGCCTCAACTTGCTGTTGGATAAAGCGGATCCATTTGTTGGCGTCGCTTTTTGTTTTCTTAAAAGTAGTAGCCTGCTGCATGGAGCCAATAGCCTGCTTGTACTTCTTTTGCTCTAGCTCGGCAATTCCCAGTAGCATCCAAAGTTCGCCTTTCTGAACTGTTGTAAGTCCAGTTTTCTTAAGAGCTTGTTCGAAGGCGTCCTCAGACTCTTTCCATTCCTCGGACTGAAGGTAAGCTTGACCCAAACGGAGGGATAGTTTTCCCTCTTTAGATTTGCGGGCAGCTTCCTCGAGAGGCCCAATAGCTTCCTGGTATTCTCGCGAATTAAACTGAGCGTTTGCGAGAACTTCGAGGTTCTCAGAATTTCGCGGGCAAATCTTTTTGTCGAAGCACTCTGTCATGACGTCAGCACCCTTAATGGGGTTGTCGTGAAACATGTAAAGGCGCGCTAGACGAACGAACTCTTTATCCTCCAAGAAGAACCCTTGCTTGTGGGCCATAACAAAGACCGAGAACGACTCTTTTTCTCGATCGAGTTCGCCGTAGATTGCAGCTAGCTGCATCCAGTAGGTCTTAACTGTTGGAAACAACGCAACCATGACTTCAAGTAGTTCACCCGCTCTTGGATAGTCCTCCTTTTCAAAGTACATGGCGAGAAGAAGCTGATACCACTGCTCGCGTGGGTTAGGGCTAATATCTATGGCTTCGATGATCAAAGGAATAGCCCTATCCCAATTTTCGAGCTGAAAATAAGCGGTTGCTATTAGAGCGAGGGCTGGTGATGTTACACTTTCAGCTACTTGCCTCCAACGTTCCAGCATGTTCACGGCATCTTGGAAACGCTCAACTACCATGTAGAGTTGACCTAAATTGTACATGGTCTGGACGACCTGTGCGTAGGGTAATCCTTTACCTGCCTCTGGATCACTGATGTCGATGGATCGCCGAAACGCGTCAATGGCACCGTTGTAGTTTTCTGTTTCGGCATACAAATAGGCATAGGTTTGCCACACTGATGCTTGTTCGTACTCATTGATACGTTTGATGGTTAGCGCTTCGCGGAGAACTCGATCGGCTTCGATGTAGTCTTTTATTTCAATGGCTTCTTGGGCTGCCATCAGAGCCTCATACGCTGGCTTATTCATAGCCTGGACTTTTTTGGTCTTAGGCTTTATTGGCCTATCGCTATCCCGATCGCTCAGGTTCTGCCTGTCCGACACCCTTGAAGTAGTAGGTTGGCGGGGGGGGGCGCTGGTCTGGGCTAAGGAAATAGACGGGGCAAGCGAAAATTGTCCCGAAGAGTCCACGGTTAACCCGCCAATCATAGCAGCGGAAAAAACTAATCCCGAAAAGAGTGCAGTGTATTTCATAGCCAGGTACCTTTTAACTATCTTCAAGCTCGAAAGTGATTACCACTTGATTATTGTACCTACGAACCGGACGTCCATCCACGATTCTAGGTTTGTATTTCCAGCGCTGCAGAGCCCGTATGGCCGACCGATTAAAAATATTAGGCGGTTCTGCAGCAATTACACCTACCTCTTCCACACCCCCCGTCTCGGTAATTGTAAATTCTAGCTGCACCCATCCCTCTATACCTCTAGACGCTGCACGCTGAGGGTATTGGGGTGGCACTCGGACTAGGGGTATGGCATCGCCATCGTTAGGAGCCGTGAGGTTCTGCCGACCTAGATTCAAGCTAGCACTCATCGCTGGAGCATTAATTCCTATGCCGCCCGAATTTGGCGCCGTAGCTGTGTCGAGACTCATGGGTGGCGGCGGCGGCGGCGACTCTGGCTTGTCGGGCCGGTCCGGAAGTTGGCGGTCTTTAGCCTGGACTGTTTCATCACGATCAACTCGGATAAAGTCTATAGCCGCACCTCGGATTTGCTCCTGAATGGCTGGAATACCATGGGTTATGAGGTAATTCATTAACCAAAACAAAGCAACCGTGACAACGACAGCACCAGGTATCGAAATGCCCGCCCGAATAGCATTTGAATTCATCCAAATCCTCCCTACAAGAGGTATCTTTTACTATAACCGTTAATGCCGTTTATTTAAGTACTATCGTCATCCTAACCTAATTATCGTCCGTGGCTATGGCCGTAGCCGGTGCGCCGGCTTGTCGGACTTGATCCATTACTTGCATAAGAACGCCGCTCTTGGATTTCCGATCTGCTTGAATCACAACTGAGCCCTGTGGGTTTTCCGCTAACAACTTTTCTACACCAGCTCTAACCGCACGGACATCAACTTCTTGATTGTCCATCCATACTTGATCACTTGGACCGATGGCGATGAGGATGGATACGCGTTGTTGTGGTTCATCTGTCTCCGCTATTGGCCTAAGTACTTCCAGGCCCGATTGTTTCACGAACGTTGCTGTAACGATAAAAAAAATCAACATGATAAACACGATGTCCAGCATCGGTGTCATATTGACTTCCGCTTCTTCTTCGTCTTTCTCAGCTAAACGAGACGACATTTAAGACCTCCGTCAGTTCAATTCAGCTATAGAAACGCCTGCTGCACCTGCCAGACGAGCTTGGTCCATGACACCAACTAATAGATTACTTTCTGATCTCGGGTCAGCTTGTACCACAACGTTACTATCTGGATTCTCGGCAATTAAGCGCTCAACGTTAGCGCGTACGGCACGAATATCAACTTCGCGGCCTTCCATCCAAATTCCGCCTTCGTCGGTAATGGAAATGAGAATAGTAACCGTTTCAGTTTGAGGTGGGGGCTCGTCTGAGTCCGGCCGAGTCACATCTAACCCAGATTCCTTAACGAACGTGGCGGTGACAATGAAAAAGATCAACATAATAAAAACAATGTCTAGCATTGGAGTCATGTCGACTTCAGCTTCGTCACCTTTTGCTCTGTGCCGCTTCGCTTTCACTATCGTGCTCCGTTAGTGCTCCAATTCGAGATGGTCAGCCGCCGCGAGGACCTCTTTGTGGGCGTGTCGCTGTAAACGAACACTAAAATAGAGGCCTGATAGTGCAGCGACCATGCCAGACATGGTCGGTATTGTAGCCTTGGATACGCCACCTGCCATTGCGCGCGGGTTTGATGACCCTGTGATAGCCATGACATCAAAAACTTCAACCATTCCGGTAACTGTCCCAAGCAAACCAAGCATAGGACATAGAGCTACCATCGTTGCTATCATACCAAGACCAAAGGTCGTGTTAAGGCGCACGTCCGAGATTAATTGATCTCGTACTCTGCGCGCTTCCCAAGACTTTCGGTCAGACCGTTGCTCCCATTTCTTCCGCACCTTTTCAACAACTTCTTTGTGGAACAGGTTGAAATAGATAAAGCGTTCGACAATCAGCGCCCACAAGATAAAAGTGGTGACCATAATCCCAAATAGAACTGGTCCACCTTTTTCCAGGAATTGTTCGATGCTTTCGAACACTTCCATTAGGCGCTTTCCTCGGCATGGCCGGCCACAATGCCAGCACTCTGTTCCTCTAGAGTTTCAACAACCGCTTTAGATCGGCCAGCAGCGATGGAATGTAGCAAGATTAGCGGGATTGCTGCAGTAAGGCCAAGTACCGTTGTCATGAGGGCTTGGGAAATGCCACCTGCCATCATTTTTGGATCGCCTGTTCCAAATAGAGTAATTGCCTGGAAGGTTTCAATCATGCCGGTCACCGTTCCGAGGAGTCCTAACATGGGTGCTATGGCAGCAAGTACCTTTATGGTTGTTAGGCCTCGCTCTAGGCGCGGCAATTCTTTTAGTATGGCATCGTCGAGCTTGAGCTGAAGATTTTCCACATCCAAGCCCTTGTTGTTTTGATAAACCGCCATGACCCGGCCTAACGGATTATCATTGCTGGACTTATCAGATTTTCTTTGGTTGTTCACTCGCGCTGACGTCAGGGACAAAGTGATAATTCGTTCTAGGGCTAGAAGGATGCCCAGAACCAGCAGCGTGATAATCACATATCCTACTAGCCCACCCTGATCTATCCGCTCACGCAAGCTTGGCGTTTGCACCAATAGTCCCAACAGCGCTCCTCGTGATGGATCTATGGCAGCTTGCACTACCCCATCATCAGCGTTGTAGATATTTTCCCCAGCATCGACGAACCGGGAAGCTGGCTGGCGGGCTAATTCGGTAAGTTGCTGTGTTGCAGACAAGTACTGGACATAATTGTTATCTGCCAGCGCGGTAAATGGACCAATTCGCACCACTGACGCAACGTTCTCATTACCATCAATAGTTACGACCGGGGCCTGGTATCGCACTATCTTGCCCTGCTCAGTAGCCTCTTCAAGCAATGTATACCAAAGGGTCTCGAGTTCGGAGAGCTGAGGTAATTGAGTGCTTTGAGCAAGACTATCGATCGCTGTATCTCTTCCTGGCAACTGAGAGCTTATGATCGATTGACGCAGCTGACCGCGGGTATCGCCTGCTACCTGCCGTACTACACCGAATAGTTCACCAAACGCACCTAGGCGTTCCTCCAACAGATTTTCTAGCTCAGCAAGCTCCAGTTCATTCTTCTGGAAAGTGTTTTCCAATTCGTCGCTCAGGCGCTCTTCCCGCGTAACCGCGGCTTTAGCTTCGTCCAGAAGACGTTGCTGATTAGCTCTGGCTGCACGGAACTCCGCTTCCCTCTGCCTGTTATCAGCACTGTCCTGAGAGCGGCCCTGTCGTACGCGGTCCAGAAGCTGCTCAAGGTTACTTGCTGTGGCTGACGTTTGAGCATTGGCCACAGATGTCATAAACCCGGTTGAGCAAAATGCAATCAGTGCCGCTGCGGCAAAAACTTTGATTTCACTTCTCATTGGGCACCCCCTTCCGCAGCGTCAATAGGCAAGAGGACAAGATCGGGTGCCACTTGCTGCCGGGCGATGGATAGAGCCCGCTTAACATCGCTAAGATAATCGCTGTCAAGAGATTCCCAAGCCCGCGTCTTCTGGTTCCAGCGGCTCATTTCAGAATCGTCCAAAGTCTTGTAAATAAACGCCACTCTGCCAATTCTAAGAAAATCTACTGTTAGCTGCTGACCAGCGTTATTAACGACTTGCCCCTGATATCCTTCTATGGTGCGTCCGTATTCATTCTCGATTTGATAGGACTCCAACACCCTCCGAAATTTTTCTGCAGGTGATGCATCGGCCCGCAGCATGGTTTGCCGCAGGCGAGAAACGCGTTCACGGCGCTCACCGCTTAGGAATGGAACGTCGAGCTCAACAAACTGATCCAATGCATCAACCATCCGGAGCATCAGAGGTATTACCTCCCGATCAATTGTGGTGACTCTATCTATATCTCTATTGACCTGCACCATTTCAGTTTCCTGATTAGCAATCAGATCACGAAGCTGCTGATTATATACTCGCAGTGTGTCCAATTGCTGCAGCACCGCCTTGTATTCCACTTCTAGTGTGTTCGTTTGATCGTCGAGGCGATCTATGCGTTCTTGCGAGGCTGCACCTTCAGCCTGTGCTGTTATTATTTCTGCTTTGCCGGCCTCCAAAGCCTGTGCGATTGCTGGTTCCGAGCAAAACACATGCCCAAATCCGATAACTGCTATGCACGGAACTATTGTGGAAGAATGCCTAATGCTCTTGAATAAACACTGCTGAAAAATCCGCATCAGTGCGGTCCCCTTTCACTTCTCATCTTCGCCACCCACCTTACTTGGTGAGTTGGCTGCCTGTTTCGCTTGACGGTACCCTCACTAAGTCGACCGCGGTGCCATTTCCAGCGAGCCGCTGCACGACTTTAGAATCAGCCTTGAGTCCGTTTTCTTATTTGCTACCGATTAGTTACTCTTCGGACGAAGCTCTAACTGAAACATTTATGCACCGTATTTCTAAATGAGGATATAATTTTTCCAATTCCTAATTAACCTTTATTATCCTATCCTCTCCGTCCTGTAGCAAGCTATTGCCTTCATCCGAATGATGCTTTCATCCGAATGACAATATTATTCCCATTACCGTACAGAGAGTCTACCCAAGAACAATCCCAGATTTCACTAATTTCGGCGCGGAACGTATCAGACCCCTGAGTTGTTTTTCAATAGGGCATTTAGGGCTACCGCAAGTTTTTGTGGTCTCTGCAACAATACCTCCGAATTTATACCAAACTTTGTTGGGTAAATTGCTTCTAATTGGTATCAAGGAAAAGTTATCCACAGGCAATGGGAGCTCTACGGCTTGTCTGACTGGAACAAAGCAAAAATACGAAAGGTCCCGGGTTTAGCATTTGAGATTATCTATCATCTTAACAAGTATTGCATATGCCTGGTCCTGCTCTGGAACTGACAGGCCCGCTAATGCTTTAGAGGGTACCTCACGCGCCGCTACCATCAGATCATCACGGAAGTCTGCCGCTTTCTTAGTCAAATGGATGTGTGCCCGACGCTTATCTCTAGGATCTGGGATCCTGCTTATTAGTCCATCCCTCTCCATTCTATTTAAGGTGTTGGCCATAGTCGGTTGCTCAACCCTGATACGCTGGCACAGTTCTGCTTGAGTTAATCCGTCCTGCTCGAATAGCATAACAAGGGTTGGGAATTCCCCAGGCAAAACTCCGAAGTTCTTAAGTCGATCCTCCAGGCTGCGGTCAAACAAACGGCTGAGACGACCGATTTGGTATCCGAGTGAGTCTTGTCTTCGAATGGCCATGCCTGGGTCCGTCAATCAGCGAGAAAAAAAGGGACCTTTTTGTCTTATTGCTTTTGCATACACCAGTTAGACGAGAATATAAATAGCTTGCGATTGTTAATCTCTAAATAAGCAAGCGCCATTTAGAACATTATGGCCGACCGTAGTGAGATAATCGGGGACTAATAATCACCTTCAGCTTTCGAGTATCCACGGGCCTCCATGCACGCATGCATCAACTTCTTAAACTTTTTCTTCGTGTCCGAAGTTTGTTTTATAGCCATTGCGGTAGGGCCCCGTGCGTTTATGTTTCTAGGGTCAGTCTGAGTTTCCAGGCCGTATTCTGCCCTACCCACAAGACGCGTTGCAAGCGTCATCGACTCAGCCTTGCTGGTACAGCGTTTGTAATCAGCTTGTAGCTCTGTTCTGTTTCGATTGCTGCTATTCCATCCGCCCGTTGGCGCTGAGCAGCCAGCCAAAACGTTGGTTGCCAACAAAGTAATAATAGCCGCAGTGCACAACGTTTTTTGCAAGACTTTCCCCGGGTTTTTCTTGACGGTTGGATTGTGACCTGTTTGTGTCTGCACTAGCTAATCCTATCGATACAACATGCTTGGAGAGCATCATCGCATGGCTACGGACGTTGTTGCTAGCAACTATTTTTTTGAAGATCTTAGGATAGGGTTGGCGGCAGAATTTTCGAAGACCATTACTGAAGCCGATATTGAAATTTATGCAAGTGTTTCGGGAGACACTAATCCCATTCATCTAAATGCTGATTATGCGGCTGGCACCATTTTTAAGGATCGCATAGCACACGGTATGTTGACAGCTAGTTTTATCTCCGCAGTGTTTGGAACGCGATTGCCAGGTCATGGTGCCATATATGTCTCACAATCTCTTAAGTTCAGGGCTCCTGTAAAAATCGGTGATACGGTTTGTGCTCGAGTAGAGGTGGTAGAGTTAATTCCCAAAAAAAAGTTTGCGGTGTTCTATACGACGTGTGCGGTTGGGGACACAATGGTGCTGGACGGTCAAGCTACGCTGTGGGTGCCCTCTCGCTAATCAATGCCCAGACTTAGTTTATTTGAAGCCACAGTATGGATAGCAAAGTGATCTGTACATTGCACCCTATTCCTTAATGTTCTACGTCTAGTGGGTACTTTTCTAATTGTAAGTCAGGTCTGGGGCCACATTTTTTCCATGCGCCTTGTTCGGCATTTTGACGAAGTCCCATCTGAGCTGCGCGGTGGTGTCATCGCTCTTGGTAATTTTGATGGTCTTCATCTCGGGCATCAGGCTGTTATCGGTGAAGCGAAGCGCATAGCAGAGAAAGAAAAAGTGAGCGCGGGACTCATGACATTTGAGCCTCATCCTCGTTTGTTTTTTCAGCCTGACTTAGAGCCATTCCGACTTAGCCCGTTTAGGATCAAGGTGCGGCTGATTGAAACTCTGAATGTAGACCTCTTGTATGTTCAGAAATTTGACAGCGAATTTTCACAAAGGTCGGCTGAAAACTTTATTGAAGAGATACTAATGGGGGGCCTCGGAGCTACGCATGTAGTGGTCGGGGATGATTATGTGTTTGGCCGGGGGCGGTCAGGAAACGCAGAAGTTCTTGCAAAACACGCGAGTCGTTTGGGTTTTAAAGTTACTTCGGTTCCAGAACTTGCAGGGCAAGGGGGTGCTCGTTATTCGTCTACTACCATACGTGATAGGCTTGCCGACGGGCGGTGCGAGGATGCAGCGCGTTTACTTGGCCGCTATTGGGAGATAGAAGGAAGGGTCGAGCATGGGGACCAGAGGGGCCGGTTCATGGGGTTTCCCACCGCTAATCTACCTCACAGAGATTACCTGCACCCCAAGAAAGGTGTTTACGCGGTGCGGACCGGTATAGACCAAAGTGGCCAGACTATCTGGCAAAATGGAATTGCTAATTTCGGCCATCGCCCAACATTCGACAAGAAGGATGTTATTCTAGAAACCCACGTATTTGACTATGAAGAAGACCTTTATAATCGCCATTTGCGTGTTGCTCTAATCGAGCATATAAGACCGGAAATGAAATTCGATAATGTCGATGCAATAAAGGCCCAAATTGCTACGGACTGTGGCACCGCAAGGGAAATATTAGAGCGTTATGATTTCCCAGCTGCAGCGCCTTTTGTTCCAGTGGTGTTGTCTTCGTGACGCGCCAGATACCCGCAATTCACTTGATTGGTGGAGGTCGACCTGGTAGGTCCCCTGGGACCACGCAAAGGCTGAGGACCAAAGAGTTCCTTATTTGCCAGATTATTAGTGTTGAAAATAGGGATTCTTA
>Ga0315336_1001524_pt1 | contig 43745 bp, 42 predicted proteins | sample ASW5metaG_FD_204512 | JGI IMG/M metagenome (GOLD analysis project Ga0315336, IMG submission 204512) | Ammonia-oxidizing marine archaeal communities from Monterey Bay, California, United States - ASW #5 | ecosystem: Environmental > Aquatic > Marine > Intertidal zone | place: USA: California... | reverse complement strand
CACGCCCAAGAGTACCAGTTGTGGTCCCAGATCGGGGTGGCACCATTGAACAAGCCGTCGACGGTGCTCTCATACCAGCCGCCCCCCGCGTATCCGGTGTCCGAAACCCAGATCTTCTCGGCGCTGTGATGCACTTTGTCCGTCGTTTTCTCGAAGACCCACGTATTGTTCGGATCCATCGGAAAGAAGTCGTAGAACGTGTCGCCGGGTCCTGCAAAGGCCGATGTCGAGACGGAGACCAGGCATGCCAACGCGGCCGTGCGCGCGGCGGAAAGGGACGAATTCAAGAGAGCTCCTGGAGCTGTTTTGGTTTTGGCCGGCCCAAATGACTCGGGCGACGTAAGGAGTCAACCTCAGACATGTCAGAGGCTTGTGGCGGCTCTCTGGTTGCCGAGCTAGAATGCCGTCTTGTTCGGGGTCAGCCAATGAATCGTCGTCTCCTTTTGGTGCCTTTCCTAGCCGCTTTTGCCGTTGTCGCAGCCTGCGATGGCGCCGAAGAGGTGTGTGAGAAAGAGTTCATCACCACCCATCCAGACCTCGACGGAGATGGCTTCGGCGACGCCGGCGCTCCCGAGCAGACGTGTGGCGTCACCAAGGGCCGCGTCGAGAACTCGGGCGACTGCGACGACACCAACGAGTTGTCCAACATCGATGCCGAGGAGGTCTGCGACCTGCTCGACAACAACTGCGACGGCCAGGTCGATGAGGGACTCCCCTTCCAGGTCTGGTACACCGACGCCGACCAGGACGGATTCGGCGCCGGCGACGCCTCCATCGAGACCTGTCTGCCGCCCGAGGGTGCCGTGGCCACTGGCGACGACTGCAACGACGCGGCGGCCGCCATCAACCCGGACGCCGCCGAGATATGCGACGGGCAGGACAACGACTGCGACGAGCTCATCGACGACGAAGACGACGATGTCGATGCGAGCTCGATGACGACCTACTACCACGACGAAGACGCCGATGGTTACGGTGATTTCCTCATCCCGATCGAGGCCTGTGCGCTCCCCGCGGCAGCCGCCGAAAACGGCGAGGATTGCGACGACAACGCCATCGATGTGAATCCCGCAGCGCTCGAAATCTGCAACAACATCGACGATAACTGCGACACCCTCATCGACGAAGACGACCCGACCATTGATCCCGGGCTCCTCACAGCGTACTTCGAGGATGCGGACGGCGATGGCTGGGGCGACCTGCTGGCTCCTGTTCAAGCCTGCGACCCGGGTCCTGGAATCGTCGACAACTTCGACGACTGCGACGACAACGACTTCCTGCTCGGCCCGGCCGGTGACTGGTTCGCCGATGGCGACCTCGACGGCTTCGGGTTCGGACCCGCCATCGAAACCAACACCTGCGTGCCGGTCGACCCCACTCTGGTCCCCGACGGCCAAGGGCTCGACTGTGACGACTCCAACGCCGCCATCAATCCCCTCGCGGTCGAGATCTGCGGCGACGGCATCGACAGCAACTGCGACAGCCACGACTGCGATGCCTGGATCGAGGACTTCGAATCCAACGCCATGAATCCCCTCTTCACGTTCACCGGCGATGCCGATTGGAACATTCTGGCCACGACGCCCTGGGAAGGTGTCTACGGTGGCAAGTCCGGGAATATCAACGACAACCAGACCTCGGATATGTCCCTCACGGTCGACATCACAAGCCCCGGTTCGGTGAGCTTCTACCACGCGGGCGACACCGAACAGGGCTTCGACTTCCTGAGGTTCCTCGTCGACGGCAATCAGGTCGCCAGCAACTCTGGCAACTGGGGTTGGACCCTCTATCAGACCAACCTGAGCGTGGGGCAGCACACTCTCACCTGGCGCTACTCAAAGGACTTCAGCCTCAGCTTTGGCGCTGACACGGTCTACGTCGACTACATCGAAATCATCGGCGGCCAACCGTTCTAGCCGCACCCGATGTGCCGAGCTAGAATGCGGTGTCGATCAGTCAGGAAAAATCAATGAACCGTCGTCTCCTCTGGGTTCCCTTCATGGCCGCCTTTGCTCTCCTCGCCGCATGCGGCGGAGGCGAAAAGGCTTGTACAAAGGACTTTGTCACTACCCACCCAGACCTCGACGGTGACGGCTTCGGAGACTCGAGCGGCCCTGAGCGGACCTGCGGCATTCCAAAAGGCCGCGTCGAGAACTCGGGAGACTGCGATGACACAAACGAGCTGTCCCATCTCGACGCCGATGAGATCTGCGACGAGCTCGACAACAACTGTGACGGTCAGGTCGACGAAGACTTGCCCTTCCAGGTCTGGTATCCAGACGCTGATGCTGATGGGTATGGAGCTGGCACGGCGTCCGTCGAGACGTGCCTGCCTCCCGACGGCAGCGTCGCTACCGGCGACGACTGCGACGACTCAACCGCTGCCGTCAACCCAGGTGCCATCGAGATCTGCGACGGCCAGGACAACGACTGCGACATGCTGATCGACGACGAAGACGACGATGTCGATGTGAACACGATGGAGACGTTCTATGGCGACGTCGACGAAGACGGCTACGGCGACTTCCTGACGCCGATGGATGCCTGCCAGATCCCACCGTATACTGCCGATAACGGTGAGGATTGCGACGACGCCGACGCGAACGTGAACCCCGGTATGCTCGAAGTCTGCAACGACGTCGACGACAACTGCGACACGCTCGTCGACGAGGACGACCCAACCATCGATCCAGCCCTGCTCACTTCTTTTTACGAGGATCTGGACGGTGATGGTTGGGGCGATGTGTTGGCGCCGATTCAAGCCTGCGATCAAGGTCCTGGAGTCGTCGACAACTTCGACGACTGCGACGACAACGATTTCCTGCTCGGACCACCGGGTGATTGGTACGCCGACGGGGACAACGACGGCTTCGGCTTCGGGCCCGCCGTCGAATACAACACCTGCGTCCCCGTCGACCCGACCCTGGTCCCCGATGGCCAGGGGCTCGATTGCGACGACACCAACGGCGCCATCAATCCGTTGGCCGTCGAGATCTGCGGTGACGGCATCGATAGCAACTGCGACAGACACGACTGTGGCGAGTTCGTAGAGGACTTCGAGACCGGAGCCTTCAGCCCGTTCTTCACCCACGGCGGAGCCGCCCCCTGGACCATCCTGACCACGACTCCCTGGGAGGGCATCTATGGCGCGAAGTCTGGCAATATCGCCGACTTCCAGCAGACTGACCTGGTCCTCGTAGTGGACATCACGACAGCGGGATCGGTGAGTTTTTATCACGCTGGAGACTGTGAAGACGGATTCGACTACATGAGATTCCTTGTCGATGGGGTCCAGGTCGCCCAGAAGACCGGCAACTGGGCCTGGGAGCAACACATCGAGATCCTGCCCGTGGGCCAACACACCCTGACGTGGCGCTACGACAAGGATTTCATCATCAGCATGGGCGCTGATCAGGTGTACATCGACTACATCGAGATCCTCGGCGGCGAGCCCATCTGACCCACCCGGGGGTGCCCACCACGGCGTGACACGCCGCTGACACGGTGGATCGAATGTGGATGCTATCTTGCGCACCCAAGAGGTAGCTATGCGTCCATTCTCGCTGTTGTTCCTGCTCGTTGCTTGTACCCCCACCGCCAGCGTCAATATCGGCGGCGATGACGATGACGATGATGACGACATCACCGAGGACACCGACACCGATACCGAGGACACCGACACAGACACGGATACCGAGGACACCGACACCGAGGACACCGATACCGAGCCGACAGTGGCGGAGTTCGACTGTGCACTCATTCCCGCTAGTCCGGTCTCCGCACAGCAAATGTCGGGTATGCGGGGCTATCACGACGTAGAGTTCCACGAGGATGGCACCATCTTCGGCAGTGCGGACTGGGACAACAGCCCGCTGGTGAAGTCCGATTACGCGGGCAATGTTTCGGTGTATACGGCACAGACCGACACCATCCAGCAGATCGTCTTGATGCCCGATGGCAACTACGCCATCGCCAACGACAGCCAGGGCATTCAACGGCTCGATGCCGCGACCGGGGGCTTGAGCACTATCGCCGGGGGAATCTACGCCTACGGGCTGATTTGGGGACCAGACGACATGCTCTGGGCCGCCGACCAGGATCGCGTCTGGCGAGTCGACTCCAACACCGGCGCGACCGAGGAAATCGTCCCGCGGAATGCCCTGGCCCGAGGCGCTCCCAGGGTCATCGCCTTCAACCTGGACTACACCAGGCTCTACATCGGCACCTTCGGCGGATCTCAGGGCCGCATCTACGCCGTCGACCTCGATGCAAACTACGACCCCATCAGCCTGGCCTACGAATTCGCGAGCGGCGTCGGCGACGGCGACTATCACGACACGATGGGCGTCGACATCTGCGGCAACCTCTACGTCGCGGACTTCTGGACCGCGAGCATGCACCGAATCGACCGCAACGGCACGAGGAACAAGATCGTCCAGTGGCAATTCAGCTGGAATGGACCCTATGGTCACGGCATGGAGTGGGGAACCGGCGAGGACGGCTGGGGCGACCACATGATCTACATGTCGCAGCCGTACAACAACAACAACGTGCTCGAGATCGATATTGCGACACCCCGACGGGACTGGGACGGGGTCGCCATCAATCTCCCGTGACTTTTCGCAGGTATTACCTTAAGGTAGGTGTTGACGGAGCAACACTCAGAGGAGATCCCTCATGCGGAAGGACGAAACCAGGCCGGGCCTGGCGGGCGACGTGGTCGAGCTCGCAAAGAGCGGAGACGGTCTGACGACCGACATCGTGGGCTTCTTCGACAAGCAATCTGAGAAGCCCGCTTTTGGCGATGCGATCACGCATATTCGCGCCGCGCGGCCATTTGGTGAGTCGTATGCCGCGGCGGCGCCGACGGAGATCGAGGAGTTCTAGGGCACCCCGGACCCCTCGCCGTCCATCTCGTGCCCGACAAAGACCTCGATCATCGGGTATTCGTGCACCAGAGCGCGTAGACGACGCAAGCTCTCGGCGTTGCGCTCGTGGTCTTCGGTGTAGTCCCCTGGCTCGACACTGTGCTCCCAACCCCACCAGGTGTGCGAGGTGTCGCCGACGAAGAGCTTCGGGCCATCGGTCGTGTTGGCCAGATATGCGGTGCTGCCGGGTGTGTGCCCCGGTGAGTACAGCGCCCAGATCGAGCCGTCGCCCACCACGTCGAGGGCGGAGAGAATGGGCCCCATCGATTGGCCCTTCTTGAAGTCCCAAACCTCGATCCGGTTGTGGTTCTCGAACAATTCGGAGTAGGTCGACTTGAGCAAGCCGTTGACCAATGCACGTGGGTCCTGTTCTCCAGGTCCGGCGATAATGGGAGTACCGGCTGGCACATCCGGCAATCCAAGGACGTGATCGATGTGGTAGTGGGTAAGGAAGACGCCCGCGAGTGGCGCCTCCTGCCGATCGAGAATGTCTCCCAGGGGCTGACGCTCTCCATGTCGGACAACACCGAGCGAACCAATCCGCGCACCGCCCCATGCCCGCCGGCGGCTCGGTCCCGGGTGATGCCCGTGTCGATGATGAACACGCCCTTTTCGGGATGCTCGAGCACGTGAACGTTGAGCAGGATCGGGACCTTGGTGTTCTTCAGTCCAGCAGCTTCCTCGTGTTTCAGGTTCACCAGTCCCCGCAGCGGCACCGCCCACTTGGCCGACACCACCGACTCCAGCTCGATCACGCCCGGCGTCGCCATGACCTCTTGCCAGGAAGAAAGGGAAGCATCGGGGGCCGAGCGAAAGACCTCTGGATGGTGTGAGACCACGCAAGATGACGCAAAGAGCATTGGGAGAAGGCGCATGCCGACCACGTACCCCAAATCCAGGAAAATCGCTTTGCATCTTTTTATACACCTGTATAAACATGCGACCATGTCCACTGAGAAGACCAGCGACGGCCGCGAAGAGCGTGGACAACAGACCCGAGATGCACTGTTGTCTGCGGCGCGAAGTGCGTTCGCCTCACGCGGGGTCAAAGGCGCGTCCATCCGCGAGATCGCAGCAGCTGCAGACGCGCATCCGGCGGTGATTCGCTACCACTTCGGGGCCAAGGCCGATCTGTGGAAACGGGTTGTAGACGACACGATGAGCGGTCTCCGCGACCGGCTGTTCGCAGCCATCGCCACGAGCCCTCCCGATCAGATCGCCGCGACGGTCGTCGGCGCCTATCTCGATCACCTGGAAGCGGACCCGGACTTCCCCAAGCTCATCGTGCGGGGAATGCTCGACAGCGACCCCATCGTGCTCGGCATTGCCCGGGACCATCTTCGCCCCCTTCTGCAGGGGGCGCCAGATGTCATCGGCGAGCGGATCGACGGCTTCCTCACGGTGTTCGGTGCGGCGGTGGCGCCTTTCCTCTACGCACCCCTTCTTCGCGAAGCCCTTGGCCAAGACCCCCTCGAGCTCGAATTCCTCGCGCGTCGCCGCGCCCATCTCATCGCACTCGTACAGACACTGATGGAGGCTCCATGAACCGCATCACCGACCCCGTGAACATCGGAACACTCACCCTTCGAAATCGGCTGTACCGCGCCCCGGTTCTCGAGGGCGCCGGCAAGAGCAGAGACCCCGGAGCGGTCTACGCCAAGCACTTCGTACCCAACGTGCAAGCGGGGCTGGGTCTGGTGATCCAGGGCAACACCATCGTCACCACCGAGGGCCGGACCTCACCTGGAATGAACTGCGTCACAGACGCCGAGTCCCTGTTGCGCATGCGGAAGATGACCGATGCAGTTCACGACGCGGGCGGACACGTCATCACCCAGCTGGGGCACGGCGGGCTGTTCGCCCTCGAGTCCTGGAATCGCGAGTTCATCGCGCGGGCGACATCGCTGCCTCTGGCGCCCTCGAAGCTGCCTCTGTGGGCGCGTCCCATACACCGGGGAGTGCGCGTGCCGGATACAACCGAGCTCGGCGCCATGGCAAAGCGCTTTGGACTCGTGGCGCGGTGGGCCCGAGACGCGGGCTATGACGGGGTCCAGCTCGCTGGCGCAAACGCGAAGTTCCTCCACCAGATGCTGAGCCGCACCTACAACCGGCGCACCGATCGCTACGGGCGGGACATCGCCGGCCGAACGACCTTCCTCCGCGAAATTCGAGACGCCATCGGCAAAGAGGCTGGAGACAACTTTCCGGTGCTCCTCAAATACACCGCGCTGGAGATCGGGGCGGTCGGCGGCGGTATCTCTCTCGAGGAGGGAGTCGAGATCGCGCGGATCGCCGAGGACGCGGGCTTCGCGGCATTGACCCCCGCGATCACGAGCGCCCTGCCCGACACGTCGCTCTGTCGTGGTGGATTCCCGGGCAAGTCCTTCGAGAACAAGCGCCTCGACGAGAATCTGCGCAACGCTCACAGAAACCGTCTCACCTACTGGCTCGCGCGCGCCGGCTTTCGGATGTCTGCGTGGCAATACCCGTACGAACCCGCTTGGAATGCCCCGGTCTTCAAGGCCGTCAAGGCCGCGGTCGACATCCCGATCTTCGCCGTGGGGGGTATTCGCACACCCGAGCAGGCCGCACGGATTCTCGGCAGTGGCCACGCCGATTTGATCGGCATTGGACGACCGTTCTACGCCGAGCCGGATCTCGCACGTCGATTCCTGGGCGACGGAGAAGCGGAAGCCCTGCGCTGCGAGAACTGCAACCGCTGCGTCGTGCCACAGATGTTGGGAATGCCCGGCGTCTGCTACAACCCCGCTTCACAGAAACCGAAGAAGCGCCGGGAGCGCGCCGCCGCCTGATTCCGTTCACGGTCGGCGCCCAAACCGGAGGGAATAGCGCTTGCGCCCTCCGGTTTGAGTGTCGACTGTGAATGGAATCTCCCCAGTGGCGCGCTTGCGCGTCACGAAACTGATGTTTCGAGACTGACTATCGACCGGAGGGAGATCGTCTGGCTCGATTCTGCGTCCGGTCGACCACAATGTGCCGTCGAAACGCAGTTTCGACTGTACTTGTGCAGCGCCTGTCAGAATCACTCTTGCGTGGCACGCGCGAGCGTGTCACTTAATCGAAGTTTCGAGCGGGACTATTGACCGAAGGGAAATCGGCCCGTCGATTGGAGCGACGTGTTCGAGGAGCTGCTGCGGATCGAGATCGTAGTACCCGCCGCGGGACTCGTCTGTGCGGCGATCGCAGGGTTCCTGGTCGACCGCCGGCAGCGCGAGCGCGCGAGCGTGCTTCCCTACCTGCCATCGCACGCCGAAGCGCTGTCCACAGTCCACGATCCCGCAACGCGGTTCTTTGCCGCCGTACACGAGATGACCATGGCGGTGATCGAGGCTTGGAATGCCGTTCACGCGCGCAGCAAGATCGGTGGCAGCGTCGAATCGGCCCTGCACAAGGACGTGTTGTTGCCCGCCTGCGACCAGGTTCGCAGCGCGGCACGCGAACTTCGCGAGGACCTGGCGAACTACGCGATCATCTCAGTGACCTGCCAGCAAAGCATCGACGCCATCGACACTATCTGGAACTACAGAACACAGCACAATTACCGGACAGAGACCTACACGACCACGACGACTGACGCAGACGGCAAGACCCAGACGCACATCAACACACGGCAGGTCTACGACAACACCGACCACCGGTTCGAACTCGATCGCGCCCAGGCAACCAGCGCTCGGCAACCCGTCGTCGAGGTCATCCAGCAGCGCGACATCGCCCACCTGCCGGTCCCAAACGTTCGTCGCGCCCAGGTTCGGCTCGATCGCATCGACGAGGCCGAGCGCATGTTTCTCCGCCGCCTGGCCCGCGACACAGTCTTCGAGGATGCCGACAAGAATGTGGACGACAAGACCCTCAGTCGGCTTGTGAACCAATGGGTGGTCGCCACTGGGCTCGACGGAGATCTCAACCGTTTCCACGCGCGAATCGATCAGCTGGAGCGCCGATACAAGACCGACTTCGCCACCATCGAGTCGTCGGAAGACAGGTACGCATACAACACCGGAAGCAGCACCCACGAAGGTCCTCCCGGCTATGGGGCGGCCGAGGGCATGCTCGTCGAGTTGGAGGCTGCTCGAATACACGCTACCGCGGCATTCGAGGTCCTCAATCGCTGCACAGAGGTAGCCGATCGCCTCTCGTCATGGGCCACGGACAACGGGACCATCGAGAGCGATCGAACCTACGTTTTCGCCGCCATCGACGCCTACGAAGCAGCTTTCCCGAAATCCGAGCTCGACCTGAATCAGCTGCCGAAGTCGTCCCGTACCCTGGCGTTCGCAACGGCCGCAGGGATCGTAGGATCTGGCATCACCTGGCTGGCCTTCACGGTCCTTTGAGACCGCATGGGACCGTCAGTTCAGATAGGCCAGAACATCGCCGATCTCGACGATCTTGTTCTTGTCGCCGCCTCTGGCCTCGAAGGACAGCACGCCCGACTCGGGACGATCGAGCTCTGCGGTCGCTGTGATGGTGAAGTCCATCGTCGTGCCGTTGAGGACCTCGATCGGAAAGACCAGCGACGCGTCGACAGTGAAGGACGGGTTGGTCGTGTAGAACGAGTTCAGAGTGAGATCGCCGCAGCCATCGTTGCTGACGGTGATGACATCGTCACCTGTACTGCCCACGTCGACCGTGTACGTCAGGTTGTCTGGAGACAGAGAACCCGCCGCGTCTTTGCACTCGGTGGTGCCACCGTCGGTGTCGGAATCTGTCGTCTCGGTGTCGGTGTCGTCGACATCGGTGTCATCGCCCCCGCCACAAGCGGTCAACATCAGCGAAAAACCAAAGAGTATGCGTTTCATGCGCGGCACCCTAACATCAGTCGGCGGCGGCGTGAACCCGATTTCGTCCCGCCTGTTTGGCGCCATACAATGCGGAGTCCGCTCGAGACAGGACAGCGGCGGCGTCCCCGCCGACCCGAGCTGAAGCCACGCCGACCGAAATGGTCACGGATGGCAAGGTCGCATCGTCGGGCATTACCAGCTTTGTACCTGCAAGAGCCTCACGAACCCGGTCCGCGGCGATCACCGCGCCACGCCCCTCGGTGTTGGGCATCACTATCGTGAATTCTTCGCCACCGTAGCGCGCGATGAGGTCGGTTGGGCGAACCGATGCTTGCAAGACTTTTCCAACGACAAACAGGACGAAGTCGCCAGCCTGGTGACCGTAGGTATCGTTGAAGTTCTTGAAATGATCGACATCGACCATCGCCACAGACAAGGGGCGACTCTCCCGGGATGATCGACTCAGTTGCCGGGGCAGGAGCTCGTCCAACCAGCGCCGGTTGTGCAGGCCGGTCAGGGCGTCCACCGACGCGTGTCGCTTGTACTCCGCCTGGAGCTGCCGGCTCGACGTGAGGGTGTCGTTGCCGCCGCGAAGTCGTTCTGCCAGGAGTTTCATCATGTTCCGCGACACATGGGGAGATTCCTCGAGCAGGGCGTCGAGCGTGGTCTGGTCGACCTCGACAATCTGCGCGGAACCGGTTGCGACAGCGAACGCCGACCGCTCTGAACCGTCGATGAGAGACAACTCGCCGACGCACTCGCCAGCACCGAGAGTGGCGACTGGATCCTGGTCGAGGGTCTCGAGGTGCACGCTGAGTCGACCGTCCAGAACGATGTACATCCTGCCGTTGTGAGGACCCGGCTCAATGAGCAGATCCCCGTCGGCCAGAGAACGCGTCGGGCACGCCGCCAACCTCTGAATCGCGCCTGCTTCTGCACCTTCGAGGAGCCGAATTCGAACTGTCTGCTCGGGTGTCAGGGCCAAGGACACTCCCTGGTGCGGCGCCACAAAGGGCCTATCGGACCATCTTACGCTGTTACAGGACTCGACCCGTGTTGTCTGCGATCCCGGCGCTGTTGTTCTCGAGCCTGGCCTTGGCGATAGATGCGCCCGAGCGCGCGTCCACGAGAGCACTTCACGGCGAGGCCATGGACCTGATGAGGGCCGATGACGCCGAATCCGCGCGAGTGGCACTCGAGGCGGCGCTCGCTGAGCTCGAGGCGAACGCCACCGACGACCCCGACCTCATCCCGGTGCTCGACCTGCTCGCACAAAACATGAAGCGGCTGGGCCACTACGCCGAGGCCCTCGAGATGTTCGAGCGAGCCATCGCGCTGGCCAGGAGCGTGCACGGCGAAGTTCACGAGGACGTCGCCGAACTCCTGAACAACATCGGAACCACCCAATGGGAGATGGGACAGGTCGAGGGAGCGCGCGCGAGCTACCGCAATTGCCTGAAGATCTCCGTGGATCTGTTGGGGCCCGACCACCTGGACGTCGCCACTACCATGGAGAATCTTGCGATCCTGGAGGGCACCAGCGGCGATCTGGTCGGGTCCAGGGCGCTCCTGGAGCGCGTCCTTGCGATCCAACGCGCGCAACTTCCCGAGGATCATCCCGATATATTGCACACCCTGAGCGGCCTCGCATGGGTATCAAACAACATCGGAGACAGGCAGACCGCGCTGGACGTCCTCCAGGGAATCCTGGAAGTCGAACGGGCGACGAACGGCCCCGACAGCCGTCAAGCCACCAACACCGAGCACAACATCGGCGTCCTCTACGCGTTGTCGCGCCGGACCGAAGAGGCGCTGGTCCTGCAGCTTCATGTTCTCGAGGTCCGCGAGCGTCACCTGGCTCCCGACCACCCCTCCATCGCCACTGCGCTGAATGCGGTCGCGGGTTCCTACAACGACCTCGGCGACCACACACGGGCGCAGCCCATACTGGAGCGGGCCCTGGCGATTCGCGAGGGCCGTCTGGGGCCGGAACACCAGCGTCTCATCCCGACCCTCACCGCACTCAGCGAAGTCCTCGTCGCTCTAGATGATCCGGAGGCCGCGATACCGCTCATGCAGCGAGCCATGGACATCAGCCAACGCGTTCGGGGGGATCAACATCCGAACACCGCCTGGACGTTGTTCTCCCTCGCCGAAGTGCTTCACGCGTCCGGGAGGCACAAAGAAGCGCGCAAGGCGTTGCGAGACGCGGTGACCCACTCCAGCCATGTGACGGCGCAGATTCTACCGGGCCTCAGCGAGCGAGAAGGCATCCTGGCCGTCAAGAAAAACCGGTACATCCTGCACAAGGCGGTATCGGCCCTCGAGGAACCGGAGGACGCAGCAGAGGTCTACGCGATGGTGCTCCGCTGGAAGGGATCGGTCGCCAGAGCCCTCGCGCGTACGCGGGCGGCTCTGCAGGGGTCGGAGGATGTCGAGGTCGAAGCACTGGCGGCCGAGCTCGAAGAGATCCGAAACGATGTGGCGAAGTTCGCATATCGAGCCCCCGATCCCGAAGCCCTGGACGCGCTCCAGGTTCGGAGAGACGCCGTCGAGAGGCAGCTGGGTCACCTCTCAGGAGCCTGGCGTAGCGAGTTCGAGAGCCGCGATGCCGACCTGGCGGCAGTCTGTCGGAGCATGCCGCGCGACGGAGTCGTCGTCGATCTCCTTCGCCACCAGCGAGCGAATCGGTGGGAGTACGTGGCGTTCCTGGTCGACCCCCGCGCCTGCACAGTTCGCCGCGTCAACCTCGGCAATGCCGATGCGATCGACGCGGCCGCAGCGTCGTGGCGAGACGCGCTGTCCTACCTCGACGACGATGGCGTTCCGATGCTGACCCGTCGCGTCGACGACCGGGGAGCCGCGCTACACGAGCTGGTTTGGGAACCCATCGAGCCGTTCTTGCGTACCGAATTGGTGCTTGTCGTACCCGACGGCCCGCTAGCAGCTGTGCCCTTCCACGCGCTGCCCACAAACGAGCGCTACGTCATTGAGGACCACACCGTTGCGTATCTGGAGTCGGCGACGGACGTGATCCGCTGGGACTCCGAGGCGCCCGGTCAATCGGGCGCGCTCTTCATCGGAAACATCGAGTTCGGCGGTGCACAATCCGAGGAACCAACCCGCTCCTCACCGTGCCTCGACAGCGAATTCGGGTCTCTCCCCGGCACCGGAGAGGAGGTGGACGCGATCCACAATCTGTGGAAACGATACCGCAAGAAGGAGACGGTGACGCTGCTCAGTGGCGAGGCGCCGCGCGAGGACGTGGTCGTCGAAGCGCTGACTGGCAACCGCGTCGTTCACCTCGCGACGCACGGCTACTTCGCGTCGGACGACTGCCGATCCGCGCTCACAAGTGACGACGGCGACAGCCTGACCGGCCACCACCCCATGACCCTCTCAGGACTGGCTCTCGCTGGCGCCAACAATCCGTATGATCCGCTGGCGACGGACGACGGCATCTTGACCGCAGACGAAGTGGCGAGCCTCGACCTTGGCGGCACAGAACTGGTTGTGCTCTCCGGCTGCGAAACAGCCCGTGGTCACCTGCAACCCGGCCAGGGAGTGGCGGGCTTGAGAAGGGCCTTTGCAGCTGCCGGCGCACGGACTCTGGTGATGAGCCTGTGGGCCGTCTCCGATGAAGAGACCGTCGCCTTGATGGAGGACCTCTACCGCGGTGCCCTGCACCCCAAACGACCACTGCCTACCGCCGAGGCGCTCCGACAGGCCCAGCTCGCCCGCCTACACGCGAATCGCAGGACTCTGGGAGAGGGACGCCCACAGGACTGGGGCGCGTTCATTGCGGCCGGCGATTCGTTCACGGTCGGAGCTCAAAAACGGCAGGTGAGGCGACCCTGAATGCGACGGACTACGGAGCGGGCTGATCGGCGAGCGGGGCCTGACACCGCCAGCACTCTTGAAAGCCGGGTTCCCAGTCCGCGGAGCAGGAGGAACACTTTTCCGGTCCGCCCTTTTCGTCCAGGTTGGCGGACTCCTCCATCACCGCGATGACCGCCTGGGCCTCGGGAACCTCGAGCTTGGGCACCAGCACTCGGCACGGGACGATGAACGAGGCAATACCGACTGACGAAGCCAGGTGCTCTCCCTGGAGAATCGGGTGCAATCCATGATCCTCGAGGACCGACTTGACGAGCTGCGAGACTGCAGTGTGTTCGTGCTGGAAGACTTCGATGAGGTCCATTTCTAGGGCACCAGCCGACAGGTGCCGCCGCCGACGACCTTGCGTTTGTCGGAATCCAGCAACACGTGCACCGTCGCAGTCACATCGACATCACACACGCCCGGGTCGTGATTGCAGGCCAGCTTGGTCGCTTTCGACACGTCGAACCCCATCTTCGATGCGCCCTTGGTCTTGAAGCCAGACCAGCACTTCTGGAAGACCTCGGGGCACATTGCCGGTCGCTTGGCCTTCTTCTTTCCGCAGTTCGACAGCCCGATATCGTAGCCGCCAATGACCACTTCATCGCCGTCGATATAGGCCTTGTCGGCGTGTCCGGTGGAAACGCGGGGGTGACTGCTCTGAAGCTTGCCCTTCTGCAGGCTCCAGATCTCGATGTTGGAGCCGTATTCTCCATCTGGGGCGTCACTGGTGACCAGGAATCCACCGCCCATGTCGCGGTAGGATTTCTTCTTGAGCAGCTCGATCTTGTCGCCGCCCCAGTCGCAGTTCTCGTCGCCCTCTTTGATCATGATGTCGGGCAGGTCCTGGCCGTCCTTGACGGCGACGACCACGGAATAGCCCCCATCGCTGTGGCACTCCGTGTCGCTCGGACCGTCGGCGCTGCCACCGGTGCACGCCAGCGTCCAACCGATGAGCATCAACGGCGCGAGGACTCTCCCTCTCAGTTCCATGGACTGACCTCCCAGGTCATGCCAGCGTTGCGGAGGCGGTCCAGGAGCACCCCTTCGAAAGCCACAGCCGGCGTGAGGATACCGCCTCGATCGGGCAGTTCGTCGAGTTGGGTGGCGAGGGCCAGCGCGCATTCGCAGAGCATGAGAACCGTAGTGCGGTTGCCCGCGTCTCCGGCGTATTCCATCTTTCCCCTCACCTTTCGGCCGTCTGTGGCCTCGCCCACATAGCGCGTGCGGGTAAAGCCCTCGTTCATCGCTTCTTCGGAAGGCCCCTCACCCGGCTTTGGACCAAAGCGCTTGATGACCCGGCGCCCGAGGGATCGAGACAACACGCCGCCCACGAGCGCAAGCCCACCGGTCATCGCCCAGGCGCGGTGGCGCGATGGCGTCTCCATGGTCTCGCGATAGCGGAAATCGGCGGCATAGGCCCGCCCCTCGAGTCCGAAGAGGGCGTTGCTGCGGCGAACGACCTGGGTGTTTCCCGGAGCCATGACAAAGGGACACTGAAAACGCTCGAGATCGTCGCAGTACAGCACGCTGACGACCAGCTTGCTGCGGGCCCGCTCGGCCGCGGTGCTACCGCCAGGATTCAACAGCGCCGTGTCGTACAGCTTCGTCCCCTGCTTTTTCTCACTCATGTTCAAGGCGCTGGCCAATGTCCCGCCATTGAGGCCCCCGCGGCTCACGGTGAAGCCGCTCACGATCGATGCGGTCTCCAGATCCCACTCCTTGCGGATGTAGTCGGCAACCATGAATGCCCCCAGGTCGGAGGGAATCGCGTCAAAGCCGCACAGGGGCACGATCCGTGTCTTGTTCGCAACCGCCTTGTCGTGGAAGCGATCGATGAGGGTGCGAACCCAGGGCGTCTCGCCGGTGATGTCCACATAGTGCACGCCGTACGAGACACAGACCTCGACCAGTTTGTCGGCGTAGAGCTCGAACGGCCCCGCAGTCGTCAAGACTACCTTGGTCCGCGCGACCATGGACTCGAGCGCCGGTGTGTCTGTGGCGTCGGCGATGATCACCCCGACGTCGTCGCGGCCGAGACCGGAGCGCACCGCCTCGAGCTTGGCCTGATTGCGACCCGCAATCGCCCACTTCAGCCCTTCAGGAGCGTGTTTTGCGAAATACTCCGCCGACTGCTTGCCGGTGAAACCAGTGGCGCCGTACAACACCACATCCCATTCTCGATCCGCCACGAAGCACCTCTTGCAGGAGACCTGCTAACCCCTGTTGGCAGCGTGGATCCTGTCGATGACATGGCTCTGCACCATGACCTGGATTTCCTCCCCTGCGACCAGTGCCTGTTTCGGACTCGGCTGCAGCGACCACTTTCCACCGACCGGGCGCACGGCCACGACCGTTCCATCGTGTTCGAGAGCGATGGTCTGCACCTTGACGCCTACGAAACCGGCCAGCACCGGAATCTGCATGACGACGAGCTTGGAGTTCCCCACCGTGTGGGTACCGACCACGCTCGGATCCAGCGCCGCAGAAGCCAACAGTGGCGCAGCGAGCTTCGACGTAGAGACACTCACCTCGATTCCGAGCGTCGTGCGAACCTTCTGGGCGAGATTCTGGTCGAACATGCGCATGACGATGGGCACATCGGCCCGGGCCTCGCGGACGTCCATGGCGATCTCGAGGTTGGCGAGGTCGTCGTCGGTGGCGATGATCACCGCGCGGGCCTTGGCGATGTTGAGGCTCTCGAGCACGCCCGGAGTCCGCGGATCCCCGACGAGGACATGGCACCCCGTCTCGCGGGCGTTCGAGAGAAACTGCGCATGTTCGTCCCGCTCGATGGCAAAGACGGTGAGTTCCATGTCCTGGAGCTCGGAGAGCACGCGATACCCGACAGTGCCGAGTCCGCACAGGATGACGTGTCCGCGAGAGGCTGTGGCCATGAGTGTGATCCATCCCCGGGCGTCCGACTCTTTCTTGAAGACGGTCATGCCGAGCTTGATGATCCCTTCCGTGAGCAAGACGATCCCCAGCAGCGGCCACAGATAGTGGACGACCTGACCGATCGGATGGACCGGAATGGGCTCGATGTGCTCAAAGAAGAGTAGGGTGTAGGCGACAAAAAAGGATTGGTCCCACGCGGGCATGGGCTGGTCGGCGGCCTGGCCGAAGTTACGCTGGACGACGGCACCGATGGTCGCAACGACGATCAACATCGTGAATGGCCGGGCCAGGGACCGCATGGCCCGCAAGAAGAAAAGTCCCTCCGCCCGGATCCGAGACATCTGACGCTCGCGACGCAGACGACGGTGGAATGGAGTGCCCAACGCTACTCCTCGGATTCGCCCTGCTCGACGATGTCGAAGGCCACCCGTCGGTTGTTCGCACGACCCTCTTCGGTCTCGTTGGTGTCGACGGGCCGCTGCAGGCCATAGCCGCGAGCGGTCAGGATCTCCTGAGAGACGCCACGCTCGACCAGCGCCTTCAACACCGCCTCGGCTCGCTTCTGGGACAGGGCCTGGTTTGCAGCCACGCCGCCAACATCGTCCGCGTGGCCCTGGATCTCGACTTTGATGATGCCCGTCCGCGACAGGAGGGTGTTTGCCACCTCCTGCAGGATCGGGTCGGAGTCGCCGCGCAAGGTGGCCTTGCCGAAGTCGAACTTGACCTTCTCCTTGATGACGACCGTCTCGCCGGCAACGCTCACCCGCGTCGGGGAGATGACGAGCTCGATGGTGGATGGATCGGCCGCGCCTGGTGTGATCACGACCTCGGCGCGACTGGGACCGAGGAACGGGGTCGAGGCGATGATCTGCCAGGTTCCCGGACGCAGTGTGACCTCTTCGGTGCCATCGGCGCCGGTGCCGATGCGATCCATATCTGCAGGTCCAACCGCCTGAATTTCGGCGTCCACCGGGCTCCCATTGTCGTCCTTGACGATCACTGTGACGACACCGGGCTTGTGGGCCAGCGTGTAGATGCGCTCGTTCGGTCCCTCGGCCAACTTGACCTGGATGGACTCGGTGTCCTGGAATTCGGTGGCTCGGACCACCAGCCTGGAGGGCCCCGGGGCCAGTCCGTCGACCAGCAAGGCGCCGCCGGTTCCCGTCTCGCCCATGTCCTCGCCATCGATGGTGACCACTGCGCCGTCGACGGGCTCATCGTCTTCATCGAGCACGCGAACCATCAAAGACGCCATGCCCCCGGTGTCCCCAGCCATGGTGACGACGACTTCGACCAGGCCGTCGCCGTCCTCGACGATCTCGACGGGAGCCTGTGCCAGCCCGTGACTCTCGGACATCACCAAGGCCTGCCATGAGCCCGCGCTCAATCCGAAGGTGTGGTCTCCGTAGGCGCTCACGGGCGCCGGGGGAACCGATCCGGGTCCGAGCATGCGCACGACGGCGTCGGTGACAGGCAGCCCCTCGGCGTCCTGCACCTTGATTCGAGCGGCTCCCGCGGCCCAGTCGAGCACGAGTTCTTTCTCCAGATCGCCCTCGAGCAACCGGACTCGCTCGGCCGTGGCGACGTACAGAGGCGAGCTGACCTCGAGCTCTCGACTTCCGACCGAGAGGCCGGTGAGCGAAATACCGCCGGTGTTGGTCGTGCTTCCCAGGGGAACGCCATCCAAGAAGACATCGGCGCCGGCGATCGCCTGACCGTCGGGGTCCAGCACCCTGAGGTTCAGGTTGGCGAGACCGCCCTCCCCGGGGTTCATGACGACTTCGACGATGTGCAGCTCGTCGCTGTCCTCTTCCATGACCAGATCGCGCTGCTGGAGTCCGAAGGACTCCGATGTGAGCAGGATCTGCCAGTCCCCAGAATCCAACTCGAACATCGCGTCGCCCATCGGCCCCAACGGGGATGGCGGCAAGGTATCGGGGCCCATGAAGCGGACCACGGCGTCGGGCACCGGGGACTCTGGTGTGCGAGTGATGACCTGGACCGAGCCCGCCTTGTACCGAAGGGTGACGATTTTCTCCTGGAGCCCGTCGATGAGCGTCATCTCGATCGGCTCGGCCTCGCGGAAATATTCACCGCCAACCAGGAGATTTCGAGGACCAGGCAGAAGGCCTTGTAGGGACAGAGCGCCACCGGTAGAGGTGTTGCCAAAGGGCTTTTCGTCCAGGAAGACCTCGGCACCATCGACCGGAACTCCGCGCGGATCGACGACGCGAAGCGTCAGCTCTGCCGTGCCGGCCTCGCCCGGTTGGAGCACGACTTCGACGACGATGAGTTCGAAACTGTCCTCCGGCACGGAGATCTCGCGCTCCTGGAACCCGTACTCGGCCGATGTGATGAACAGACTCCAGGTACCCGGACCCAGCGTCTGGATGCGCTCGCCTCGGTCACCGAGAGGAGCGGGCGCGAGACGTCGAGGCCCATCGAAGCGCACGACCGCGTCCGCTACCACCCCGCCAAGCGGGCCGCGAGCGAGGACTTTGACCGATCCGGGGACGCGCTGCAGCGCCAGGCTCATCTCGTTGACGCCTTTGGTGAGCGCGACTTCGTCCTGCTCCATCTCAGTGAAGTTCTCGTGCAAGACCTGCAGTCGGTGGCTGCCGACGGGCAACAGATCGACCTCGACGAGCCCGCCATCTGCAGAGGTACCTACGGGTTGGCCGTCGATGAGAATGCGGGCGCCCACGACCGCCCCGCCCTCGGGATCGGTAAGTCGAAGCAGGAATTTAGCCTCGCCGCCGGCATCTTCGAGCAGGATGACCTCAGGCTCTGCGGGCGGATGGCCATTCGGGTCGACGAAGACCTCCCGAGCCTGGGGGCCGAACCCGTCGGCAACGACCTCGATCCGCCAGTTTCCGGGCATCAGGCTCACGCCATCGGCGTCGCCTTCGACGTCATTGACCTCGAGATCGTCGAGATTCTTGGCGACGACAGCCGCGACAACCGGCGCACCTGCCTGGTCCTGAACGCGAAGTTGGACGAGTGTCGTCTTCCACTGCAGGACGACATCGGCCTGGGTGACCTCGCCTTCGGGTTCGGCGATCTCGACGTCGACGTGGTTGGGTCCCGACGCCACCACACCGCGGCGCCACTTGATGCCCTCGAGCTCGATCGTGCCCTCGGCCCCCGAGGTGCCAGCTGATACGCCGTCCACCGATATGGTGGCCCGGGCGACTGGACTCCCATCCGGATCGACGAGACGGAAGGTGAAAGGCTGCTTTCCGACCGGAACAACCTCGACTGCGCCCGGATCACTCGAATACCCGAAGCCCAGATATTCCCGGAGTCTCGCCGCACCGACACCGGCCGTCACGCCACGACCGACGCCGGCGTTGGCCCAAAGCCCCTTTCCGAAGGTTCCCCGGCCGGTGAGCATGACTTCGAACGGGGCAGCTGCGCCGCTCCCGTCGTTGGCGCCAGGCGGCGCGACCGTGACCTTGTTGTCGATACTGAGCCCGACACCGAGTTTGCCCTCGAGATGTACGCCGAACCCCTTGGTCGGCACGACGCCCACCGAGCCACCGCTGTACAGCGTCGCTCCGCCGACGAGCTGGTTGGCGAACTCCGCGGGTTTGCCGATGCCGACCCCGAGGTTGGCGTTCGTCGCCAAGACACCGATATTGTAGCCAGAAACGCCCATCATGCCGACATTGACCGCGGTGTCGCCGAGGAAACGGTTGGCGTTCCCGGTGGGTAGATCGAGGAATGGCACCGCCGAGAGACCAAAGCCCCGCGCGGTATCGGGATCGGTCATCACCAGTCCGATTGGCGCCCAAAGATGCACGTCCCCAAGAGCGGGTCCGCCGACTCCCTCTTCGCCCTCGGAGGTGAACCAGACCGGAGCGGTAATCCCGAGTCCGAGTCGCGAGCCGACAGCGTACCGGGCACCGAGATTCACACCGATGACGTTGTGGAGGAGTTTGACCTCGGTGGGGTCGCCGGGCTGGAGGAGCTGATACTGCACCAGAGGGGAGTTCACGTGCTCCAGCACGCCCCCGACCGACCACGCGCGCGCGCGTTCGTTGTATGGGGACCACACGGTCAACGGCGACGTGACGGCCGGGTCCGAGGGCGGCGGGACATACCCATGCCCATCTACACCCGCGATCGTCTGCGCCGACGCGCGGTCGCCGACAGCCAGGCATAGAGCGCAGATCCCCAACCCTGTGAGGATCGCACGTCCACTGGGGTGTACCCCCTCCAAGCTCTGGTCGCCTCCGATGTTTGGGCCACCCTACTACAGGATCGCCACATCCGCTGCCCTCGGTTTAGGCTAGATTCCCCATGGAGGCGGTTTGCTGGAAGCAGGCGACCAGATCGACATCTGGGTGGTTGAGAGGGCGTTGGGTAGCGGGGGCATGGGCTCCGTCTACCGTTGCCACAACCGCACTGCAGTTCGCATCCTCGCGGCGGTCAAGGTGCTCGAGGGCAACCTCCGCAAGTACAAGGAGGCTGAAGCTCGCTTCATTCGCGAGGCCGAAATTCTGTTTCAGCTCGATCACCCGAACATCGTCAAGGTCCGGAACATCCGCACCGACATGGACCCGCCGTACCTCGAGATGGAGTTTGTCGAGGGTGACTCGCTCGAGGCTCGCTTGCGCCGCGGCGCAATCAACTACGAGCTCGCCGTTCGCTTCATCGAGCAGATGACCGGCGCAGTCGCCTACCTTCACTCCCGTGGTGTGCGCCACCGAGACATCAAGCCTGCCAACCTCCTGGTCAAGAAAGACGGAAATATCAAGCTCGTGGACTTCGGCCTTGCGATGGAGGCCGACACCGAGCGGATCACCCAACAAGGCATGACCTTCGGCACGGTCAGTTACGCGCCCCCAGAGTGGATCTCGCCCGACACCCTCGACCCGTCCCAGTGGGACATCTACGCCCTCGGGGTTGTCTGCTACGAGATGTTGACGGGCGACCTCGCTTTCCCGGTCTCTGGTCAGGGCAGCGCGCGGCAGCAGGCGATGCAGGTCATCGTCGGAAAACAGGGCCATGCACCCATGGATCCCGGCGAGGAGTTCCACAACGACGTCCGTCAGCTCGTGATGGACATGAGCCACTCGGATCCGAAGAAGCGCATCCGGACCGCAGCCGAGGCCCATAGGCGAGCCAAACTACTGTCCACGCGGATGAAGCGCGAGTCGGGCGTGACCCTCATGCCCGGGGGATTCGAGGACGAAGAATCCCCTTCGATCGTTGTCGACGCGCCCCATCCAGGCCAGCGACCCAGCCACAATCCCAGCACATGGGTGACGGCGACCGGCGCTCCTGGACGAGACGGTGTGCCGGTACTGCCAGCGGATTTTGGCGAATCCAACGCCCCGACCCGAAACCAATTCAAGCTGGCGCCAGAACCCGAGAGCGCAGCACACGCTCCCACCGACGTGTCGGCCCCCAAGGGTCGCACCGGGACCTATGTCGCGATGGCCAGCATCGGCGTCATCCTCATGGCCTGCGTCGCCGTCGTACTTCTAATCGTGGGTTTGTGGACCCAGATCGGGCCGAGCGGCACAGCTCGTGGTCTTGAGGTCGTGGTGACGGGCCTGCCTCCTGGAAGCCCGGTGAGCATCATGCTCGGCAACCAGATCCCGAACTCCAACAACGGGTTCATCTATGCCTTCAATTCGGCGCCGTTCGGAGCCAACGAGCTCACCTGGGTCCAAGGAGAGCGCTGCAATCTGACGGACTGCCCAGGGCTCGACTGTCCACCGTGGTGCTTCACCAAGACCATGGACATCGCCGTCGAAGAGGGCACCGGCACCTTCACGCTGACCGTCGATCTCACACCGCCACCCAAACGAAGAGTCCGAGTCACGACCGCAGGGCTCGAAAAGGAATGGGACCTCGATTTCGAACTCGGTGGGACCGAAGGGCGCGTCGTCAGTGGTGGGGTGGTCTTCGACGACATGGAGCCGGGTCAGTACGACCTCACGGCAGTCGTCGGCTCGTGCCCTCCCCAGGCCCTGGGATGTTGGCCCAAGGGCGAGTGCCCAGATGGGTGTGGGGCCTATCGAGACAAGCTCGTCGTTCCGTGGGGTTCGGACGAATACTCCTGGCCCCTGGACATGACCGATCCCAAGCCCGGAAAGGCGACCATCGCCTCACCCTCGCCGTCTCCGGGTGGAGCGGCGCCCTCCCCGTCGCCGTCCAGCGGCGGCAGGAAGGCCGGTGCGCCGGTGACAAATTCGCAGTTCTCCAGCTGGCTGTCGAGTCATGCCGATTGGCAGCACGACGCCGCGATCGCCGCCGGACGGGCGGACAAGAACTACCTCCAAGGGTGGGAAGGCACGACGCCGAAGCCGGGCACGGCGGGGGGCCCGGCGACAAACGTGAGCTGGTTCGCCGCAGCCGCCTACTGCAAGAATCGCGGGGGTCTGGCGTCCGTAGAGGCACAGCCCCATCGCTGGACAGAGTCGGCGAGTCAACCCTATGTGGAGTGGCGCGTCGAGGGCGGAAAGGCAGCATGGCGAGGCAGTGACGGCCGGTCCAGTTCCAAGGGAATCAGTCTGAAGACCGGCAACGGCGTCACCGGATTCCGCTGCTCCAAGTGAGCCTGCTCCTTTTCCTTCTCTCCTGTCGCCTCCCAGAGCCACCCGAGCCGAGCGCACCGGGACCCGAGACGCGAGTGGTCCTCCTGGGCACCGGAACACCCATCCCCGATCCGGACCGATCCGGGCCGTGTGTCGCCATTGTCACCGCCGGACGCGCCTACCTCGTCGACATGGGCCCCGGTCTGGTCCGGCAGGCCGAAGCGGCGAGGCGAACAGGCGTCGGTGCCCTGGCCCCGAATCTCCTCAACCGGGTCTTCGTCACCCACCTGCACTCAGATCACACTTCAGGATTTCCCGATCTATGGCTATCTCCATGGGTAATCGGCCGAACTGTACCGTTGAGCGTACACGGCCCACCTGGGATCGGAGCCATGGCGGAAAACCTGCGCAAAGCCTACTCCGCAGATCTGAAGATGCGTCAGGAGGGACTGGAAGAGCAGGAACCGGAAGGCATCGCCCTCGATGTCCACGAGATCGTGAAGCCCGGCGTCGTCTACTCCGATGAGGTGATCGAGGTCACCGCTTTCGCGGTTCCCCACGGCACCTGGAAACACGCCTACGGTTACCGGTTCGAAACGCCCGATCGGGTCATCGTGGTCTCCGGCGACACCGCGCCTTCCGAGGCGATCATCGCCGCCTGCAATGGATGCGACGTGCTCGTGCACGAGGTCTACTCCGACGCCGTCTGGAGTCAGATCAAAGACCCCGCCAGGGATTACCACGGGACCTTTCACACCTCGACCACCCAGCTCGCCGCCATCGCCGCAAAGGCCAAACCCAAGAAGCTCGTTCTCTACCACCAACTCCACATGGGAGTTCCCGACGAATTCCTGGTGGGCGAGATCACCGCCTTGTGGGATGGAGAGGTGATCTCCGGGGTCGATCTAGGCAGCTACTGATTGCGGCGCGCGCCTATGGAATGTCGTCGGGCGGCGCCGAAAGCGACTGCGGCTTCCGGATAACGAGAACCGGACACTTGGCGAATCGCACGACACGCTCCGCGACCGATCCCAGCAGGACTCGGGAAAGACCCGTTCTCCCGGACGCGGCGATGGCGATCAAGTCGGCCTCTACCGCCTCGGCGTACTCCACGATCGCTGGCGCCGGATTGCCGATGCTGTGAGAGACAGAGACGTGGCAACCCTCGAGACCGTGCTCCGCCGCATGCCTTCGGAGCGCTGACCTCGCTCGTTCTGCACGCTCCTCACCATCGGGCGTCAACACCAAAGCGGGATTCAAGTCCGTCAGGTCGTTGATCACGTACATCAGATGGAGCCCCTCAGGAGAGCCAACCAGCTCCGAGATGGCATCGAGTACGGACATGGACGGGTCGGAAAAGTCGATGGGCAGGACGAGTCGGTCGACGGGGATCTTCATGGCAGCTCCGTGTGCATTCATTCGAGGCGTTTGCAAGTTCGAGGCCACGGCACGTCAGTTGCAATGCACACAGCCAGGAGGGCCTCCGATGCCCATCTCGATCTCCGCTGAAAGGCAAGAAATCCAATGGCTCGCCGCCGTCCTGGTGGAGGTGGAATGACACTGACCATGTGCGAAATGGCCCGACATCGTCGCGTCGTCGTTCCCCACGACACCTCCGATATGGCAGATCTGGCCCTGCGTGAGGCGGCGAGCCTCCTCGCACCCGACGGTCACCTGTTCGTCGTCCATGTGCTGGAGCGAATCGACCCCCTCACACCCATCGTCGTCTGGCCGACGGTGGAGGACGAGCCACGACGCCGCTGGGCGCACGCTGTGCTCTCAGAACGCCTCCCCATCGGCGCGAGCCGTCACGTACTGATCGGCGATCCTGCAAGGCAAATCCTGGATTTTCTGTCCCAGGTCGATGCCGATCTCGTCGTGATGCCGAGCCACGGTCGAACTGGGCTCGCTCACTTTGCGCTGGGCTCTGTGGCCGAGAAGGTCTTGCGTCTGGCCAGCTGCCCGACGCTGGTCGTGAAGAAGGCGCCACACACACCCGATGACCGGCCGCGAGCCGGCTCTACAAGGAGAACCTCATGATTTGGCTTACGACACTGGCGCTTGCCGCGCCCCAGACCCCCTTGCAAGAACACATGCAGGGTCACTTCGCCTACGCGACAGACGCCATGTGGTACACGGCCACGGGCGACTTGGACAAGGCCCGCGAGGAGGCGGCCAAGCTAGATCATCCGGCGGATGGCGCAGTCCCTGACGAGTTGAAGCCCCTCGTCGCCAACCTACGGACAGTCAGCCTGGCCATCGCCAAGGCCGAGAACCAGGAACGCGCAGGGCAACAGGTGGGACGCCTGTCAGCGGCGTGCGCCTCTTGCCACATCGCGGCAGAAGACGGGCCGCGCATCGCAAAGGACAAGGTGTCTCATCTCGGACACGAGGGACCCTCGCACTTGTGGGGCGTCTATGGCATGTGGGTCGGCCTGGTGCTCCCAGAGGATCCATCGTGGTCCGAAGGCGTCGCGCTTCTCGACCCGAGCCGGCTCACGGCGCATCCCAGATACAAGTCGGTAGAAGCGGTAGCGCAGCAGTTTGCCGCCCACACCGCCGCAGCAGCACGAGCCAACTCCCATCGCGACCGAGCGGAGATCTTCGGCAAGCTGCTCTCCACCTGCAAGACCTGCCACGACGCCCTCGAGATCGATCTCTGATGGCACGGATGCTGCAGTCATCCAAGACGAGGAGGAGCGATGACAACCGTGCTCGAACCTGCCGCCATGAAAGACATCGCCGTCGCCATCGACCTGGACGATCCACGCCAGGAGTTGCTGTTCGCGCAGGGGCTGAAGCTCGTACTGGGTTCGGAAGGAGTGATGACCGTGGTCCACGCGAGCACAGGCGCCCCGGGGGCGCCGAATTGGCTCGCGATGCCCACTGTGCGGGAGGTGCTGAGCCGTTGGGGCGTTCTCGAGCCAGGTTCCACCTATGTGGACTTCGAGCGTCTGCACGTCCGCGTGTGCCCGGTCACGGTCACAGGCGATGATCCCGCTACCGCCTTGCGAACCGAGCTCGGCAAGAGGGGTCCAGACCTCCTCGTAGTGGGCAACCAGGACCGTTCCTGGCTCGAGCGTTTGCTCTTTGGCAGCATCGGGGAAGACATCGTGCGGGGCACGGGCATGCCGAGCCTCTTCATCGGCGAAAATGCGCGGCCTCTCGTGGATGTCTCCACCGGCAGCGCCGACATCGCGCGAATCCTGATCCCACTGACCCCGGAACTCGCCCACCAGCCTCTCATGGACGTCCTGCACCGATTCCTCGTCACCATGGATGTCGGCCGAATCCTGGTGACCTTCCTGTACTGCGGATCGAGGGACGATCTACCGTGGCTGTCCCTCCCTGTTCGTCCGGATTGGGTCTACACGACCGATATCCGCCGCGGGCCCGTAGTGGACGCCATCCTCGCCTGCGCAATCGAACGCGAAGTCGACCTGATTGCAATGGCCACCAGAGGCCACGACAGCCCCCTCGACACAGTCTTCGGCAGCCGCACCGAGCGCGTCATCCACCGCGCATCGGTTCCGGTGCTGGTCGTCCCCCTTCCCCACAAAGAGGAGTCACCATGATCAAGCAGATTCTCGTACCTCTAGACAACTCCGACCTGTCGATTCGCGTCCTCGACGTAGCTTTCTCGGTAGCGGGCAAGTTCGACGCCGATGTTCGCCTACTCCGCATCAACAAAGAGAGAGCGAGCTTGGAGAGAGGTCAGTCCGAGCTGGACATGCGCATCGTGGAGCAGGAGGCAGACGCCTTGCTCGGTGCTGCGGTCGGCCGACTTCGTGGAGAACACGGACTCGCCGCGGAGAATGTGCAGGTCGAAGTGCGGAGTGGCCCGGTATTCCAGACCATCGCGGATGCCGCGAATGAGCACCAGAGCGACCTCGTCATCATGGGTACCCATGGGCGCCATGGCTTCACGGAGATGTTCACCGGATCGACGACTGAGCAGATCGTGGCCAGGATCCCCACGTCGGTGATGGTCATCAAGCCCGAGGGCTTCCCGTATTTGAGAGACTGACCGGTGGGTCCCGCAGCGCCCTGGTGGGCGAGGAAATTAGCGGGGCGAGCGCTGTGCGAGCGCTCCCAGCTGACCCGGTTTCGAGACCAGGGGCACGGCGTAGACCCGTTCGGTCTTCACCCTGACGGTGTCCTGACGGGCCTGGCGATCACCCGGTGGCTCTACGAGAAGTACTTCCGGGTGACATCGCACGGGGCCGACAACATCCCGGCAGAGGGGCCAGTAGTCATCGCGTCCAACCACAGCGGGACCTTGCCACTGGACGGCCTGATGTTGTGGACCGACCTGGTGAGAAACGGCCCCGAAGGACGTATTCCCCGTGTCGTCGTGGACCACTTCGTGCCGGGTATCCCCATCATCAGCATCATATTCACTCGGGGTGGCGCCATTGGCGGCAGCCGAGGCAACTTCCACGCGCTTCTGGAGGCCGGCGAGATGATCCTGGTGTTTCCAGAGGGCGTCCCGGGCATCGGCAAGCTGTTCCGCGATCGGTATCGCCTCGCCCATTGGCGGGAGGGCCACGTCGAGCTCGCCATTCGACATGGGGCACCGGTCGTGCCAGTCGCCGTCATCGGCGCCGAAGAACAGATGCCCCAGTTGGCCCGCATCGAGCGCGTTCGCCTGTTCGGAGCACCGTACCTGCCGATCACAGCCTCTCCATTGCCACTGCCCGTGCATTACCACATCTGGTATGGCGAGCCGATCCCGGTCCAGGACCGCTGGGCACCCGAGGACGCCGCGAACCCAGCCGCGGTCGCCGAGGCGACGCTCTGGGTTCGGCAGGCCGTGGAGGACCTGATCGCCAAGGGTCTGAAACAGAGAAACGGGGTGTTCCGATGAGTGGCGTGCTGGTGACGGGAGCCACCCAACCGCTGGGGAGGAGGATCGTCGAGCTGCTGTGCGAAATAGGCCGACCCGTGCTGGCGACCGGGCGAGAAGACCCAGGTGATATCGCCCAGAGCCTCCCGCCCGGAGTCCGGTACACCCGAACGGACCTCACGCGGGGACGGGAGGTCCGGGGCCTGCTCCAGGGCCCTTGCATGGAGATGGGCCTGGACGCTGTCATCCATCTCGCTTTCCATCGGGCGGCAGGCCTCGAGGGGCATCGCGTACACCGCCTCAACGTCGATGCCACCCGCCTCCTTCTCCGGCTGGCCGAGGAACATCGCACCCTGCGCCGCTTCGTCCACCGCAGCACCGCGGAGGTCTACCTGGTACGCGGGAGTAGACCGGCATTGGTCCGCGAAGATCAGCCTCTGAACCTCGATCCCAGGGCGACGCAGTGGGTTCGCGATCGGGTGGAGGCCGACATCACGGTGTGTGCGCGCACCGGCCTGTCGCCCCTGCACATAAACGTCCTTCGCTGCGCTGAAATCCTGGCGCCGGCCATGGGTTCCCAGCTGTACGACTACTTCGGGTCCAGGGTCTGTCTCCGACCGCTCGGGTTCGACCCGGTGCTCAATCTGCTCTCCCTCGAAGACGCTGCACGGGCATTCGTCTCGAGCCTGGATTGCCCTGAACAAGGGGTCCTCAACATCGCTGGCGCCGACACGCTCCCGCTCTCCTGGGCCATCCGCGCGTGGGAACGGCACGACATCGCGGTTCCCGGCCCGCTGGTTGGTCCGCTCTACCGCGCCCGGGCCATCGTGAGACGCACGGACTTCCGATACCGGCAGAACCGATGGCGCTTTCACTTCAACGCGGTCCTCGATGGGACCCGAGCGGCCGACGTGATGGGCTTCGAGCCCGTGCATCCGATCCGGTGGCCGACCGGCGCCATCGCCATGGGCGCCCAGCACCTCTGAAGCGAAGCGTCGGAGCGCGATGGCATGGGAGCTGCAGAGAAATGAACGGGAGGCATCCATGATGACCATCGCTCGTTTCATGACCCGAGATCCCGTGACCGTGACCGCCGACCAACCCGTTCGGAGTCTGGCCAGGACGTTCAAGCGCGACCGCTACCGGCACCTTCCCGTGGTGGGAAAGGACTGCACGCTGGTGGGAATTGTCGATGACGCGGAGGTCTTTCGCCACGGCCTGTTCACTCGCGAGCGGGGCTGGGAGTCCTACTCACCCAACGACAGGGAACCGACCGCCGCAGACCTGGCCAATCCCGCACTGATCACGCGTCCGACCGAGCCAGTGAGGTACGTCCTCGAGGCGCTGATTCGCAGCAGTTCCGACGCGGTGGTCGTCGTGGACACCGGTCAGATTCCAGTGGGGATCTTCACCGAACACGATGCCGTTGGACTCGCCGCCGACACCCTCGGACCCGATCTGCCGGCAGCAGATTGGGGGACGAGTCCGGTCATGACCCTGTCCCCGACAGCGACCGCTCGCGAAGTTCTGGAGACCATGGCTTTCTGGAGTACCCGTCACGTCGTGGTCGCCGACGCAAATGGACTCCATGGCGTCTTGTCGTGGCGGGACCTGCTCGAACACGACGCACACGCCCATCCGAACCTCCAGGTGAAGACGATCTCGCCTGGAGGTGCGCTGGAGACCGCGCAGGCCGACGAACCGCTCCGAGCAGTGGCAGAGCGCATGTTCCGCCAGAGCGTTGGTTGCCTGCCGGTCGTCGATGCGAGAGGAGACCTTGCGGCGGTGGTCACCCGGACCGACCTCATCGTTGCTCTGCTTCGCGCTGCTGCGCCCGTCTGACTCGGGCACGCCAATTGCAGACACCCAACACAGGAGGTCGGACAATGAAGATTCTCATCGCATTGGACATCCACAAACAGGCGGACCCGTTGCTGTCTGCCGCCTTGAGCTGGTTGGAGGGCCGCACAGACATCGACAAGATCGACCTGGTGCACGCCTTCGACCTCGCACCGGCGACGGGGGCGGGCTGGGGCGAGTCGATCGTCTGGCACGACGTACTTCCCCAGTGGGAGAGAGCACACGCCAAGGCCCGCGCCGATCTCGAGGCCCTGCTTGCGAAAATCCCCGAAAAGCAGCGTGGCATGGCCATGCTGCCGCTCGGGGGTCCAGACCGCATGGTGCCGCGAATGAGTAGTCGCTACGACCTGGTCATCGTCGGCACACACCAACACCAGGGTCTGAAGCGAATGTGGCTCGGCTCTCACGCCGAGCGACTGGTCCGCCGGTCCGACGCCCCCGTCCTCGTAGTCCCACTGAAAAACCGCGAACTGCAGGATGGCTCCCCATGAAAGCCCTGCTCGCACTGGACGTTTTTGGTGAGTCAGAGCAGGCGATAGCCCATGCAGTGCCGTGGGCAGCACGTCTGGGAGCGACACTCGACCTCGCCACAGCAACGGAGATCATCAGCCGATCCAGGGACTTCTTCAGCGACACCGAGTTCGCCACGCTGTCACTGGGAAACGAGGAACGAGTCGCGGCCCTCGAGCGACTCGTCGGAAATCAGCTGCTCGAGATTCCCGAACCCATGCGCGGTGAGGCACACCTCATTCGAGGCGGCGCCGCCCCGGCTCTGATCGCCTTTGCCGATCGATACGACGTCCTGATCCTGGCCACCCACGGCCGCAGAGGACTATCCAGGTTGTTTGCCGGCTCCGTGGCCGAAGCTGTCGTGCGCGCGGTGCAGTGTCCGGTGCTGGTGACCCGAACCGACGGCCAGGCCGTTTCGCCCGCTGGGTCACTGAAGATCGCGCTGCCGATCGACTGTGAAGAGCCGGACCCGGCAGGGATCCGAGCTGCCCTGGCACTCCTGGGGCGCGACCACGACTACCACGCGGTCTACACGATGCCGGACATTGCCGCACTCGGTGACCCCTATGCGACGGCGTCCGGCCACAAGCTCGGCACACTCTCGGCGGAGGCCGGACTCGAGGGGGTTCCACGCGTCGTCCGGACCCACCGCGGGAACGCCGGCGACGATATCGCCGCCTACGCCCGGGAGATTGGCGCGGACTTGATCGCGCTGCCAACGCACTCGCGCACCGCCATCGGCCGGCTGGCGTTCGGTTCCGTGGCCGAGCGCGTCGTGCGCGTCGCTCCCTGCGCCGTGCTCGTGACACGCCAATGATCGAATCTCACCCCAGGAGGCAAGAATGCACACCCCCGCAGTAATCTCGTTCCACGGTTTTGAAGCCAGGCCTGGCACGCTCACGCTGGTTCGAGACCACATCGAAAAACTCGACAGCAGGTTCACCCAGATCACCACCATTCGCGTTGTGGTGGACGCGCCTCCCGCCCACAAGCGCACCGGAGCGCCGTATGACGTGCGGATCGAGATCGGGGTGCCCGGCACCGAGTTGGTCATCAACCGACATCCCGGGTCGCGCGACCGCAAGGAAGAAGTCCAGACCGCCGTCCACGATGCATTCGATGCCGCGGCCCGAAGACTGGAACGCTGGCAATCGAGGCGGCGGCATCGACGCCCCGATCAGAGCGCCTGAGAGGCAACCGACCCGGAGGTCCACATGTTCTGGCTCACGATTACCGCCCTGGCTGCAGAGCCGCTCCTCGACCACATGGACGGACACTTCGCCGCAGCCACGGATACGATGTCGGACGTTTCCACGGGCGAGTTCGAACGGGCGCGAATGGAGGTCTCTCGTCTCGACCACGAGCCACCAGATGCACTCGGTGAAGAGCTCCACGCCTATGTCGCCGGCGTTCGATCCGCAGCTCGGGCAGTCGCGGCGTCCCCCAATATGCAGGAGATCGCCGACGCCGTCGGACAACTGGGGACGGCCTGTGCCGCGTGTCACAAGGCGGCCGGCGGCGGCGCTCGCAGAGCCCCGCGTTTCGATCGAGACATCTCCGAATATAGCGAGCAGAGGCGCCATATGTGGACCCTCAACTGGCTCTGGTACGGGCTGGTGGTGCCCGATGACGGGGCCTGGGAGGCCGGGGCCAACCTCGCCGCGCTCCCGCCTGCTCGCTACAGACGAGCCGGCGCTCAACGGCTCGTCCGCGCCTATGAGACCGCCGCCCGCGACGCCGGGGAGGCGAAAACCGACGCGGAGCGAGCGAGCACCTTCGGCGCCATTCTCGCCACTTGCGCAGCTTGCCACGAGGCAACGGGCGTATCCCTGTCCCCTTGAACGGCTAGGGGTTGAACTCACGCAGAGGTGCCGCATTCCATCGGCAGCCTCGGCGAGAGCCGCCTCCGCGTTCAACGTAAACACCCCGAAGAGTCCGGTTACTCATCCTCGAGGATTCGCTGCGGGGGGTCATCAAGGTCATCGAACTGCCCGTCGCGAACAGCGAGCAGGAACAGGCCTGCGAAGAGACCGCCCATGGCGACGGCGAGGGGTAGCAGGAAGAGGATCGCGTTCATGACGTCCTTCGGAGACGAGTCGCCTCATACACGACCAGCAGGCTCGAGATGGGCATGAGGACCGCCGCGACGAGCGGGTTGACCAGGCCAGCCATCGCCGCACCCACAGCCACCAGGTTGTAGGCGATCGACCGGCCCAGGCTCCGCCGCTTCGCCGCCTGTGCGGCCCGGGCGACGCGCAGGCCAGCGACGACGGGCATCAGGCCGTCCCGGGCGACCACGCCATCGGCGGCCAGGACTGAGGTACTCGCCCCCATACCCATGGCGAGACCGACGTGGGCAAATGCCAACGCCGGTGTGTCATTCAGCCCATCACCGACGAACAGTGTCCGCCGGTCCGTCGACCGTAGCCACGCAGCCTTCTGCAGGGGATCGAGCTCGGCGTGGAACGGCAGGTCCAGGTGCCCGGCGACCCGGGCCGCGATCGGTGCCCGATCTCCAGTGAGCACGGTGATCGGCAGATCCAGGGCGTTGAGCTCCTCGACGACGTCCACGACGTCGTCCCGAGGGGTGTCCCGCAGGCGGATGGTGTGCACCACCGACGCGCTCTCCACGAGGACGGTGCCTGCCGGACCGGCGCGGATCGACCAGTACTCTCCGTCCACCATGCCGTGGATGCCGACACCCGAAACCTCTACGACATCCTCTCCAGACGGCAGAGGGATTTCCCGGCGTACGGCCTCGGCAATGATAGCCCTGGCCACCGGGTGGTCGGAGCTCCGCTCCAGGCCCGCGGCCAGCCGGAGCGCCTCGTCGTCCGCAGTGATCACCCTCGGCGTCCCGCTGGTCAACGTGCCGGTCTTGTCCAGAGCGATGGCCTCAATCTCCGCCAGCCGAAACAGCGCGTCGACGCTCCTGAGGAGGAGCCCCTTCCGCGCCGCAACGGCCAGGCCCGCGGCGCCAGTGAGGGGGTGGGCGAGGGAGAGGGCACACGGACACGCGACCACCAACACTGCGACTACGCGCTCCAGCGCGACCGCTGGTCCGGCTGGGAACCATAGGAATGCGGTCAAGGCAGCGGCCAGCAGCGTGCCACCGGTGAACCAGGGTGCGAGCGGATCAGTTCGCTCGTCTCGGTCGAGGCTGACTTCCAGGGCGCTGGCCATGCGTCCAAGGAGAGAGCGAGCGCCAACCGCCGTGACCCGAACCCGCAATGCTGGCCCCTCCACTGATCCGCCGGCGACCACCGGATCCCCGACCGTGACGTCGCGGGGCTCCGACTCACCGGTGACCAGACTCATGCCCACTTCAGAGGTCCCGGACACGACGACACCATCGGCCGGAATTTCGCCGCCGCTCGCCACTTCGACCAGATCTCCCTCGACCAGCTGCGAGGCCGGAATGTCCTCGACGCCCCGATCGACGACTCTCCTTGCTCGTGTCGGAAGCTCCGAGGCCATCGAGGTGACCGCGTCCTGAACCGCCCGCCGCCCCCGCGCTTCGAGCAGTCGGCCGACAAGCAGCAGAGTGACGAGCATCGCGACGGAGTCGAGGTAGCCGTCGAAGTGGTTGAGCGTCGCCCAGACCCCATGGCCGTACAGCAGTCCGACGGCCAGCGAGATGGGTAGATCCATGTGCAATCTGCCGACGCTCAAGCTGCGAACGGCGCCGAAATAGAAGGGTTGGGCACTCCAAAGGGCCACCGGCGTCGCGAGAAGGAGCGTTGCCCCCCGAAACAAGTCGGCCCAGGCCGTGGACATGCCCTGGAACCAACCGACGTATAAGGTCGCTGTCAAAGTCATCAGGTTCAACAGACAGAAGACGGCGACGCCCAGGCGCATGAGCAGATCGCGGTCTGGCGTCTCTGCCACGTGGAGTGGCCGCGGCTGGTATCCGACCGCGGCCACACGGCCGGCGATCCGGCGGAGATTCGTCTTGTCGGGGTCCCAGCCCACCGTAGCTCTCCCGGTCGCGTAGCTCACGTGGGCATCGACCACGCCGGGTTCGCCCTGCAGTAGACGCTCACAAACCCACACGCAGCTCGCGCAGCGCAAGCCATCGATCGCCAGCCTGGCCGAGGCCCGACCGTTTGCGACAGCCACCGGCACCTCTTCCCAGCCGGAGTCGAGGAGCTGGGGACGCGAAGCGGGTCCCGTGCGGCGGTCGTACCACGCGTCGAGCCCTGCGCCCTCCAGGATCAGAGCTGCCCCTTCGCATCCGGCGCAGCAGTAGGGTCCCCGCTCCACCAGAGTGCCGCAGTGGCGGCAGGCCACAGGCTTTTTAGCGGGAGGTGCTCTCATAGGACTCGACGATCTGGGGAGGGTGGGCAACGGCGTAGAACGCCACGGCGAGATTGACGGCAATGACAAGCAACAGCGCCGCGGCAACGCCTAGAGGCCAGCGATGGTTCATTTCGACTCCAGATTGGCGACAGGGCCGGGGGTCTTGAAGGTGGTGTCCCAGTCGATGGCGTCCGAACCGTCGCTCACCCGGACCACGATGGGGTAGGTGCGGGTGTCCACCAGGGACATCGGCATGCTCAGGGCAAGAGGGACCTGGCGCGTTTCCTCCGGTTCGAGCGCGACCGGAGGTACAACGACAGAGACTCCAGGAAGACCCTGAATCTCAAAGGAAAATTGCCGAGATTCGCTATCCCTATTCGTCAGTCGAACCAGGTAGGTATTGCGCACATGACCGCCGTCATCGAGCTGGAACAGGGAGCCCGGGGCGCGGTTCACACTGACCTCGAAAGGCGCCCGGAAGACGATGAGCAGGGCGAATGCCACCGACAGACCGACCAGGAGCAGACCATACAGTCGTGTCCGGATGCTGCTGGCCCCTCCGGGCTGGCCTTTGGACGTCGCGACTGTGGAGTAGGAGACCAAGGTACGGGTCCTCGGACTCGCCTTCAGCATGACCGAGGTGCAGGCGTCTACGCAGCGGCCACAGGCGATGCACTCCAGCTGAAAGCCGTCGCGGATGTCGATGCCCTGGGGACAGACCTGCACGCACCAGTTGCAGTCGAGACACCGCCCCTCCGCCGACGCCCCCTTTCCACCTCGATCCTCGCCGCGAAGCGCGTCGTAGCTGATGGTCAGGCTCTCCTCGTCCATGAGCGCGCCCTGGAAGCGGGCGTAGGGGCAGATGTAGTTGCAGACCTGCTCGCGGAAGTACGCGAAGTCGACGAACCAACCCAACCCGAAGACGGCAACAATGGCGTAGTTCGCGCTGCCCGCCTGGAGCGTCCAGAGCTCCCACGGATCCGTGAAGAAGCCCATGAAGGCCATCGACAGCAAGACGGCGATGGCTGCCAGCGCGACGAACTTGAGTGCCTTACGACCGGTCGTAGACCAGCTGAAACCTTTGTCGTCCCGCTTCTTGCGCGCCCGCCAGCCACCTTCGATCCACTGCTCCACCGGCAGCACCCAGTTGATGAGGAACACACTCTGCGGACAGGCGAAGCCGCACCACAACCGGCCGAACAGGGACGTAAAGAAGAACAGGGAGAAGGCGCCGATCAAACCAATGAACACGAGCAGAACGCCGTCGGCGGCGGTGTACAGGGTGCCCATGGCCCAGACCTTTCGGCCGGGCAGGTCGATGAACAGGACGCGCTCGCCATGGATATTCAGCCATGGCACCACGAACAGAAAGAAGTGCAGAGCCGCCGAGGTCCATCGGTGGATGTGGTGAAAGAGCCCCGGGATATCCCTCGGGTATACCCAGATCCGCCCACCAGCTTCGTCGGTTGTGGTGGTGCGGGACGGAATGGACATCAGTCGCGAGCGCGCTGGGCCCGGTCATGCACATAGGCGCTGACCTGGCCGATCTTCTCCGGTCCGAGTACCGGTCCCCAGGTAATCATGCCCTTATCGGGCACCCCTTCAGTCACCACGTTGACGATGTCGGCAAGCTCGCCACCGTGAATCCACTCCGCGTCGACGAGGCTCGGGCCGATGCCGCCCTCCATATTGGCACCGTGGCAGGCCACACAGTTGGTGTCGAAGACGCTCTTACCAGCCTTCAGATCCTGTTCGGTGGCGGGTCCGGACGAAGCGACGACCTCCTGCTCGGGCCACTTGTTGGCAGCTGCGAGCACCTCGGCGTCGTAGGAGGCGGCCTGCGAACGCTGGCTGATGAAGTGGTAGTCGACCCCGTAGCCGATTCCCCACACGACGGTGAAGAAGAACAGGAACAGCCACCAGGGCGGCAGCTGGTTGTCGTATTCGTCGATACCGTCGTTGTCGGCAGCGTGGCCGAGCAGCTGGTCTTGAAGACTCATCGGTCACTCTCCATCGTCGAGGGGGATTCGCCCGTAGTCGTCCATCAAGGTCCTTCGAGAGGGCGCGTAGGCGTACCAGGACCACGCCAGGAAGATGCCGATGAAGGCCAGGGTCATGGCGCCCATGAGCGCGCCGGCCTCGGGGCTCATGGCCGCGGCGGTCTCTTTGATGAGCGGGTTCATCCATCCTCCTTCAAGGCGGCCCTGCCGTCCTTCCCAAGTCGTTGTAGATAGGCGATCAAAGCGACGATTTCGCGACTGGACTCGGTCTCGATGCCCTGGGTCTTCAGCCGCGCGGTGATCTCGGAAGCCTGGGCCTGGGCGGACGCTGCCACTCCAGCGACATCGGACTCGGTGTACGGCGTGCCCACGATTCGAAGCGCCTTCACGCTGGCCTGCACATCGTCGGGATCCCACGACCACTCCACGAGCCACGGATAGGGAGGCATCACGCTTCCCGGGGACACAGACCGAGGGTCCCGCATGTGCTCGAAGTGCCAGGCATCCGGGTACTTGCCACCGATCCGGTGTAGATCCGGCCCGATTCTCCGTGAACCGAGCTGGAAGGGGCGATCGTAGATGTACTCCCCTCCCCTGGACCATGGGCCGTAGCGCAGGGTCTCGGAACGGAAAGGCCGCACCCACTGGGAGTGACAGACATAGCAGCCCTCGCGCACATAGATGTCTCGTCCGGCGACCTCGAGCGGCGTGTAGGGCGTGATGCCTTCGACAAAATCAGGTGTTGTTCCGACCTCGGCCAGGGTGGGTGCGAGCTCACCCAGGGTGCCGACCAGGACCGCGACCATCGAGAGCACGGCGAAGAGCGTCGCGTTGCCTTCGAGAGAGCGATGATTCATGGCTGCCTCACTTCGCCGACTGGGCGGCACGGGTTGCATTGCCGCTGCCCGCAATGGTCAGCGCCAGATTGACGACCATCAGCACCGCCCCGCCCAGGAAGAGCAGGCCGCCCGCGAATCGCATCCAGTAGAACGGGGCGAGGGCGTGAACGGTGTCGAGGAAGTTGGGGTACGCCAGCAGGCCATTTTCATCGATGGCGCGCCACTGCAGCCCCTCGATCAGCCCTCCGGCCCACATCGAGACGATGTAGAGCACGATGCCGAGGGTGGCCATCCAGAAGTGCGTCGTCGCCCAGGCCTTGCTGTACAGCTCTCGGTTCCACAGCCGCGGAGCCAGCCAATAGAGCATTCCGAAGGTCATCATGCCGTTCCAGCCCAGCGCTCCGGAGTGAGTGTGGCCGACGGTCCAGTTCGTGAAGTGGGTCAAGCTGTTGATGGCCCGAATCGCCATCATCGGACCCTCGAAGGTGCTCATGCCGTAGAACGTCACCCCGACCACATAGAACTTGAGGATCGGGTCAGTTCGGAGCCGATCCCAGGCACCACGCAGGGTGAGCAGTCCGTTCAGCATGCCGCCCCAACTCGGGGCGATGAGCATGACGCTGAAAATGGATCCGACGGTCTGCGCCCAGTCCGGCAGACCGCTGAAGAGCAGGTGGTGAGGACCGGCCCAGATGTAGAGGAAGACCAGCGCCCAGAAATGGATGATCGACAACCGGTAGCTGTAGACCGGCCGCTCCGCTGCTTTGGGCAGGAAGTAGTACATCAAACCCAGGAACGGCGTGGTGAGGAAGAAGCCGACGGCGTTGTGGCCGTACCACCACTGCACTAGTGCATCCGTCATTCCCGCATAGACGGGGTAGCTGCGAGTCAACGTGGCCGGGATGGCCAGGCTGTTCACCACGTGCAGGACTGTGATGGTCAGCACCATGGACATGTAGAACCAGATGGCCACATAGAGGTGCTGGACCTTGCGCACGGCAATGGTCCCGAAGAAGTTGATCGCGAAGGCGACCCAGACCACCGCAATGGCGATGTCGATTGGCCAGATGAGTTCGGCGTATTCCTTGCCCTGGGTAAGCCCAAGGGGAAGCGTGATGGCCGCCGAGACGATGATGAGCTGCCAGCCCCAGAAGTGGAAGTTGGAGAGCAGGTCGTTCCACATCCGGACCTTCAACAGGCGCTGCATCGAGTAATAGATCGCGCAGAACACCGCGTTTCCCGCAAAGGCGAAGATCACGGCGTTGGTGTGCAGAGGGCGGAGTCGCGAGAACGTCGTGTAGGGAATCGACAGGTTCGCGGGCCACCACGCCAGCTGGAGCGCGATGATGACGCCCACGAGCATGCCGACAACCCCCCACAGTCCGGTGGCTATGAAGAACTTCCTAACGACCGCGTCGTCGTAATTTGGAGCGCTCACGAGACATCCTCCGGATCAGACGGACGAACAAAGCAACTCCTGTGCCAGTCAGCGCCTCGCGGGCGAACAACCGATTCCCTGTACCGAATACGCCGCCTATGACGAACAACAGAGGTTTCGGTACGGGCGCGAAGACACACGGGGTGTGTGAAATGCACGAAATCTGCGCCAGATCGGCCCCAGATCAGCCTCGGCAGCGGGCACGGTTCCTGCATCCGGGTCTCTGTGGAGGTCCCTATGCATCTGGTGCTCGTAGTGGACGAAGCCGGAGTGGTCCGAGGGGCGACACCGACGGCGTGCGAGCTGCTCGGAAACGGTGTTGGCCGTCGCTGCTGGGACGTCGTGGGTGGCCTTCGCGCCGATCGTCAGCCGGTGTGCATCGAGGGGTGCGCGGTTCGGCTCCGAGACCTCCCGCGTCTGGCGGCAAACCACGGCAGCGTCGGCATCCGCGGGGTGGATCACGACCTGGTCTGCACCGCCGTCGGCGAGCAGGTCGTCGTTCGTATGACGCCCCTGGAGTCCCGCGATTCGATCCTCTCCGACCGCCAGCGTGAGGTCCTGTGCTGTGTCGCTCGCGGCGAGACGAACGAAGCCATCGCCGCGCAGCTCGGTATCGGCGCGGGTACCGTCCGCACCCATGTACAGCACGCGCGATCCAGGCTTGGGGCCCGCACCCGGGCGCAGGCCGTCGCCATCGCCCTTCAGCGTGGAGAGATCTCCTGATCGGCCTCGCCATGGGCGCCTTCGTCGGCGGCTTGACTGGCTCGCCCCACTGCGTCGGCATGTGTGGCGGGTTTGCCGTCGCGTCCGCCGACAGTCCAATGGCCTACCATCTGGGGCGCTTGACGACCTACGTCACGCTCGGCGCAATCGCCGGCTCGGTAGGGAGCATTATCCCCGGTCCTCCCTGGGTTTCTGCCGCCGTATCGGCGACCATCCTGGTCTGGTTCTGCCTGCGCCTGGCCGATGTCATCCCGGCGCCGAAGCTCGGCAAGAGCTGGGTGGTGGAGACGGGTCGGAACCTGGCGCGACGTCAGGGGTCCCGGCCCCGCTTTGCCCTTGGCGTGGTCACAGCGATGCTTCCGTGCGGCCTGGTGTGGGCGACGCTCGGGGTGGCCGTGGCGTCGAACAATACCGGGTCCGGCATGGCGGTGATGGCCGCGTTCTGGATGGGAACGGTCCCGCTGCTGTCGGCCGCAGCAATGGGACTGATGGCGCTTGCCCAACGGGGTCGACGGGTGCGAATCGGACTCGCGGTCGCGGTCTTCGTCGCGGGTTTGTGGTCGATCTCCAACCGAGTCGACGCCGCCCCCGCCGACGGCGCCGCACCCGATTGCCACGTCGACAGCTAGGCGGCCTCGGCCTGGACGGTACGCAGGTCGAGCGCCTCATCGACCACGTCGACCTCCAGAGTCGACCCGTCCGCGATCTGTCCAGCAATGATGGCGCGGCCGATCCGGGTCTCCAGCTCCCGCTGCAGAAACCTGGCCAGGGGGCGCGCGCCATAGGCCGGGTCATAGCCCCGCTCTGCCACGAAGCGCGTGGCCGCCGGAGTCAACCGGAGCTCGATCTGCCGATCGGCGAGACGCTCCGACAGCTTTCGGGTCATGAGCACGACGATCTCCGCGATTTCCTCCAGAGTCAGAGCGCTGAAGTGAACCACGTCGTCGAGGCGGTTCAGGAACTCCGGCCTGAAGTGGGACCGCAGGGTCGCCATGACCCCCTCCCGCTCCAACCCGGCGCCGATGTTCGACGTCAGGATGACGACCGTGTTCTTGAAGTCCACCGTGCGCCCCTGAGAGTCCGTGATTCGCCCGTCGTCCATGAGCTGCAGAAGTACGTTGAACACCTCCGGATGGGCTTTCTCGATCTCATCGAAGAGCACGACCGAGTACGGCTTTCGGCGCACTGCTTCGGTGAGCTGGCCGCCCTGGTCGTAGCCGACGTAGCCCGGAGGCGCGCCCACGAGCCGGCTCACGGCGTGGCGCTCCATGTACTCGGACATGTCGATCCGAACGAGGCTGTCCTCGCTATCGAACAAGGCCTCGGCAAGGGTCTTTGCGAGCTCGGTCTTGCCTACGCCGGTCGGTCCGAGGAACAGGAAGGAGCCAATCGGCTTGCTCGGATCCTTGATGCCCGAACGGGCGCGGAGCACCGCATCGGCGACCAGTCTGACCGCGTCGTCTTGACCGATCACCCGCTCGTGGAGCACCTCGTCGAGGCGCAACAGCTTGTCTCGCTCACCCTCGTTGAGTCGGGTCACCGGGACGCCAGTCCACTTCGAAACGATCTCGGCAACCTCGTCGGCGGTCACGGCCTCTCGCAAGAGCTCGATCTCGGAGTTCTCCTCCGCCGCCTCCAGGCGCCGCTCGAGATCCGGTAGCACGCCGTACTGAAGTTCGGCGGCCCTGTTCAGGTCGTGAACGCCCTGCTGGTGTTCGATGTCCCGCTTCACTTCTTCGATCTGCTCCCGCAGACCACGGATCTCCTGGATCCTGCCCTTCTCGGTCTCCCACTGGGCCTGCATACCGTCGGCGTACTCGCGCAGATCGGCCAGTTCCCGGCGCAAGTCGTCCAGGCGCGCCCGGCTGTCGGCATCGGACTCGGTGGCCAGGGCCGCCTCCTCGATCTCGAGCTGCATCTTGCGCCGCATGACCTTGTCGAGCTCCGCCGGCATAGAGTCGATCTCGGTGCGGATCATCGCGCCCGCCTCGTCGACGAGATCGATGGCCTTGTCCGGCAGAAAGCGGTCGGAGATGTACCGATCGGACAGCCGAGCCGCGGCCACCAGCGCGCTGTCGTGGATATGCACGCCGTGATGGATCTCGAACCGCTCCTTGAGTCCCCGGAGGATGCTGATTGAGTCGTCCACCGAGGAGGGTTCCACTTTCACCGGCTGAAAGCGCCTCTCCAACGCCGCGTCCTTCTCGATGTGCTTGCGGTATTCGTCGAGGGTCGTGGCACCGATGCAGTGGAGTTCCCCTCGCGCGAGCATGGGCTTGAGCATGTTCGCGGCATCCGCGGAGCCCTCGGCGTTCCCAGCGCCAACGATGGTGTGCAGTTCGTCGATGAACAGAATGACCCGCCCATCGGATTCCTTGATCTCGGTGAGCACGGCCTTGAGTCGTTCCTCGAACTCGCCGCGGTACTTCGCACCGGAGATGAGTGCGCCGATATCCAGCGCGAACAGGGACCGGTCCTTGAGCCACTCCGGGACGTCTCCTTTGACGATCCGCTGCGCCAGTCCCTCGACAATGGCGGTCTTGCCAACCCCGGGCTCACCGATGAGCACCGGATTGTTCTTGGTCTTTCGCGACAGGATTCGCACGGTCCTGCGAATCTCACTGTCCCGCCCGATGACCGGGTCCATCTTGCCATCGCGGGCCTGCCTGACCAGGTCCACACCGTACTTCTCCAGGGCGTCGTAGCTGGCCTCCGGATCCTGTGTGGTCACCCGCTGGTTGCCCCGGACCTCCTGAAGGGCGGTCAAGAAGGCATCGCGGGTGACTCCGGCGTCGGTGAGCAAACGACCGCCGGCGGTCTTCGACTCGACGAGGGCGAACACCACGTGCTCCACAGACACGTAGTCGTCGCCCATCTGCTCCGCGTGGTCCTCGGCTCTCAGTACGACCTCCGACACGGCGCGTCCGATCCCAGGCTGCCCACCGCCGCGAACTCTGGGTCGCTTGTTGAGCGACGAGATCGCCGACTCGACGATCCGGTCGACGGGCACTCCCATGCGATTCATGAGCCGCGGAACCAGCCCCTCGGACTGCTGCAGGAGCGCCAACAACACGTGGTCGGTGTCGACCTCGGGGTGGCCGTAGCGCAGGGCGAGCGAGTTGGCGCCCTGAAGCGCCTCCAGCGACTTTCGGGTGAGCTTGTTGGTATTCATCGCGACATCCTCCGGGCGCACGTCGGCCCACGGTTTGAGGGGCGAAACCCACGAAATGCGGACCGCCAACAGGAGGAAGTTACACACAAACTGCGGGGCGGAAAGCCCTGTTGGGACTTTTTTGCCGCAGGACCTACAGCCGTCGCGCGTCTGCGCTGCGCCTCGGCGACAAGGGCGACAATTCCCGTGCCGCCCTTCCGGCACGGTGGTTGCAGTCAGCAGATGCAGACCTCCTGGAGGACAACATGTACGGATGGCCCATCGCTCTTGCGTTGCTCACGAACCACGCGAGCGCGGGGGACTCGAACAGCCGCGAGGACACGCCGTTGGCCGCCGAGATGCGACACCACTGGTTCATCGCCACCAACGCCCGCAACGCGGTGGTCGAAGGAGACTTGGCGCGCGCGCGCATCTGGGGTGCCGAGCTGTCTCAACAGACACCGCCGACGACGCTGCATCGACGGGCCCGCCCCCTGTACGCAGAGCTGCAGGTGGCCGCTCTCGCGCTCTCGCGCGCAAGCGACCTGGTCGAGGCGGGAAAGGCCATGGGCATCGTCGGGGAGTCGTGCGCGCGTTGCCACCGGTTCACGGGCGGCGGTCCTCGCTATGTCGGACTGCCCGTCCCGCCGCAGAGCCGTCCGGAATCCAGCGACATGGAGCTGCACGTGTGGGGTGCGGAGATGCTCTGGCTGGGATTGGTGACGGACAACTCCCAGCTCTGGCAAAGCGCGGCCGACACGCTGTGGCGCAGCCCCTTGACCGAGCGACCCGCCAAGCCCCGCACCGACCTCAACCTCGCCGCCATGGAACAGCTCACCCATCTGTTGCCATCGCTGGCGGACACCGAGGACCTCTCCGACATGGCGACCCGATACGGCGAGACCATCTCCACCTGCGGGCTCTGCCACATCCAGGCCGAGGACGCAGGACTGAAGCCACACCCCACCATCGAGCGAGACCAACCATGAGATTGACCTTCCACGGAGCTGCCGGAACTGTCACC
>Ga0315336_1001523_pt1 | contig 43792 bp, 39 predicted proteins | sample ASW5metaG_FD_204512 | JGI IMG/M metagenome (GOLD analysis project Ga0315336, IMG submission 204512) | Ammonia-oxidizing marine archaeal communities from Monterey Bay, California, United States - ASW #5 | ecosystem: Environmental > Aquatic > Marine > Intertidal zone | place: USA: California... | reverse complement strand
ACCGACGCCCACCCAAAAGCCCATAGCGAAAAAGCCTGCGGCATCAGAACCAACCGTCGAACAACGCTCCAAACCAGAAGATAAACCTAAGGTCGTCGCCCCGAAGAATTCGCCTGTACCGACGAACGTCGCAACCAAAACTACGCAACAACAAGAACGATGGACCGTTCAGGTAGCCTCTTTCGGTGTAGAAACCAACGCCCGAAAAGAACAATCCCGTCTTCAGGCAAAATCACCGCCGTACAAAGTTGAGTTATTGGCGAAAGATTCTCGAGGATATTATCGATTGATTATTGGGTCCTTCACTGAAAAAGCCAGTGCCAAAAAACTGGAGACGCAATTAGTAAAACAGCACAAATTTCCGACTACATTCGTAACGAAACGATATTAATAATACGGAAGGAAAATTAATCTTATGAAAGTGGCAATAATCGGGCCAGGTGCAATGGGATGTTTATTCGCAGCAAAATTATCCAATGCAGGTATCAAGACAACGATCGTGGATTACAGAACGGACCGCACGAAACGCATGTCAAAAAATGGCATCATCGTAGAAACGCAGGACGGTGAAATTAGTGCGAAACCGAGTTTTACCACGTCCATGCCTTCCAAAAATGACCTCATTATCGTATTAACGAAAGCTTATTCCTCCAGCCAACTCAAAATACCGACAGGCATACCCGTATTGACCCTCCAGAACGGCTTGGGCAATGTGGAAATTCTATGCGAGCTTTCGGGTAGCGCAAATGTCATCGCCGGCTCAACAAGCGAAGCAGCAACGTTGTTGGATGAAGGACGAGTGAAGCATGTAGCGTCTGGGAAGACCTCAATTGGGTCTTGGACGTCCTGTTCGACAGATATCGCACAAGAATGTCTGACCAAAGCCGGATTTGACGTAGACATCACTTTCTCGCCGGGTCAGACCATTTGGGAAAAGGCGGTATTGAATGCTGGAATCAATCCCATTACCGCCGTTTTGGACATGCCCAACAATAAGATCCTTACAACGAAGCATGCTCGCCAATTGATGCGAGACCTGGTCGTCGAGGCGGCAAAAGTTGCGTCCACCGAAGGCTATCGGTACGAATACAGTCTTGTCGAGAAGGCCGAAGAAATGTGCGAGCAAACCGGAGACAACATTTCATCGATGCTGCAAGATGTGCGCGCCGGAAAGTCGACGGAAATCGACGCAATCAGCGGAGAGATTTTACGACGCGCCGAATTGGCTTCGTTGAATATTCCACGAACACGAGTCATCTGGCAACTCGTCAAAGGTCTGGAACAGCGTTGAGCAGTAAAGCCGATGGACCGTCCTCTCTCTCACAATTCACGTTCCGCCAAAAATGCATTCTGACGTTACTTCCCTGGCCGTCAGCATTACTGTTCAGGTTTCTTTATTTTACGACGAAAAAAACCTTCCTGAATGAAGAAATTTGGCGTAAAGTCGTTAGAAAAGAAAATTATTGCGTGGTAGCCACATGGCATGAAAATGTAGCGATCCCCGCCGCCGTAATCGAAAACCCGGGATTCACCGCATTGGTCAGTCAGAGTTTTGACGGTGAACTGGCGACTCGCACGTTGGCAAAATTTGGCGTCGAAACCGTTCGAGGCTCCTCAAGCCGAGGAGGCTTCAAGGCCCTCGGCGAATTGCTGACGGAGCTCAAAAAAAATCGCATCATAGGAATTACCGTCGATGGGCCGCGTGGGCCAAGACGAAAAGCCAAACCCGGCGTCGCCATGATCAGCGCCCAGTCCGATCTTCCGATCTTGCCGATCGCTGCAGTCAACACGCGCAGTAAAAGATTATCTTCTTGGGATCGAATGCCGATACCATTACCATTCTCCCATACCGTCGTAAAATTCGGGGATTTGATTCTACCTGCGGAATCTTCGGCGAGGTCTAGCATCATCGATAAAACGAGAGAACTCGAAGCCTCGTTGAATGCGTTACAAAAAGAGTTGGAAACAGAGTACAACGTCGCCTCCGAGATGACTACTTCTTCCTGACTACGTTTCAATCGTGTGACGGCGCAGCTGGCCGCAGGCAGCGTCGATGTCCTGACCGCGTTCGTATCGAAGAGTGGCCTTCACCCCCTTGTTGTTCAACCACTCCTGAAACATCTTGCATCGGCCGGACGATGGGGCGCGATAATCCAAACCGGCCACCGGGTTGTAAGGAATTAAATTTACAAACGCCTGGTATCGCTTCGCATATTCGATCAGGGCTTCTGCATCCTCTCTACTATCGTTCACGTCATGCATCAACGTCCATTCGAAGGTAATTTGACGACCCGAGATCGCTCGATAATCGGCAATGGCATCTCCCAACCGCTTCAGATTGTATTTTCTGTTGAGCGGGACCAACACATCGCGCTTATCATCCGTCGCAGCATGCAGAGACACGCTCAAGCGTACCTGCCAATCTTCCTTGGCAAATTTGGAGATTCCATCGACCTCCCCTGCCGTAGAAACCGTTATGCGGCGTGCACCAATGCCGAGTCCATCTGAATCCATCAAGAGCCGAATACTCTTCACCACCGAATCGTAATTCCTGAACGGCTCGCCCATTCCCATATAAACGATATTGGGATTGCGCTCTTCGACATTTTCCTCACCGAGCAAATACAACGCTTGTTCCGCGATTTCACCGGGAGATAAATTTCGAGCATACCCGGACAAACCCGTGGCACAAAATGAACATTTCACCGCGCAGCCCACTTGAGAGGAAATGCAAAGTGTCAGCCGTTCTTTATTTTTGAGCATGACGGACTCGACGGTTTCACCGTCTGGCAATCCCAATAACACTTTTCGAGTTCCATTGCTATCCGAATCTGAAGTAGAGATCAACTGTAGGCGGCTTGCAGTGAAGCCTTCGTTTAGTCGATTTCGCATGTCCTTGGACAGATTGGTCATCGCATCGAAATCGAATACCTTCTTCCCATGGATCCATTGAAAGATCTGTTTTCCTTGAAATTTCTTGAGATCCAGTTTTTCTGCAATTTCATCGGGAGTGAAATCACTGATCCCCTCTTTTATCCCTTTTTCTTTCATTTAATTTCTTTCCTTTACCTTTTTACCAGACCGAGTCTTTCGACCCAGGCCTGGATATCAAAAAATTCCTCTTCGACCTCAGCATTGACTTCGATTTTACGAAACGTCATCTTCATACGAGTATCCTCGGTTGGATAGGTTGCGTCAATTACCGATGGAAACAAGATGTCTTCATTCTGCGTATAGTCTTCAAGAGAAGTCAGGGCGATTCGGTTTCCATTTTTCTCGTTCAATAATTCATTCGAAACGATCACCCAACGCGGTGAATCCGACTCCGTGAGCGCCACTTCGATTCGCCGTCGAGGAGAATCTTTCGATCCTATTTCCATTGTCGCCGTCCCGGAATCCGTATTCCATCCAACCAATCGACATTCACGGCGTTTCAACCCTTCCCAATTTTCGGGCAAGAACATTTCCTGAGCAATGTCCGACGGGGATACGGAAAATGGCACATCTTCGAATTCTTCGCCTTCGACCTGGTAAAAGCTTTCCCCTTTTTTCTTCGGAAAATCCATGACAAATTCTTCGTCAACGCATAACATACGGAACACCAGAATTCCGGTAGCTCGATGTCTGCCTTGCACGAATAACTCGCCCGGTTTTCTGAAGAAGACTTTGCTTGTAAAAGTACGTTTACCGGCAAAGTGAGGGGATTCAAGTAACATGGCCCCTCCTCCCTCGAAGGAGCGTAAAGCGACTCCATTGGCTTGTAAATCCCCTAGGATCGTCGATATCTTAGGTTGTGACCCTTGGGTATCAGCGATATCGATACGCTCACCTAGCGAACCACACGCGCTGAATGCGCAAAAAGCCGCCAGAGCCATAATTTTCGCGAATGTTCGAGAGGTTTCGTGAACGTACATCATCGGTTGGATATCGTTTGGTTGCAATGAGTTGAGGGTAAGTGCTATAGTATCGGCCTCTGTGACTCAAACCCACAAACAACGTGGCTTGTTTGAAAGCCAATATTCTATAAAGGAGTTAAACACCATGGCCAGACGCTGTGATTATAGCGGAAAACGTCCGCAAATGGGTAAAAAGATCGTCCGTCGCGGTAAAGCGAAGAAAGAAGGCGGTATCGGACAAAACGTAACGGGTATTTCCAAACGCAACTGGAAACCGAACCTCCAGCGCATTCGTATCGTCGACGAAAACGGAACGGTCCGTCGTGTAAAAGTGTGTGCACGTTACATCAAAGCAGGCAAATTCCAGAAGGCCCCGCGTGGCATGAAGAAAAAATCTGCATAAACCTGAATCCCAAAATTATTTCGGCGAGTTCATTAATTTGAGCTCGCCTTTTTTATTGGCTATGATCGTGCTGTGAATACAAAAACCATCCTTATCGCCGGAGCCGGCGCCAACCAACTCGGAATTTTCACCAAAGCTCAAGATTTGGGCCTACGCATTGTAGCGGTGGACGGCGATCCCGAAGCTCCCGGATTACCATTGGCCGATATCGGTATCGCCGCCAATATCTGCGACTCGACAGAACTTACGACCATTGCAAAAAAATATTCCGCCGACGGCATCTACCCTGCCGCGGAACTTTCCGTCGAGGCCGTTGCCGAAGCGGTCCAGCAATTGGGCCTACCGGGTATTTCCCCGAAGGTCGCCGAACGTGTTCGCAACAAATTCGAAATGCGCAATGCATTGAGAGAAACCGGCGTTCCAAATCCCAGATATTTCGGATGCACTACTCTCGACCAGGCGAAACGCGCCGCCTCTGAACTAGGCTACCCGTTCATCATCAAGCCTGCGGACGCGAATTCCAGCAAAGGCGTACTGCAAGTCACGTCCCACGAGGAATTAGAGGGTGGATTCATCGAAGCGGTCCAATTTTCTCACACAAATATGGCGCTCCTCGAAGAATTCATGGAAGGCACGGAATTTTGCGTAGATGGTCTGGTTTGGGACGGCCAGTATATTCCTGGAGGTATTACCGGTAAAGCGATGTCTCCCCTACCCTACCGATTTGATTTGGGCATCTTCATGCCGCCGTTGGAATCTCCAGAAACCTGTACTGTTCTCGATGAGTTTGCAGCGCGCGCGCTGAAGGCCATCGGTTTTAATGCAGGAACGACCCATCTCGAAATCATGCTAACGCCGGATGGCCCAAAAATCGTCGAGATGGCCGGTCGCCCAGGCGGAGGTCGAATACCAACCGACTTAATCCCCGATACCTATGGTATGGATTTCATGGCGGACAGTCTGCGCATCGCTTTGGGCCAACCGCCATGCGAACAGCGGCAATTCGAAAAAGGGGTAGCACTGTATTGGATTGACGCGGCTCCGGGGAGAGTCGCACGAATCGACGGGTTAGACGAAGCGAAGCGATTGTCCGGTGTAAAGGAAGTCGTAATGCAAGCCCAACCCAACGAAATTCTGGCTCCCATTGTCGACTGTGTCACGCGCGACAGTGTAGGATACGTGTATACCGAAGGAGAAACGGCCCAGCAAGCGTTGGACCGGGCTCGCGAGGCTTGTTCCCTTTGCAAGGTAGTCACGGAGGCTGTAACGGAATACCAATGATTGTAGATGCCTTAACTCATATCCACGAAAATCCGGCTTCCTTCGGCGGCCAATATGACCTGAGTCCGGAATACCTCGTTGAAAATATCGATCAATCTCCCGTCGACCGGGCAATTGTCACAGCAATCGAAGGCGACAATAATTATTGCACGCCCACCTCGTATGTCATTGAATGTTGCAAGAAATATCCCGAACACCTGATTGGATTCGCATCCGTCAATCCTGTTCAAAACCCCAACGCAGTGGCTGACCTCGAGTCATACGTCAGGAATGACGGGATGAAGGGTCTCAAACTTCACCCACGTCACCAACAACTTTCGGCCGATGACCCACGAATATTTCCGGTCGTCGAAAAGGCCGCAGAACTGGGCATTCCCGTCGCAATTTGCAGCAGCCTCTGGAAAAATGCCCCGTTGCGGGATCAGATGCCCTACAACGTTGACGTACTTGCCAAACAGGTTCCCGAGGCCAATATCATCATGATGCACGGAGGCGGCTTTCATTTCATGGATGCCTTCGTAGTGGCTGTCGCCAACGACAACGTCTTTCTCGAAACGTCAATTTCCTTAAAGTATTTCCAGGGGACTCCGTTCGAAGAACAATACCTGTTCACATTGAAAAAAATCGGAGCATCCCGAATCATTTATGGTTCTGACCATCCGGAAGACCCCGTATCTGAGTGTTACGCTCGAAGCCGCACCATCTTGGAAAAAGCTGGCTTTGACGAAATGGAATGCGCACAGATTTTCGGCCAAAACATCTTGCGACTCATCGGCGATTCGGATCAAACGTAGTCATGTCCTCCCCTTCGTTTCAAATATTGGATACGACACTCCGCGATGGCTCTTACGTAATCGATTTTCAATTCACTGCCGAGGATACGGCGCTGATCACCTCTTTGCTCGACTACGCAGGAATCCCTTTCGTCGAGATCGCTCATGGTTTGGGATTGGGCGCGGCTCGGGAAGGTAAGGGTGACCAAGCGTCTAGCGACGAAGCCTATATCAAAGCGGCGGTTGCGTCGTCCCAAAATTCCAAAATAGGATCGTTTTTCATTCCAGGTATCGGAAATGAAGAGGACATCCGAATGGCCGCGGATCTGGGCATGGATTTTGTCCGTATCGGTACGAATGTCACCGAAGTCGACCAGGCTAAACCCTTCATAGAAATCTCCAAAAAACTCGGGCTCACCGTCTTTACAAATCTGATGAAGTCTTACGCGATACCTTCGGTCCAATTTGCGGACCAATGCGTCATTGCTGAAGATTGCGGAACCGATTACGTCTGCCTTGTCGATTCAGCCGGCGGAATGTTACCTCGCGATGTACGTGAATACATCGAAGCATTCAAAGCAAAAAGTTCCATACCCATTGGATTCCATGGACACAACAACCTCTCCATGTCCGTCGCGAATACCTTGGAAGCCATCGAGGCGGGTGCAGCCATTGTAGACACTTCCCTCCAGGGAATGGGGCGTTCCGAAGGCAATACAATGACGGAAGTATTGGTGTCCATATTGCAACGTCAGGGCATGTGTCAGGAAATCAACATCAACAGTCTCCTGGATACCTCCGAAGCCCTCGTTCGCCCCATGCTCAAGGAAAGCGGTTACTCCAGCATGGGTGTGGTCTCCGGACGAGCCCAGTTCCACAGCTCGTTCATGGGAAAAGTCATCGCTGTTGCGAAAGAATACGAAGTTGACCCCCGGGACCTGATTCTCAAAATCACGGAAGAAGACCAGGTAAACGCACCAGATGAGCTGCTCGAACGAGCTGCCAAGATGTTGCTGAAAAAATCGCCGGTCCCCAAAACGTCCATAGGGATATCACAACAGGAATTGGATTCACGGGAGCCCCTGCTATCGCGTGCCATACGTCGCGCGAAACAGCTCAAGGAATCATCTCGGAAAAAAAGTATCCCGAGTGTTTTTAACATCGTCGTGAGTCCGCATGAAGAGCAACACGTGTCCCCTTTCGTAGAGAGTGGCTTCGGCGTGTGTATGTCGAACGTAATGCTAAGCGATTGCGTGCAACTACCAGGCGTTATCGATGGTATTGAACCGTACGTGGATTTCATTCTTCTTGACGACAATAATGAGCACAACGCGCTGATCGATCCGCAAGACAAATGCATCCGATATAGCGATATTGATATGTGGTGCCAAGCGGCCTGCAATCACGTACAGCACCTGCTGAATGTAAAACAGAACCGAAAAAATGTCGTCATCATAGGCAACCCGACTTTTCTCAACGTCGCGGCAAGCAGATTGGCTTCGCAAAATTGCTCGGTTTCTTCTCTTTCTACCGAAGATTCGTCGATCGAAGCCCTACGTACCGCCGATGCCATAATGGCTCTATCCCCTCGTATCCCGTGTGTCACCAGGGCGATGGTGGAACAGCTTCCACCTTCGGCACTCATCTACGATGGTGGGATAGGTTCCATCGCCGAGGAAGCCCTACTACTCGCAGAAGAACTATCCATTCAAGTGGTCCGTATAGATATGCGCCCCACTCTTGCGTCACTCGCCCTCGAACATATCCAGCTGAAGGAAATCGTTGAACGCAGAATGGGGAAAGACTATTGGGACGAAGTCCCCGTCGTCGCGGGAGGCCTTATCGGAAAAGCCGGCGATGTCATCGTCGATCATATTCAGGAACCGACCAAAGTGCTGGGTATTGCCGACGGAAAAGGGGGCATACTCCCCTACGATGAAACCAACAAATCCATCCAAAGAGTCAGGAAAGAAATCATTAAGAAGCAGTTGGATTAATCCGGCTTACTCTCGCTGGTGCACTTTCTTCACGATCGCGTTCGGACGCTGTTTGACTTGAACAAAAATCCGACCCACGTAAAAGCCGACAAGGCCAATGGCCGATATCGTCAACCCTCCCAGTAACCAAATCGATCCAAGAATCCAATGCCAACCCTCCAGGGGCACGTTGGTATAGGCTGCACGACCGATCAAAAATACGACGACCATGAACGCCACCGCGCTAATGGTCAGTCCGAAACCCGCAATAAAGGTCAAAGGCTTGTTGGTATACGAAATCAACGCCTCAAGGGCCAACTGGAATTTCCGCCCCAGATTATACGTCGTCACACCCTTATAGCCCTTCGTGCTCCGATAGGCGATTTGATTAAAACCAGCAAGAGACATTACCCCGCCGAGATACACGTGTGCTTCCTGATAGCGGATTACGTTTTCTACATAGGCTCTCGTCATCAATCGCGCCGCCATCATGTTGGCTGGAATCGGCGTGTCGGACATCATATTGATCAACTTATAAAAAAAGGCACCGGATGTGCGCTCGAAAAATTTGCCTTTTCGCGTGTCCATTACGCCGTAGACCACATCAACACTTTCACTCGAATCCGTCATCATGCGATAAAATGTATCCAGCAGAGAAGGATCTTCTTCCAAATCTGAATCGAACATAAAAACGTAGTCCCCGTCGACATATTCGAGCCCAATCATGATCGCTTTGTGATGTCCAAAATTCCGGGATAACTCGACGAGCTTTACATTTTCGTCGGTTTCGATCAGTTTTTTGATCGCATCGTTGCCATCGTCGGGCGACCCGTCGTCTACAAAAACGAATTCGTAATCGTCGGTGTGTTTTTTGATTTCGACCAACGTCCGATCATACAGTTCTTGCAGATAGGGGGCAGCATAATAGAGGCTGGTTACGATACTGAATTTCGGCATTCAAGTCTCTTTCGACGCGGTTTATCCAGAATCAGACTACCAGAAATCGGTATTTCATTTACAGATCACCTGCAACAACCAACTTGAATTCCATATCCTGGCCGGCGACCATGCGAGGTTCAAGATCGAATCCCTGGTATTCAAAACCGTCCAATGCCTCAACGAAACTACTGATCGAACCATCGTAGGTGAATTGAGCTTCCGTCAACGTAGGGCGCGAAAAGATCGTCTCGAAATGAGTGACTCCCGGGTAACGACTTAATTGTTTCGCGAGAACGCCCCAAATGGCGCCGATTCCTGCACCCTCGATTTTCAGACGAAATTGGTTGGATATTTCAGGCATCGTCAAAATTGCGAATACCGCAGAAATCAACGCTTCCCGTTGAATCTTGTAGACGGCATCACGCGCGGCGCCACGCGAACCATCGGAGATATTTGTAGATTTCAATTCGGCTTCACCATTCAAGAGTTGAAATACCTTTCCATCCTCAACTCGCACAATCTGGACCTGGGCATCTGCCCGTAAAAGATGAACATGTGAAGGTGTAGACGATTCCTCGTCGTCTACAGGTTTCGCCGAGACCAGACCCGTTACGATAATGTCCGAACGAACCGTTTTCGCATACCGTAGAATACCGGCCGGGCCTTGGTTGAGAAATTCAATTAATTCATTTTGAGTGGGTTCGATGTTTTCTTCCGACTCGTTCCCGGAACGGAATTGGGCGTCCTCAAAAAGGGCCTTTAACATGGTGTAACTGTCGCCGGAATTGATCAACACCGTGTTTTGACCGGCCAAGTTTTCACTAATCAAAAAACTCACTTTGGGTTTCGGCTGCACAAGTGGAAAAAGAATACTCGCCAGATCATAGCGAAGTAACGACTCATCCAGATACACTTCCACTTCCAGTCTGGTGCCGTCAAATTCATCCACTTTGTTCAACACGCGTTCAGACAACACGTACTCTTCAAACCGTGAAGTGATGCGTTCTTTGAAGGCCCCTCGTTGGTCTCGGATTTCCTGAGTGGTCATCCAGATAGACAAAGCATCGAGCCTGGCTATTTTCAGGGCTTCCTGCTGTCCGGCCATGCCTTTCGAGAACGACTTCGCCTCAACTTTGATTCTCCGAATACCAAAATCCGCTTCAATCTCCTCAGGCGAATCTTGAGAAAGTGCAAGATTGGGAATAATGAGAAGCACCCACAAAAAGAGCAACCCCCTGATGGTCGGGTTGCTGAAAGAAAATCGTTGAATCATTAGAGAGTCGTTATCGACGTTGATTCGCCATGATCACCATGCGCACCAACTGCATGATCGCCATCGCCGCCGCAGCCACATACGTTAACGCCGCGGCTGTCAGTACTTTCTTCGTCCCTTTCAGTTCTTCTTCACTAAGATAGCCACCACTTCTTAGCGCCCTCATGGCCCGCGCACTGGCATCAAACTCGACCGGCAATGTGATCATCGTAAAAAAAACGGCCAACGTGAATAAAACGATGCCGAGCGGCATGAGAAATTGTATATTGAATAAGAACCCTACAAAAAACAGAGGGAACGCCAAGGTCGAGCCAAGGTTGCACATTGGATAAACAATGTTGCGCATCATCAAAGGCGAATACATCCGCGCATGTTGAACAGCATGCCCTACTTCGTGAGCGGCGATCCCTAAAGCAGCGACGCTTGTCCCGTGATAGATTCCCTCCGACAAGCGAAGCATTCTATCTTTTGGATCGTAATGATCCGTGAGCTCGCCCGGAATCGCCATCAATCCGACCACATCCCCTATCGCGCTATCCTGCGAGTTCGACAATTCAATATTTTCGTCTCTCATGATCGCCTGCGCGACATCTGCACCCGTCATTCCCGATTTCGCGGAAACTTGGCTGTAATGAGCGTAAGTGGATTTCACTTTCATTTGCGCCCACATCGCCAAAAGCATTGGAGGGATAAGTAAAAGCATCGAAGGGTGAAAATAAAACATATATGGTTCCTCTCAAACTTCTAGAGGCGTTCAGATGGCCTTTTTGAGGCGCTGCGACTGCCTATTTTGGTTTTGCCATGGAGCAGGTTCCGTTAAAGGTCGCTCCTTCATCTATTACAATCGAACGCGCCCGAATATTCCCTGTTACCTTCGCCGATGCCATTAGCTGCAATTGGCCGCCACAGTTCACGTCGCCCGTCACCTGTCCGGCAATAATCATATTCTGCCCCGACATGGCGTTGGCGTTCAACGTTCCGGTTTGACCCAATTCTAGTGTATTCGTGCATTCCATATCACCATCGCAGGTGCCCTTCATTACACAATTCTTCGCGCGGACACTGCCCGTGATCTGAGACGTGGAAAAAATATTCAATTGAGATTCGACGGTCACGTCCCCTTCGATTTTTCCGGAGATATCCGTATCCGACCCGCTGGTCATGGCCCCTTGAATCAGTACGTTTTCCGGAATGATCATTTTTTGGCCGGCAGAAGCGGTACTGGATTTCTTCAACGCCAAATCATCGGCAGCAATATTCCTCTCCGGCGGAGCATCGGCCGTAGCCGAACTCTGTTGGGCATCGTTTCGCCCTTCCTGAATGGCTTCATTCAGTTTTGTGTTCAGTTTGCCGAAAAGGCCTTTCTTCTGACCTTGTTGGAAATCTTCAGATGCAGCGTTATCCATGATAAATTCCGTGTTATGTTGTGATACACCCAGAGCCAATAGCCCTTGGTATATCTAATCCTCAATGTATTTCGGGAGTTCCCCTCTAACAAATCCGCAAGTAAATAGTGTACTGACTAAACGGATAAAGGGTCAATCGGAAATTTAGATGAATGGCAGGAAAAGTAAAGTAAAGGACACAAATTTTACATATTTGTCTAAACAAACAAATTAGAATTCGCACCTTTTTCTCTAATCACCGATGATCGCTTGGTACTTATTCAGCGCATTCAGATAGGCTAACACAGCCGCTTCGATTATATCGGTACTCGCTCCAATGCCTGTGTAGGACCGATCGTCAAAATTTACAACAACATGGGCTTCACCCTGAGCGTCTTTACCGGGAGTCGCGGCCCGAATGGTGAATTCCTCCAGACGTCCCTGAATCCCTACCACCCGTTCGATGGCATTACACGCCGCGTCCACAGGCCCATCTCCCAAAGCGGTATCCATTACCGGCTCGGCATCCCCCCTCTTCAACTTGACCAAGGCCATGGCCGGGTCTTTTCCGGAGGTATTCAATTCTTCCAGCGTGTACGTTTCAAACTGATCTTCCCGCATGTTCATCAAAAGGATTCTCAAGTCATCATCGAACACTTCTTTCTTTCGATCCGCCAGCTCGATGAAGCGTTCGTACAATTGGGCCACCTCATCTCGCTCCAGATTGAAACCCAATTCCTCGCAACGTTTCTGTAACCCGGCTTTACCCGAATGCTTTCCCAGCACCAACGCGGTCTTCGTACGTCCGACTGATTCGGGCGTCATGATTTCGTAGGTGAGTACATTTTCGATGACGCCATGCTGATGGATGCCTGCTTCATGAGCAAACGCATTTTTACCGACCACCGGTTTGTTGAAGGGCACGATCAATCCCGTAATATTACTCAGCAACATACTGGAATTCGCAATCTCCAGCGCGTTAATTCCCATTTCGTATTTCAACACATTGCTTCGGGTACGAATGGCCATCACGACTTCTTCCAGCGAAGTATTTCCTGCGCGTTCTCCGATTCCGTTAACGGTACATTCGACTTGACGAGCACCGCCTTCAATTGCAGCTAAGGCATTCGCGACGGCAAGCCCCAAATCGTTGTGGTTGTGTGTCGAAAAAATCACGTGGTCCGCGTTTTTGACATTCGCGATTACGTGTTCGAACATCCCCTTGATTTCAGCTGGCGTCGTGTAGCCAACCGTATCGGGAAGGTTAATCACGTCCGCGCCAGCATCAATGGCTCTTTGAGATACTTGTGCGAGGAACCCCCAATCCGATCGGGTCGCATCTTCGGCAGAAAACTCCACCCGCTCACAGAGGTTCTTGGCTAATTTAACCGCGCCTTCGGCATCTTCCAATACCTGTTCCGGCGTCATTTTCAATTTGTATTCCATATGAATCGAAGAAGTAGCAATGAAGGTGTGCACTTCGGGGCGCTTCGCTTTTGAGACCGCCGCAGCGGCGCGTTCAATGTCCGGTTTGATTGCACGCGACAAGGCCGCTACTCGCGGTTCTTTCATGACTTCCGCGACACGTACCACGCCTTCGAATTCCTGTTCAGACGCGATGGGAAACCCGGCTTCGATCACATCTACACCGAGACGTTCGAGCTGCAAAGCCATTTCAATTTTCTGATTTTCATCCATACTTGCGCCGGGAGATTGCTCGCCGTCGCGCAGGGTAGTATCGAATATTTCTACTTTATCGGTCATTCGTGTTCCTCAGTGGTTACTCTTACTCTAGGATCCTATCAAATAGACGGAAATTGATTCAAAAGCCTAAGGCTTTTCCTCTATTTTCCAAGTTGGTATACTGTTCTCATGATTGGCAGTACACCTAAAATGATCCGGCGCGAGATTCTTGGCGTATTATACGAAACTTTCTTGGAAGATCCGCTGTTGATGCTTTCGCCGACCGACATTACAGAGCGTAGCACGGTCACCGTTAAAGAACTCGTTTCCAATGCATACTATTTACACGATCTTCACCTCATCGAACTGATGGTCGGTTATACCCCGCCTCTTTTCGCAGCGACTAGAATTCTTCCGAAAGGCATTGAGCTATTTGAAGACCGGGACCAAATGGAAAAAATGTTTCCCATCGGCCCTCAGGTCCCAGCTGGCGATATCACGGAACTCGTGAAACTCATTTTAAAACTCGGTGAGGAGGCCGACAACGCCGCGTTGGATGGGACTCAAAAAAATTGGCTACTGAAAGACGTGAACCGATTGCGATCGCTGCTGAATGCTCCTGAAAAGGATTGGGAAGAGGATGCAATCATTTCGACCTTGCACTGGCTGGATGGCTTTTTCATGGACCAGGAAAATGTGCCCCTACCTTCGCTGGAATTAATTAAAACAATTCTTCACGACAAATTATTGTAGTACGAATTCAGGAGAAACGAATTGCCCCCCCACCCTTTGCTCAACAAAAAAGCACCTGCGTTTAATCTTCCGTCAAGCGACGGCACAAAATTTCGGCTTTCAATGCTCAAAGGAAAAAACGTCGTCTTATATTTTTACCCCAAAGACAGCACTCCGGGTTGTACGATTCAGGCACAGGAGTTTCGCGATCATGCGAAAAAATTTTCTAACCAAAACACCACGATTCTCGGCGTCAGCCCGGATTCGGTTCAATCCCATTGTAAATTCATTGATAAACAGAATCTGAATTTTCTTCTCGTAGCCGACGAGGAACACACGCTTTGTGAAAAGTATGGAATCTGGGTGGAAAAGAACATGTACGGCCGCAAATTTTGGGGAGTGCAACGCACTACTGTTCTGATCGACGAAGCCGGCAAGATCGTGGAAGTCTGGCAGAAAGTAAAACCAAAAGGCCACGCGGCGGAAGTGTTGAAGGCTACGAAGGCACTGGGTTAACGACGACTCTTATTTAATCTGCGTGTCGCCGGATTCGTCTTCGTATTTTTGCCCTTCTTTCATCAATTGAATTCGGGCTTGAACAAACGTTTTGATGACCGCGACACGTCCCGCAGGAGACAGCTGATTGGTTTCCTGAATGGCGGTATACAGCGAATCACGATTCCGGTTTTCGGAAATAATGAATAATGCATCGCGATCTTTTTGTTGTTTGCTTTTGGAATCTCGATAGGCCTTCGTACGAATGATCGCCACCTTCCCATTTTTCTGTTCGCGACCATGTCCGGTATCAAGGAATTCTTGAATCAAATGAACCCTCGCTGCCCGATTCGTCAAAATCTGCTTGATTTCATCCGTGTTCAGTTTCAAGCCTGGCAGGTCTGATATCTCCGGGTCACGGACGCCATCCAAAACATCCTGTTCAAATCTGACTGCCGTTTCACGCATGGAATCCGCTGGGATTTCCTGATAGTCCGGTGCAACGTTCGAAATAACTGATTGGACGGTCGAACAGGCCGGTAAAAACAACAATATCACCAGCGCGTAACGAATACTCGACGTCATTCTATTCTCCCATGATCATACGGTTTTTCCCCTGGTCTTTTGCTTCGTACAATGCCTTATCTGCAGCGTGTACCAAGTCATCCGGCGTGGGATGCCTCTCAGAATTGAACACCGCGACACCAATACTAACCGTAACAGGTCGGTCTTCTGGAAGTCCACTGAACGGCTCTCCCCCTATCGCATCCAAAAGCCGTTGGCCGTATTTTTTGGCCCCAACCGAATCGGTTTGCGGGAGGATCACCACGAGTTCTTCACCTCCGTATCGTGCAACGACATCGTTGGTTCGAATCGCTTTCAACGTCCGGTTGGATATTTCGCACAACACATCGTCTCCGACCAAATGGCCGTACGTATCGTTGACTTCTTTGAAGTTGTCGATATCAATCAACATGCAACTCAGCGGAGAACCATACCGTTTCGAACGTGAATACTCGTCCTCGAGACGAGTACGGAAATAGCGTCGGTTGTAAAGCCCCGTCAAACTATCCGTAACGGCCAGATATTCCAGGCGTCGATTTGCCTTTTGAATTGTCTCAAAAAGGTCCGCTCGTTCGATCGCGTTCGCCGCCGATTCCGCCACGATCTGGCAAAATTCCACTTCACGTTGAACGAAAGAACCGCCCTTACGAACAGCTCGTAATAGAAAAGATCCGACGTTCTGATTGAATAAAACAATGGGCATGACCATGATCGCCGTGATTCCTGCCTTTTCCAGCGCAGGAGCAAAATCTCGGGTCAGCGAGTTGGTTTTCACGTCATTGATAACCGTTTGTGCAGACGTATCCAACGTCTGGGCAATCTCCGGATATTTCTCAAGCTGAATGATCATATCTTCGACCGTTTCGTCTTCATGAGACGCCAAGACATGTGCTTTTGAATCTCCGTCCCAAATCCGAACAACAGAACATCGGTCGGTATTGATATAATGTGCAATCTGCTCTACGAATAGGTACAAAATATCGTGGGTACGACGACGTACAGAGAGGGATTTCAATATTTCCAATATGACGGACAAATCACTTTGAGTTGTCAACGCATCTCTCTGTTGCTCTTCGTAATGTTGGGTTATGCCATTCATCAACGCGATTGCAATCGAGGTATCAGTACCGGCCGGCACATCAATCGGGGTGTCCTTGTCCGTCATCAGATTCAACAGCCGTTGAACTGATGCAACATCCGTCGTCCAGATTCCGCCGATATCTTCGACTACAGTCTCCGAATCTTCTTTCCCCCCCATCCACACAATGGCTGCGGAGAAATTCTTGGACAGGATAATGAATACCTGGTCCAATTGGCGCAGAAGACCTACAAAACGAGAATCAGGATATTCTTTCGATAGATCAGTAATCACAACGCCCGGAAAAAGACTTTCCGACTTCGTTCGAACATCCACTACGGTTCCGGGGTCAGCGACTATCCGAACGGCTCCATACGACTTTGAATGCACCAAATCGGACACCAGCTGAATAGCGAAGTTATACGTCCCGAAGTCGTGGAATCGGACAAACTGATTTTTGTTGTCCTCATTATTTGCCCACGAAGACAAGGTACATTGATTTATTTCGATCAAAGATTCCCCCAAAACACTCCCCTACAAAGTGACCAAGTTGCGAGTATACCACGAACAATGCGCTGGAGTTATACTGCGTTAGATTTTGCGATCCGGATTATACACTTGGACGATACGTACAGGCGTAGAACGTACGATCAGGTCATACAATTCCTCTACTTCTTCGTTGTGCATTCTGGGACATCCCTTAGAGGCGTACGTCCCAATGCTATCGGGCTTTATGGTCCCATGAATCCCCAAATCGGTTGGCAACGCATCCCCCTCAGGAACGAGCGGCATCCATCGAGTACCCAATTCGTTCTCAGGATCATTTGGTGGGATAGGACCAAACCCAGGTTTGTGCCAGGTGGGGTTCTTCTCTTTGTTTCCGATTTTGTAGTTCCCAAGCGTTGTATCGTGGCCTTTCTTGCCCAACCCCGTACTGTACACTTTAAACAGGCCGTTTTTGTCCAACAAGTAGATCAAGCACGTCGAACGTTCAATTACAATCTCAAAATCTTTGGGCGTGTATTTCAATGCTTGATTCAGGCGAAGTCGGTTCGGATTGTCTATTCCGTTCGCCGTCATCAGCAACCCTTGTGTCGTGTTCAATTTACTCCCGATAGACGTCAGGCTGTCCCCGCTTTGAATCCGGTAGACTTTGCTATCCGGCGTAGACGCAATGGAAAAAATCGTGCCGGCATTAATATCTCCATAACGAAACGCCGACTCCAACCAGATCTCACTCTTGAATTCGGCTGTATCCATGGCTTTTCGATAGAGTTCATGCGCCGCGTCAGTTTCGCCTTTACGCTCACGATCTCTGGCTTGCGCCGCGATCGCGTGGGCGTGATAAGAAGGCGGTGCCGTATCAATAACAGTTTGATACACCTCCAGCGATTCTTTGATTTTATTTTCACTTTCGAGAAGCCGGGCGTGAGCCAAAGAAATTTCCGGCAAGTTAGGATTTTCCGGGTAATCGTTTCGCGCTTGAACATAAAAGTCTAACGCGGCATTTGGATTGCCTCGTTGTTCTTCAATGTCCGCCAAAAGCACCAAAGCCTTGGGCGTGATGTCCTCACTATTCACCCGCGCGACGATTGGGTCCACCAGTTTTCGTGCTTCGGCAAATTCCCCCTCACCCAGAAGAGCACGGGCTTGCTTCAATGTGTCCGGTGCACTGGCTTCGACCGACTGAATCAATCGCCCCTGAAACCAATCGTTGATTTTCAATACCGAAAGGCCGATGCCGCCAATAACGACAATAATCAGGATTATCTTCCCCAACCCCGGTTCGCGCTTGTACTTACCCATAATTCCACCCACCTTTTGAATATGGTTATGATTTTACTTTTCCCTGTTAGTATCCCCCCAAACCCCTTGAGGTTGCAACAGGAAAAACGAAATTCGCCCCTAAATACGTGACCCGGAAATTCGTGATAAATCCAGTAGGACCTCAGTAATCGATTGATACCGCTTACTCGGGTTCCTCCGCAAGCATTTCAAAATGATTCGGTCTAAATCATGCGGTATTTCGGAATTGTATTTACTCGGCGTTGGAAAGCGAAATTTACTGCTCACCAATTGTTTTTGGATTTCCCGAGCGTCTTTTCCAGTACACGGATGTTTTCCGGAAAACAATTCATACATCGTTATGCCGAAAGAAAACAGATCGGAGCGATTGTCCAGACGTGCTTTCTTGTTCGCCAACTGTTCCGGTGGCATATAGGCACGTGTCCCGCCGCCTTCCCGCATGAATCGGGTTCTCCACGTTGCGTTGGACTTAGACAAACCGAAATCAAATATTTTGACTTGTTTGATATCGCGAGTCACCATGAAGTTACCCGGTTTAATGTCGCGGTGAACGATGCCATGAGTGTGCAGGTAATCCAAACCTGTGCTCAATTTGTACATGATAAACATCATTCGTTGAAGCGTCAGATCCCGGTCGGTAATATGTTTCCGAAGATCAAATCCATCTACATATTCCATCAAAAGACAACGGCGCATATGGCCATTTCGATCTTCTGTTTGAATAATTTCTTTGTCGTATTTTACAATCGTGTCGTGATTCAAGTTCGACGCGATCAGGATTTCACGGCCCAGGTGATCTCGTTTTTTCCGTTTCTTATCCAGATCGTACCGTCGATCCAAAACCTTGATCGCAACGCTGACATCTTTCTTACGGTCAATGGCCATATACACTTTACCCATACCGCCCTGACCAATGGGTTTAATAATTTCGTATTGATCGACGTGGGTGAGTTCTAACTGATTGTCGTCATCACCCAACTCGGTTTCATCGATTTCAGGAGTTTCTTCTTTATTTTTTTTGAATACGCTTAACATAAATCACTTTGGTTGAATTAACTTGCTTTCCAATTACCACTGCCAGCCGGAACTGGAACTTCTTTCAAAATCTCTTTCAGGACAATTTCTTGCGTCACTCTTCTCAAGCGACTTTCCGGATTGAGGATGAGCCGATGCTGCAATACAGGATGGGCTAAAAACTTCACATCATCGGGAATTACATATCCCCTTCCCTTCACCGCCGCGTAGGCCTGTGCCGCTCTGAATAACGCCATCGACGCTCTCGGACTCGCGCCCAAGGAAAGGTGAACAGAATCGCGCGTCCGATTGATAATGCGCAGTAAATATTCTCTGATTTTATCATGGACAAAGATTTCGCGCACGGATTCCTGCATTTTGATTATTTGGTCCATGTCAGTAACAGGGTCGACATGCTCCACCGGATGGTGTACGCGCGTAAGCTCCAATATCCGAGCCTCGTCAACAATCCCCGGATATCCGACAGTCAGCTTCATCATAAAACGGTCAAGTTGCGCTTCAGGGAGCGGAAACGTACCTTCGTGCTCGACCGGGTTTTGCGTCGCAAAAACGATAAATGGTTTTTCCAAGACGTAAGTGTTTCCGTCTACAGTCACCTGGCCCTCGGCCATGGCCTCTAAAAATGCAGACTGAGTTCGGGGAGTGGCCCGGTTAATCTCATCAGCCACCACGATTTGATTGAATATAGGTCCTTTTCGGAACTCAAATTCGCGCGATTTCTGATTGAAAATGGAAACACCGCCCACATCAGAGGGGAGTAAATCCGGGGTACACTGAATGCGACTGAAGCTGCAGCCACTGGCCATCGCCAAGGTACGCACAAGGACCGTCTTCGCTACACCGGGAACATCTTCCAACAGTACGTGGCCACCACCGAGCATCGCCGCGAGTGCCATTTCAATGACTTCGGTCTTGCCGAGAACGACTTGTTCAGTTCGACCAATCACGTCTTTAATTAACGTACGAAATCCACTCATTCAACCACCTTTATTTGGTCTAATAGCTCCATAATACCGTTGCGAAACACTAGACTCAAACTGCGAAAACTGCTCAGGGGTTACTCGTCCGCTTTACTCGTGATTTTCAGATGGCTCATATCCTCCCGATCGGTGGCGTTGGGAACAGGCATTGATAGGTCGGTAATTGCCTGACGCTCCGTCGGATCAAGCTCGATTTCTTGACTAATGAGTGCTCGGGTGAGGTGTTCTTCTTTCCATGCGCCAATAATGGCGCAAGTCACGTCGGGATGGGATCGGGCCCATTCGACCGACAACGCTGCCGGATCGAGCCCCTTCGACTTCGCCAATTCAACGAATTTTCCAGCGGTTTCCATATATTCCGGGTTTTTGTATCGCTCTTTGTACATCGTGTTTTTGTCTATTCGACCGGATTCATTCTGATGATATTTACCCGTCAACATGCCAGCCCCCATCGGGCTGTAAATGCACACGCCCATTTGATGGTACGCCGCCATGGGAAGAAGTTCGATTTCAACGACGCGCTTAATCAAACTGTACATAGGTTGAATGACCGAAATTGGAGCAAATCCTTCACTCCGGGCAGTTTCGGCCATCAAGCTGCATTGCCATGCAGAAAAGTTCGAGAGGCCAATATCGTGGACTTTTCCCTGTTGGACCAAATCGGTCAATGCTTGCAACGTATAGCGTATGTCCGTGTTCTCGTCCCAATGGTGCAAGTACAAAATATCCATATAGTCGGTATTCATCCGTGAAAGGCTTTGGTCGACTCCCTGAAGAATATGCCGCCGGGAATTTCCTTTGTCGTTCAACCCCTTGGCGCCGGCAGGGAAATGCACTTTGGATGCAACGACCATTTCATCTCTTCGAGAAGACATCCAGTCCCCCACGATCCGCTCGCTATCGCCATCATTATAAATGTCAGCGGTATCAAAAAAATTAACCCCGGCCGCATAGGCCTGGTCCATTAATTGGAAGGATGTATCTTTCGAGGCTTCATTCCCAAACGTCATTGTCCCAAGGCAGATTTCCGACACTTGAATTCCGGTCCGCCCCAAATAAGCATATCGCATTTTTCTCTCCATTCGATGTGTATTGAAACTACATTGTAGCAAGATCGAAAACCCATAAAAAAACAGAGGTATTTAGGATTCATTCTGATATAACATATACATCTATGCCAACTACCTATTTCAGAAATGATTATGAATTCTTAAAAGGATGTTCAGATACCATCGCGCGCGAAATACCGGGGACCATTCCTGAACACACCCTCCAATCGATCTGGTATGACCAGATTTTTTCGGAGAAAGGACTCACGACCCTTGATGGGCGCAAGCTCAAGATCGTCTCGCCTGGATGGTGGAATCATGGAGAAGGGCCGGATTTCAAAGGGGCGCAAGTTGAGTTCAACGGCCGGTTGCGAAATGGCGACGTGGAAATCCATATTCACTCCGACGGGTGGACCCACCACGCTCACCACGAAGACCCCCGCTACGACGACGTAATTCTTCACGTCACTCTAAATACCCGTACATCGAAAGCTCCTCCAACGACTTCTTCTGGAAAACCGTTACCTGAATTGGATCTGACGCCGTACTTGTCGGGCGACTTACAAGAACTTGCACGATGGTATACGCCTGAAATCAATCCCGGAAAGATCAACGGCACATTGGGGAAATGCGCCGATTTCGTTCGTTCGTACGACACGCAGGCGCTCAACGATTTCATCCATTTCGCCGGCGAGTGGCGCATGTTGTTCAAAGCCAAGGAAATGCGTCAACGCATGGACGCCTGTGGAGTAGACCAAGCGGTTTACGAAGCCATTATGTATGCCTGCGGATATTCGCAATTCAAACACCATTTCAAAGCCCTCGCGCGCCAACTACCCTACGACCGCGCACGGCAACTGGGAAAAGAAGATGCGCTGTTGCTGGAAGCCGCTTACGCACGGATGTCCAACACAGTACCCAACAATCTCCCCGACGAAAGCTCCGGTTTCGCCCATTGGACTCGCATGCAGTCCCTATTGAACAAGCACCTCACCGGATTGCGCCCCCTCCCCCTTGACTGGAAACGCGTAGGCATTCGGCCGGTCAACTATCCCGAACGGCGCCTCGCTGGCATGAGCCGGGTTATATCGCGAACCGCGAAAACAGGATTAACTGAAACACTCAACATGCTCTGGAAATCCGACTTAAAGCCGCTTGCACTGCGCAAGGAATTCGAAAAGTTATTTCCGACTCCCATGGGTTTTTGGGCGACGCACTGTACATGGACCGGAAAACCGTTAAAATCACCGACTAGCCTCATCGGTGGCGGCCGCGTTCGATCAATTATTGGAAACATCATCGTCCCGCTAGGACTGGCCATCGCGAGAGAAGAGAGAAATCGTCCCTACGAAGAACGCGTCTACCGTTTCTTCGCCGCACTCCCAAAGGAACCCGAAAATCATATTCAAAAGGCCATGCTACCACGGCTATTCGGCCCGGACACGCTCTACAAATTGGATTTCAGGAAACAGCAAGGGCTGTTGCAGATATTCAGCGACTGGTGTGAACCGAATCCCTCATGCCAAAATTGCAATGCCCTTCCATGGCTCGAGAAATTGAACAAAAAAAATCCGGCGCTGGAAACGCAATCCCAAGGCCGGACTTAGATTTGGTGTTTAATTTCTTTGCGCCGTCTTCCGCCACACGCCGATAGACGCCGCCGCCGCAATCATCAGCAACGCGTGATTCGCGAAGAAGAGTGCCAAGGCCAAAGAACCATTAATCAGGCTCTTCAGACCCATTGACTGACCCACCTCTGGAACAATTAGCGAGCCAGCCTTGTAGTATGTGTTCGACAACGCAGCGCCTACAGGATTGTTCAACAAATATGAATCTCTAAATCCACGAATCGATGACAACTCATCCGCCATCGGCGTACCGAATGTCGCAGTCGCAATCAGGCAACTTCCACCATTGGAACCACTGCCCGTAGATGCCCCCAACGCACTGGCGACAAATTCTTCCAAAGTGCCTCCCCGTTCAACAACGATGTCGTGATATTCTTCCGCATTCGACGCTCCGTCTTCATCCAAATCACCTTCGCCGGACAAAGGCTCTTCGATCGTCCTAAGCCCTTCCCCTTCGGGCGTACATCCGTCCAACGTTGGACAGTTAACCACAGTATAGCTACCGGTAAGCAAGACGCCAGCATCCGACAACGCGCTCGCAAGACTCGATTGGGTTTCTTCACTGATCAACATGAGTAGCGCAATCGCGGACCCGTAGGCGGTGGCTTCACCCGAACCGGCTTCGCCATTGAAGACGGCCAGGTTTAAAGCAAACGCTGCATTGATCGACTGGGCTAACGATTCAGTACTATATTCACAAACGATTTCCCTGATTAAGGCCAACGTAGCGAGTTCAGGTAAACCATCGCCGTCGATGTCATCCAAAAGTTCAAAAGCCGCTACTAAATCGTCGTATTGCTCTTCGATCAGATCGAACGTGTCACACAACGTCGGAGTGTCTTCCTCGTCCAATGGGTCCGTACCAGAATCAATTTCGCTTTGATTCAACGTACCGTCCTCATCCCAGTCCAACGCCAACCGCACCGCTGAACCTAAAGGAAGAACCGTAAACGTGAGTGGCGTCGCCGTTTGAGCCAACTGCATCAAGTCTTCGAGCGTAATGGTTTCACCGAGTCGATCAGAAATAAAGATAGTGGAAAGTCCGCGAGTCGACGTAGCTTCCAAATGCCAATTTCTACGTACGCCATCTTTGGTCCCTTGAACCATCAAATCTACTCTTCCGGCTCCAGCCAACGCGACACTCTCGTCAATCCTGGCCTGCTGCGCTTCGCCTGGAACGGAAGAATCAATCGTCACCTGTTTTCCCACAGCCGCATGCGCGTCTTTACTCGCGACAATCGAAGACGGCGACTCAGGAAGACCTAACGAAGGGTTCGTATCCGGATCGCCGAAATCAGAACCGGAAAACGCCAGGACTAGCGCCACGATATCTGAAATATCTTGATCGTTGCGGGGTTCAAACAAATCACTTGAGAAGAAACTCGTTAAAGAATCAACCGTTCCATCGTGAAAAAAACCAAAGCCTGCGCGACTTGGCGAATCAAACAAACTCATGCCAATTTTATCAAACGAATTTCGTATTTGAGGAACTTTGATGGATTTGTTATCGGACCCATCCACAGAAACCAAAGCTATATGATTGTTCCCATTCTCATCCAACGGAAATGGTTCGTAAGTAGTGCCGTTGAACGTGGTATCAGTTCCCGTCCCAATAGGCAACGTGTGACACGTGATACAATTGAAAAAATTTGAGTCGATATTGGGAATTTCCAAGCCCGTATACAGGCGCAACCCAGTCACAGCATTTCCGTTCGGCATTGCCGTTCCACGTGGAGAAAAGCGCCCGTTAGAAACTTGATGAGTCATCTCCACACTAGTCGGCAGGCTATTATCGAAGTCACGAAACGGGTTCGGAGGAAAATGAATCGTCGCCAGAAAATCTTTGTATTCCTGCATCTCTCCGTCCGTCAGTTCTTCATCGTCACCTTGCAGCCCCACAAATGCCGGATTAAAGTCTTCCAGTCCAGCCCGGTCTCCCCGCCAATGAAACGGTTCTTTTCCCATAATATCCTGAAAAGTCTGCGTCGTCATGGGGCCTTTCATCCCATGATGCGGTTCAAACCCCAGATTCAATAACGGCAGATTCCCACCCAAATTATGGGTTTCCGGACCGACGGCACCACTCTCAGAATCCGGAGCCCCCAGATCCCACCCGAGCCGGTCCATGCGCGCATCGACATGGCACGAAGCGCACGATATCTGGCCGAGCCCGGAATTCTTGTGCGTGTCATAGAGATGTTTTCGCCCGACTTTGATTTCCTCGGGAGTAGGGTCAAAAAACGAGACAGTACTGGTAACGGAATTGGTCTCAGTATCAATCACCGAAATGTCCCCGGAGAAACGGTTCAACACATAGAGCCGATCCCGTCCTTCATCCAAAACCAAACCCGTCGGCCCTTCCCCTACTTCAATCGGAGACGCCTCCGTGCGGGAACCCGCAGCGTCGATGAGCACGACATTGTTTGACCCCATTCCCGCTACGTACCCCGACGTACCCGCGGAATTCCAAACAATGCTGCGAGGATCGCCAAGAGATTTATCTCGTTCCGATTGCTCAACGGTACCGGCGCTGTAGTCAAGGTGATCGTTCAAGTCAACCACCATCGAACCGGTCAAATCGTCTTCCGGAGTTGAGCTCACGTTGACGCGTAAAAACGTTCCGGCGATATTGTGTTCAAATCGAATTTCATTCGTCGCATCAGTTCCTACGACTGTGATGGCCCCCGTCGATGGATTCGTAGTAAGGCTCATACAAATATTCATCAGCCCCGTGATATAATCAGTCACTTCCATATCCAACACATCGATTACGGCAACGTCATTGTCCAAAATATCCCAACCGGGGACACGATTCGATAACGCAGCATTGGCGCCACTCACTAAGTCAGTCCAGTTTCCGTTGTTGTCGTCCATCCACTGATCTGCTTCGTTCTTTTTAATAATGAGACTCACCAGAGGAGGATCAGGAACCAGTATCGGTGGAGCGAAATTTACTCCGTCGTTCGGCGGTGGATTTACGCCAGCGTGCGGTCCCGAAGGATGACTCACCGTATTCGTTTCGTCAAGGTCACGACTTCCGTTGATGACTGTGGTGTTGTTTCCCGACTCAAAGATCGCCACATACACCTTCGTTTGGTCAGGACTTACCGCCAACGCCCTTGGCTCTTCACCGTCGATAGGAATGTTTTGAAGGAATGTCCTCGTAATTGGGGCGAACACCTGCACCATATCGACGGACGCACAAGAAACAAATGCGCGTTCAATCGCAAACACTAGGTCGAAAGGCTCATCCGCCGTATCAAGGGTCGCGACGACCTGCAGTGTTTCCAAATCAACCACGCTGATACTATCGGAAATATGATTGACCACCCACACTTCCGTATTCGTGTGAAAGCGAACAGAGACCGGATCCATCCCAACTCCAACGGACCCGGATTGAACGGGGGTACCGCTTTCGACCGAGTAAATATCTATACGGTTAGCGGCCGTATTACACACCACCAATGTGTTTTCATCGATACTCAAATCCATGGGATGAAATTGAGGCACTTCAAAATTCACGAATGAATTGGAAAACGCCGGTGATGCCAACGCAACAAAAATACCTACAACAAAAAATCTGAATAAACCGGCAATTCGCATTTTAACTTCCCCTCAAATTTGATTTGATTGAGTGTACTGTTCGATTTGTCGATTTAGCAAGTTAAATATTACTGATTCCGAGGAAAATCATGGCTAATTGGAGCTTAACTTGTAGTGCGATTGGCGTTGGTTTCAGTTTGAATTTCTCAACGATCGGTGCTAAGTCTTCTGCTCTCAATTTCGAGTGTAGAGCGCGGACTTCAGTTAACGCTGACTTGAATTGTGTCGTGCTTAAGTCATCCAGCGATTTGCTGGGGACGCCAATGTGAAACAACGGAAGTTCGCTGACGATACACAACGGATCCCCTCCAAGCGACTGCACGAATTGCATGGATGAAGGTTTAAATTTGGCGGCTGTTTCCGGATCATTCAACCCCATAAAGTATTCCTTCATAGGTTCCGAGTGAGGCGTTGTGGTGTATCCTTTTCCTAAGCGGACGAATCCCTTGTCCCCTTTCCGATCAATGTCATGTTGTGGAAAACCAATCAGGTTGCAAAATGAAGTAAACGCATCCATGTAGCGTTTCCCTTTTTCAGCCCATTCTTTGCAGACCAGACACCAAGCACCTTCAGCGAAACCGAGACCGTGTAAGCTGAAATGCGCACCGTAGGGCCCGCCTTTCTCCAAGAAGGACATCATCGCCTGACATTCCGGCCGCTCATCGCCCACCGTACCAAATCCGAACTCGATATCGTCTCCCGGTTTTTCGCGAATCACGTTGTTCAGGAACGCGTCCATTTCGATCGGATCCGAAAACCATTTTCGATTTCGGTCAGCGCCGTCCGGATTCATTTGCGGAATGACTCGAAACGTGAATTGCTCGAGAAATTCGGGAAAATGAGTTTGAACTACTGGATACAACAGTTGCGCCGTCATGGGCCCAATCGGTTCGTCTGCATGGCTTCCCGCGATAATCGAAACCGAAGTCGGCCCCGTACCAAAAGAGACTCCCACCATCGGTTGCCCTTCCCGGGTAGCTCCGATAGTTTCAGTAGTAGCCGAATCAAACGTTTCGAGAAAGGAGATCAATTCGTCCTGGGTTCGGTATTGGATGAGGTTCGGATCGATATCAATACCGACCATGCGAGATTCATTGAACATTTTAACTCCTTTTAAGGAAACGTGTTAAGCCGTGTAAACTATCAATTCCACGAAAAGTGTGGTACATTTCATTGGGCTAATTTTACCATCTCTTACACAGGGCGCAAAATGGCAAAAATTGTAATTTTCGATGACGATGTCGATTTAATTGACGTGTTGACAACCTTCCTGAGCGAAGCGGGCCACCATGTCGATTCGGCGAATGATGCGATCAGCGGGCTGGAATTACTCAAATCCACAACGGCCGATATGCTCATCACGGATATTCGCATGCCTAAGAAAAGTGGCCACGAGGCTATTCTTGAAATCCGTAAACACACACCAGATCTCAAGATTCTCGCGATGACCGGCGGCGGTCTCGCCACTTCGGCAGAGACATATTGCAAAGTGGCATCCAAACTTGGCGCTGACAAGACGCTCTCAAAACCCTTCGCTCCCGAAGAATTCATGAGCACGGTCCATTCTCTCCTTTAGTTCTCGCCGAGCGACGTGATATCCAATTCCAAGTAGCAATCACTCCCCCTGTTTGGTATATCATGAGGCCCAATTCAGCTTATTACAGCTTCTCAAGGAGTGTGCCGTGTCAGACGACAAAAAATCATTGGTCAAATACCAGGAATACGGTCCCGTAATCATCGGTACAGTACACAATGCCAGTATGCTCGACGGTTTGACCGTAAATGAATTCGGTAATCAAGTCGTAAAATTTCTTACGAAACGGCCGCAGACGAATTTGATGTTAAATTTTGAGAACGTTCAGTACCTGTCCAGCGCAGCCCTGACCGAGCTCATCCGGATAAACGAGACTGCAAAAGAACATGGGACGAAATTTCACTTGTGTTCAATATCCGCGGATATCCAAAAAGTCTTTGAAATCACTCAGTTCGATAAACTGTTCGAGTTCCATCCCGGCGAAACCTTTGAAGAAGCTGCGAAGAAATTCAGACGTTCGGTGGAACTGAGCCAGGAAGAATCGGCATGGAAAAAGGGTAAGAATTAGTATGAAAGAATTTCAGGGAAAAGTAGCCGTTATCACCGGTGGTGCCAGTGGTATTGGACGCTCAATGGCAGAACGCTTCGCCGAAGAAGGTATGAAGATTGTCTTAGCCGATATTGAAATTGAAGCGTTGCACAAGGCCGAGGCCGAAATGAAGGCCGATGGCGCCGAGGTGCTGGCTGTTCAATGCGATATTTCCAAAGCCCATGACGTAAAAATGCTCGCTCAAAAGACCGTAGAAGCCTACGATACGGCTCATATCCTTTGTAATAATGCGGGCGTCGGCATGACAGGTTTCACCTGGGAAATTGACTTGGAAGATTGGGACTGGGTAATGGGCGTCAATCTCTACGGAGTAATTTACGGCCTTCATTATTTCGTTCCCATCATGTTGGAGAACGGTGAAGATTGTCACATCATAAATACATCGTCGATGGCAGGACTCACATCCGGGTTGAACATGTCCCCTTACTTCGTTACAAAACACGGAGTCGTCGCCGTATCGGAAACGTTGCACAAAGAATTGGAAACGTTGGGTTCCTCGATCAATGTATCAGTGCTTTGCCCGGCCTGGGTTGATACCAAAATTAATGAATCGGACCGCAACCGCCCCAAGGGCGCCGTCGAAGTGGACGAATCAAACGGTTCGGCTTCGGAATTTCGCGAAATGGTTGCTCAAGCCTTGAAACAAGGATTGAGACCCGAAGACGTAGCCCAAATGGTTTTCGAAGCGATCGAAAATGAGGAGTTCTATATTCTCCCCCATCCACATTGGAAGGATCATATTCAAACACGCTTGACCGACATTATGGAACAACGTTCCCCCACGATCCTTGCCCCGCCAGCCAAATAACATCGAGGTGACATGCTTCGAATTGTAGCCGACGAAAACATCCTTTGGGTAAAAGAGACCTTTTCAGAATTTGGCACCGTCACTTGTTTACCTGGACGTGAGATAACGAATGAAACACTCAAATCTGCCGATGCGCTCCTCGTTAGAACCGTCACACAAGTAAACCGTCGACTGCTGGAAGATACTCCCGTGCGATTCGTTGCTTCGGCGACTGCCGGGTATGACCACGTTCAGCAGGAAGAGTTAGCAAGCCTCGGGATTCCGTTTCATTATGCTCCGGGGTCCAATGCGGACAGTGTTGCAGACTATATTACCGCGGCGCTGCTCCGTCTTGACTCGCGTTTTTCACTCGATTTACCGACACGTTCCATCGGTATCGTGGGTTTCGGACATGTCGGAAAACGCGTAGCTGCTCGATCTCGAGGATTGGGACTCCACGTCGTCGTGTGCGATCCACCGCTGGAGCGCGCGACCGCCGAAGTCATATACCGCCCTCTAGAAGAGGCCCTACAATGCGACGTCGTCACTCTTCACACTCCCCTCACTCATGATGGGTTCGACCCAACGTTTCAGATGGCCAACGAGGAGTTCTTCGAACATATGAACTCCGGTAGTATTTTCATCAACACGGCACGTGGAGAGGTCATGAATAGCACGGCCGTCCATCAGGCACTGGGTTCTGGAATCGTGAAGGCTTGCGTGTTAGACGTGCACGAACACGAACCCAATATAGATCACACGCTGGCCGCTAAATCGTTCGTCGCGACCCCTCATATCGCCGGGTATGGATACGACGGAAAAGTCCGCGGCACGGAAATGATATACGAAGCATTCTGCGAGCATTTTGGATTAGACACTAACTGGGGAAATAAAATCGAGTTCACCGCTACGAAGAAACCGTTTTTGGAAGTGTCCCCGACGGACGCTCGCGCAATGCACGGTTCCGTTGAAGCCGTCTACGACATCATGGAAGACCACCGGAGGTTCAAAGAATCTGAACCTTCAGGCATCGCCTTTGATCACCAACGAAAAACGTACCCAATCCGGCGAGAATTTTCACAGACAAACGTTACAATCAATCCCCACGATGATACAATGGCGCATCGTTTTTCCCAATTGGGATTTAGGGTAAAAGCATTGGAAAAGGATTCTCTAGAATGAAATCGATAGTATTTAATGAATACGGCGGACCGGAGGTCATGTCGATCCAGGAAACCGCGGAACCGGAAACGCACAACCGCCATGTAAAAATTAAAGTTATGGCTGCAGGGATTAATCCTGTGGACTGGAAAACACGCGCCGGCTTTTTAAAGCGAGTATTAAAACTCGATTTTCCTGTGAAAATGGGGATGGATTGCGCCGGTGAAGTCGTCGAAGTGGGGATGCGAGCTCGAAACACAAAAGTCGGCGATCGGGTCTACGCCTACACGGGCGCCAATAACATGGGTACGCTTTCAGAATTCATCACTGTCGAGAAAACAGATATCGCCCCTATGCCGGAATCGCTTGGTTTCGAAGAAGCCGCATCTCTCCCCCTCGTTGGATTGACGGCCTGGCAGGTGCTCGTCGATATCATGAAGTTAAAGGAAGGTCAAAAAATATTCATTCATTGCGGCTCCGGCGGCGTTGGCACGGTGGCCATTCAATTGGCAAAACATATCGGCGCAGAAATCACCACCACTGCGAGCGCCAAAAATCATGCTAAATTACTAGAATTGGGAGCGACTCGTTGCATCGACTATACGACTGAAGATTACACCTCTCTGGGCTCCGAGTTCGATGCGGTATTCGCCATCACCGGTGACGACGATCTATTGAACTCATTTAAGTTGGTCAAGCCCGGCGGTATTGTCGTAGCAATCACCACGTTGCCTGACGAAGAAACGGCCAAGCAGCTCGGCTTGGGATTTCTCGCTCGGCTCTTTTTGCGAAAACAGAATAAACCCATTTTAGAAGCCGCAAAAAAAGCGGAAGCGGAATATCGTTTCTGGGCCGTACAACCGAGCGAAGCACAGTTACGACGAATCGCCGAATTGGTGGATCGAGGCGCGCTCAAACCGACGATTGACTCAATCCATGACTTTGAACAATTCAAAGAAGCATTTTTACATTTGGAGCAGGGACACGCGCGTGGAAAAGTAGTCATACGAACAACACCTTCAAATTAGGGAGACATATTCATGGCAAGAGTGTTTGTGACCCGAGCAGTGTTCAATTCAGCACATCAGCTCCTGACTGATGCGATCGGACCGGATCAAATCGATACCTACGATAAAGACCAGATCATTCCTCGTCACGAATTTTTGAATAGAATACATGGTGCCGAAGCGGTATTGACCATGCTCACTGAAAACTGGGACGGCGAGGCGATGGACGCAGCGGGCCCGCAACTGAAAGTGATTGCAAACTGTGCCGTCGGATACAACAATATTGATACGGACGCCGCGACGGAACGTGGAATCAAAGTGACGAACACCCCGGACGTTTTAACGGAATCCACCGCAGACTTGACTTGGGCTCTAATATTGGGCGCAGGGCGACGCATTGGCGAGGCCGAACGCCATTTACGCGCAAAAAAATGGAAAAACTGGACGCCGACGTTCATGATGGGAAGCGAAATCCATGGTAAAACGTTGGGGATCTTCGGTATGGGCCGAATTGGGCAAGCCGTTGCCCGCCGCGCACAAGGGTTCAATATGCGCGTCATTTACAATTCGAGAAATAGAGTCGACGCAGCCCTCGAACAGTCCTTGGATGCGAGCTTTGTGGATTTCGCCGGCTTACTCGCAGAATCCGATGTTCTTTCTATACATTGTCCTCTTTCGGACGACACCAAACATACCTTCGGTCAAGCAGAATTCCGAGCGATGAAATCGACATCTGTATTAGTGAATACGTCGCGCGGCGCGGTGATTAAGGAATCCGCTTTGGCGGAAGCACTACAGATCGGTGAAATTGCTTTCGCGGGGCTCGATGTTTTTGAGAACGAACCAAAAATTTACCCCGAGTTATTAAATTGTGAAAACGCGCTACTACTCCCCCACATCGGCTCTTCCACATTGGACACGAGAACGGCGATGGCCGAACTGGCCGCCAAAAATATCGTGGCTCATTTCGAAGGTGCTCCGCTACTCACGTGTGTGAATGATTAACGAGATCGGCTTAACGACCGTCACGATAAAAGTCGTACCCGCCAATCAACAACGCTAGGAACATCGGCACAGCCACCAACCCCATTCGCCATAAGACTGCCTTCGATGGTTTCATGTAGAAAATTTTCCGCGATTCACCGTACCATAGGAAGAAAGGGGCCGATATCGTGACAAATAGGCTAACTGTCCGCATTTCGGCATACCAATATCCTTGAAGAATGAGCCCGAAAAACAATATCGAAAACACTGTCAACGCGCCCTGACTCAATGCAAATTGCGGATTCCACCAGGAAAAAATGAGTGCAACAATCATACACGCGGCCAAAGCGGCCATCTGGTTCGCTAACAATCCCGAACCGGCAACTCTTAATATGATGCTCGCCAATACACTATAGATAAGCAAAGCGGCAGGCATGGACGCGCCTTGCCTTCGACGCGATAGTACTTCCAGATTCCACGCGACAATCGCGATAAAAATTCCCGCCCCGCCAATCCATAACATCGCCTCGCTCGGCTGCCATCTATAACGAATCCGCGTGAACGCTTGTAGCCAGACCGTCAATGTAGCGATTACGGCAACGACCGGAACAAATTTATAGATCTTGTCCCCCCAAAACTGATGGAACACCGATGGAATCATAGCAATGAGCGCAATGAGCGGTAGCCAATCAAATGCGCCTTCCGGTTTCAATTGCGGTAAACCTACCAATGCAACGTACCCCACAATGAAGCCGCCGCCTACGGCCAACGCACCTCCCCAAGTACCGGTTTCGTGAATTCGTTTCCTACGCCACAACCGAAAACTGATGAACCATGCCAATGCAGCAAAAACGGCTGGACCTAAAAGGGCGGATCCGGTATTCATCTTTGGATACGTTTTTTCAAAGTCATGGTGATTCTAACGCTCCGTTGAAACGTACTACAGGCTGTTAAGGATTTCCCGCGTACGAGGCTGGTTGGAATTCAAGCCGAGTGACTTGTTATAGGCTTCTTTGGCGTCGGGAACTTTTCCGGTTTGCAAACTTAACCCACCCAACATGTTCCATGCCTGATAATTGGACCCATCCAATGACAGGCTATACTTCAGCGCCAGAATCGCATCGGGCGTACGGTTCGCACGAAGAAAAAGTTGAGCCATAATAAAATGATTGGCAGCCGTGTCATCGAAAGTGGAAAGCATTTTTTCCAACGGAGTTGTCACGACTTCCCATTGTTTAAAAAGCCATTGTTGTTGTCGGGTATTGAGCGAAGTCAATGTACTCAAATTCGTATTACCAGCCACCAAATCACCGTTTCGAATTTTCGTCAATGATTGCCCCATCAACGCCCAATCATTTCTTGGGTTGGCTTCAACCGCTACGTCGAAATGGCTCTCGGCCAGTAAATATTGTTCGCTGTCCCAAAAGATCCGGCCCAGAATCGCGTTCGCCATGGAGAGTTGGTCAGCATCTTCGCCCACTTGTGCAAGACACTGATGAACGGCGTCCACCGCCTTTTGTCTGTAGGAAATCCCCGAGAAGGAATAGGCTTCTGCTGTGACCAGCCAATATCCCGGATCAATTTCCGATAAGATAGCAGCCCGCTCGAAACTTTGACCGGCCCAATCATAATAACCCGCCATCAAAAACACTTCGGCACATTCCACAAGCAATTCCGCATCGCGGCTTTTCCGAATATTGAGATCATCATAGTGCTGGATGGCGTCATCTAATAATGTACGGGCATAAACCTTGTGTTTTTGGGCAGATTCCGCTTGCCCCATCCGAATAGCGTCGTCGTAGGCCTTCAATACTTGGCGTGCTTCATCGACCAGGTTACGCCCTTCGGCGAGGCGATCGACCTTCAGTGAATTGCCGCAGGCAACAAGAAATGCGGCCGCGATGGTTAATGTCACAATTGAATGGCTAAATCGCATCCTGTTCGGCCACCAATTCGTCGGGTTCGGACGCCATTTCCGTTTTATAACCATCGTCTGACTCTTCTCGCCAAAGCAAAGTTTCCATGGTTTCCATGAGCGGAGTAAATGTGTTGCGATCCAACGCACAAACCGGAATCCCCTGGAACTTGTGAATCAAATGCTGAATCGTTTCTTCAGAGCATTGATCAATCTTGTTTAGAATTACGAGAGCAGGTTTCGTATGAAATTCCAACTCTTCCAGAAGCCCGTTGACCGCCTCGTATAAATGTTCAACGTCTGGATTCGATGCGTCCAACACATGTAAAAGAAGGTTTGCAGGAACCATTTCTTCGAAAGTTGTTTTGAATGCTTCTTTCAATTCAACCGGAAGGTTTCTGATGAAACCCACGGTATCCGTGATAATGATTTCCCGTTCTTTTGGAAAACGTAATCGGCGGGAAACGGGATTCAGCGTCGCGAATAAAGCATCTTTCGCGGTCACTTCACTTTTGGTCAAATGGTTGAGCAACGTGGACTTCCCGGCATTCGTGTATCCGACGATTGCAACCGTAGGGACCTTCTTGTCCGTCCTCCGACTTCGGCGCAAACGGCGCCTATCCCCCAACTTGTTTACTTCCCGCTGGAGTTGAGCAATACGGTCTTGAGCACGGCGACGGTTGAGTTCCAATTTCGTTTCACCAGGACCGCGACCACCAATACCACCCGTTAATCGTGACATCGCGGTATGTTTACTGCTCAAATGAGGGAGCATGTAACGGAGTTGCGCCAATTCAACTTGAATTTTCCCTTCACGCGTTTCGGCTCTTTGAGCAAAGATATCCAAAATGACCATGGTCCGGTCCAGGATTTTCATGTCGGTGATATTTGAAAGGCTCTTCACCTGAGTAGGAGTCAGATTGACATCGAAGATCAGGGATTCTGCGCCTAATTGCATCGACTTGATAATGATAGTCTTCAATTTACCTGTCCCAATAACGGAACGCGGGTCGGCTTTACGCCGCTGGAGTACTTCGTGGACCACCTCTATACCGGCACTCTCTGTCAATTCCACGAGTTCGGCAATCGATTCTTCCATCGCCGGGCGCCGCTCTTCCGAAATGTGGAGTAATATAGCTTTATCCGCGAGTGAACTATCTGTTTTTCGCGCAGCGATCTTTTGAGCGTGTTCCTGCTCCAGTGCTGCAATCATTTCGAGATAATCTTCTTTGAGATCGTAGACCGTCGTCGGAGGGTACACTTCCCACGGCTTGTCGTCTTCACTAGAAGGCACAATGTGGGCGTAATGCAGTTTTCCGGGAAGTCCCTCATTTTGAATCTGGATCGCGCACACCAGATCTAAACGGAGCAACGCCAAATCGGTAAAATCATCTTCATCCAGCGCGCCGTCATGCAAGTGGGTGTGGATCAGACGTAACCCGCAAAACCGTTCACGACCGCGACGGTATTTGGATAGATCGGGAAGGAAAACGGTACGGGCGTCTCCTACGATAAGTTCACGGATGTGACCCCGTCGATCGATAAGAAATCCGATTTGCTGATTGAGTTCAAAACTGAACTCGGTCATTGCACGAGCGAGTTCCTGTGAAATGATCAGATCGGTGGGGCATCGACGGCTGGCCAGACGGTCCAGTCGTTTTCTTTGAGACGGTTTTAGGCCGTCGATATTTCCGGATATTGCTACTTTTGACACTAGAGTTAATTATCCGCCCGAAGATATGATTTCACTACTGTAGCATAACCCGGCGAATAATTTTCTGGCTTTCCACGGCATCCAGCGTTTTTTGCGCTCTCCGGATTTCGGCGGTATCCAATTTTTCCAGTTTTTTCCAGAAAATGGACAGATTACCTAAAGCTATTTGACAGGCATGACTGGGGTCCAGTCGCTGCGGCATGATATCTAGGGTGAGGAATCCTTTATGTTTCGAGGTTTTGAGATAGAATAACGTTTCCATCAATTCCCACATGTTTACGCTGCCCGGAATCATAGCGTCGTCCCACTGGCGGTAGTTGTCGCTGAAATAAACCTTAAACAGCTTGTTCGCCCGCGTGAGAAACGCAATAGATTCTGCAGGGTTTTCACCAGCCATCATCGCATGGCTAAAACTCATCGAAACTCCTACATTTTTCATGGCAATTTCTTGACACAGGGACAGGCTTTTCCCGACCGTAGCAACGGTCAAATGTTTGCGGGGTTCGCGAGGTTTGTACGCGATGGCCACATTAACATCAGGAGATGCATACTTTGCGATGGTTTTGATTGAGGAAATAACAGTATTCCAATGAGTCCCGTAATCGCACTGGAATGGATAGTCGAATCCATCGGAGTAAAGACGGAGCGTTATATCGCTTGTTCCCAAGGTACGGGCGATATCGACGGCTTTTCGGCCTTCGTCGATGGCGGCGTTGCGGGTTTTCTGGTGCTGGTTCCCGAAGGCGCCGAGCATGTATTTACGGTCGTAGGTGAGATTTACGGAAACTGCGGAGCATTCGAGATTGTAGTCTTTCAACATCCGCTTCACGTCTTTTGCGGTCATTTCGTTGGAAATGTCGGTTTGTTCGAGTTCAACGCCTTTTACACCTTTCAATTTGGTGGCGGCGGAGATTCTCTCTTGTAATTTAGGTGATTCGCGATATCCTTCGACGCAATAGCGGTCGGCTGCACCGGAAAAGATATTTAACGCGACTGAAAACTTAGGAATCATTCTTAACTCCGTTCTAAAGACTTAAATTTCAAAGTGTTATGTGGTTTTAGCGTACCTATATTTTATTTACAATAAGAAAACATAAGGTAAAGACGCTGTTCAGGATGACCAATACGTAGTGAAGATTCACGTAATAACGTCAAAGGTGATTGGCTCAATTGCGGCTATTTTAATTTATTCCGATTGATTTGTCAAGACTTTTAACGTTGTCGATACTGGTATGTCTATATATAGCAGTATGTTCTGAACGGATAATAGTTAAAAAATATAACAAAAAGGCAAAAAAAAGGGGCGAGTGCATGGCAGCGGGGGAACTACCTAATATGCACTCGCCGGTGGTGGGAACCAGTCATTTCTGACTGTTCTCCTCGTAAAGAACTGGGGGAAGTTCTTTACGAAGCTCTATAAATACATAACGATCAAACTGTCATGTTTATTTCGCTCACTAGATACGGAAGAGTATACCCCTTCCATATAGCTTGTCATATTACCATGGAATATCTGAGTTGTCAACCATTAATCGAAAATAAATATTGGCACGTGTTCGAAAAACGCTAAATCGTTGGTATGAAGGTGGTTAAACTGTCAAAAAAACGAAGGAATTGGACCAAAAACGGGCTATTAAGGAAAAACGTCGAATTTTTTATGCGAAATGTGCGCCCGAAATCTGTGCAAAACGCCTCACCTCATTTTTTTTCGAATGTTGGAAGGTCCACTATTGCGAAAGAAGCCGTTGCGGTGGCGACTAACTTGTCCCCCACTTTTACTTCTGCCTCCAGAAACGCGATAGTTCGACCTCTCTTGACAATTTTTCCGACGCCGATCATGGTGCCGGAAGTAACGGGTGCCAGGTAAGACATTTTGGCTTCGATGGTACTACCGGTTTTCCCGTTTTCTACCGTGGAAAGAAGGGCGACCGCCATGCAGGTATCGGCGATGCTAAAGGCGACGCCGCCGTGCACGATCATTCCGGGATGAAAATGATTTTCGGTGACTTCCATCGTGACGGTACACTTCCCGTCGCCGACATCGCCGATCTTCATACCCAAAAGCTCGGCGTATTTGTTGTGTCCTTCTTTATTTAGTTTGGTCAATGAAGCCATTTACTTACTCCGTCTTGCTTGAATACTAAATTGTCTTCTACGTTAAAGGGGACGCATAATAGGCGATTCACGCCCTTATTTACCAATCAAAGGAACACGTACGCTATGAGTTTTATTGCAGAGCGGATGGGTCATATCGATGCAAGCGGGATACGAAAAGTATTCGCATTGGCCGCCAACATGACCAACCCGATCAATTTGAGTATCGGCCAGCCGGATTATGACGTCGACGAAATTGTAAAACAGACGGCTATCAAGGCAATTCAGGAAGGCCACAATTCCTATACACAAACCTGGGGAATCGATGAGCTACGAACGGCGTGTTCCGACTATTACGATTCGCGTTTCGGGGTTGGGTTGGAAAACGTGATGATTACGGGTGGGGTTTCGGGAGGGCTGTTCCTGACGTTGTTGGCGACGGTCAATCCGGGAGACGAAGTTCTTTTTGCTGACCCGTATTTTGTGATGTACAAGCATCTGGTCAATTTGATCGGCGGTAAGAGCGTTCCCATCAATACGTATCCCAATTTCAAACTGACGCCTGAGTTAATTGAAGCTTCGATTACGGAAAAATCGAAGCTTTTGATTGTAAATTCTCCTTCCAATCCCACGGGTGTGAGTATGAACGCCGAGGAATTGCAGGCGATAGCGGATGTGGCCAAGAAGCACAATTTATTGGTTCTTTCCGATGAAATCTACGAACGGCTGCATTACGACGGCGAAGCCGATACGTTGGTAGGTCGCTACGACAATGTCATTTTGCTCAACGGGTTTTCAAAGATGTCGGCTATGACCGGTTGGCGTGTGGGGTTTGCGGCGGGACCGGAAGAAATCATTCAAGAGATGAATACTCTTCAACAATATTCGTTCGTTTGTGCCCCATCGATGGCGCAACATGCGGCTATTGAGGCGTTGAAGTTTGATCACTCTGCGAAAGTCGTGGCGTATCGAGAGAAGCGGGATCTGGTTCACAGTCTGTTGTCTGAGAATTTTGATGTTGTGAAACCGAACGGCGCATTTTACATTTTCCCGAAAGCTCCCAATGGAGATGGTGAAGCTTTTGTGGCGAAGGCTATCGAGAACAACGTGCTCATTATTCCGGGAAGCGTATTCAGTGAACACAACTCCCATTTCCGAATCAGTTTCGCCGCGGAGAACGACACGATTCGTAAGGGCGTCGATGTATTGAATACGTTGGTCGAAGGCTAACGATGAAGACTATCATGCACAGTTACACGATGCGGGATTTTTCTGTGGAAGAAGCGTTCGCCCATGCGGCTCTGTGCGGTTACGACGGAATTGAAATGCAGCGCGTTCACTTCAACGAGAATTACCTCGAATCTGAAATCACCACATTGAATGCGCTGAGTGAAGAGCACCGCGTTCCTATTCATTGCATTGGGTTTACGGGCAGTATACTTTCGGACGATTCGAAGGAAATCGAAGAAACCATGGCGCTCGTTGAAAAGAATATTCGGCTCTGCGGCGAGCATTCGATTCCCATCATGAACGGGTTTACGGGGATGCTGACGAGTGATACGCCTGACGATTGGGGCACGAACGGCTCGGCAATAGCAGAACAGCGGCATTTCGATCGGTGCGTGGAAGGGTTACGTCATTTAACGGGCGTGGCCGAAGAGGCGGGAGTGACGCTTACGCTGGAAATTCACATGAACACCATTCACGATACCGTGTCCTCCACTCTCGCGCTGCTTGAGGCGGTCGATTCGCCCCGCCTGCTGGCGAATCCGGATCCGGGGAACATGTTTGCTACATCACCGGCAGAGCAGGATCCTAATGCTCTGGACGCGTTGAAGGGGCGAATTGGGTATTTTCATTTCAAGAATTGTCGATTGAACGAAGGCACATACGATTATTCGCCGTTCTTGGGCGACGGCGATATCGATATTGCCGCCTATTTGAATGCGATGTATGAATCGGAATATTCTGGACCGGTCTGTATTGAATATGTGGGTGATGGCGACGCGCGCGAATCGGCGAAGGCAGATTTGGCGTATTTGAAAAGCCTCTAATCTTAATTGATGTTTGGATGTCACGATGGGTGGACGATCGACCAGTGAAGTGTTGGCGGACGTAATCGCCGAACATTATGATCTGGGTGATGTTCAAGAGCCCCAAATGCTGGAGGCGGCGCACCAACGACGTCATCTGAAACTGGTTGTCGATACTTCCGAAGGTAAATTCCTGGTCAAAACCTACAACCGCCTCCCCGAAATCCTCGACAATCTCCGCTTTCAACATCGTTTGTCTGCGTTCCTGGAAGAGAACGAATTACCGATCGCCCATATTCAGGAAGCGAAGAACGGGAAGAAAATAATCGAGCAGGATAAGTGGGCCATGGAACTTCAACGTTTCATCCCCGGCGATGCGATGAAAATTACATCGAAGACGCTGCCGGAAGCTTCGAAGGCGTTGGGTAAGTTTCACCATGTGTGTCGAGATTATCCGGTGCCTGAACGAGACGCGCGAAAGTGGCGATTCAGCGAAGTCCCTCGCGAGATGTTTGCTCAGTTGTATGCTGAGGCGCAACGTCAGGGCGGGTCGCCCGGGTTGGATAAGCAATGCAACACGATCGCATTGTTTCTGCAGGAATCGACGAATGAATTGAGTTGGGGCGCGTTCGATTTGTTCGAGACTGGTTTGATTCATGGTGATTGGCACAGCGGGAATCTGATATTCAACGGGAACACGTTGGGGGCCATCATCGATTTGGAGTTTGCGGGCGACGGATGTTATTTGGAGGATTTGGCGTACGCGCTTTCGAATCTTTGTGTGCGGACGGCGGTTGATGAGGAACGGTTGGAACAGCGGACGGAAATGCTTCTCCACCACTATCAGGAGTTTCGGACGTTGTCGCCGTCTGAGGAGAAGGCGTTGTATTTTGCGGTGGGTATTAAGCATATCGCGACGGTTTGTTTTCAGATTAAGCAGTTGGATGGGAAAGTGGCGGGTTACAACGCGGTGGAATGGATCGAGAAGTTGTCGATTCAGATGCAGTGGTTGACGGATCGGGCGGTTCGGGTTCAGCAGGGGTTGTTCTGATCACTATTGGGAAATCTCCGTTTAAGATATCGTGCGCTAAAATAGACCTCCATCATTTTTTATGGGAAAAAATTTAGTAACGAGCTGTAAAGTTGACTCCTTTCTCACGGCTCCAAAAACCACTCCGCTACTCTGTAAATTTTCTATGTCACGAACTATTTATAGATCGCAAACGGTGCACCTTGGAATTCGCATCGAATTTATTGATGGTATAATTTTTATCTGTATTGTGTTTGTATGTAACCCTTGACTTATTACACTTAATTATGGTTTTATCATACTTTACCATTTGCACTCACAGTGCCGTGTCAATATGTAGATAACGATCGGGCAGGTATTCAAAAGTCTAAAGGTGCTCTCGAAAGACTTGGAGCGGTATCGGCGAGATTCAACGTCCGATTTTGGAGAGGTGGTTGGAGATGGAAAATATCCCGGAAATAGTCGAGAAATTTAAAGAATTGTCCAGTGAGTTGGAGAAATCCGATTCCGGTCAGCGTTCGTTGGATCCTTTGGAGAGAGAATATCGATTCGCGCGCGAAAACTTCGAAACAGGCAATTATCAGAAATCGGCGGGTTTGACTGCGGATCTGATAAAAACGTTACTGGCGGGAATCATCAAATCGAACCACATGGAGTTGCACAAGGACCCGTCGTTCCGGGAGGCTTGGCAACGGTCGTACGAAAACGCAAAAGGGCTGGAGCCCGGTTTGGAAAGTACCTCTCATCCGGTCGAATGGTCTCTACCTGATTTGTGTTCGATCTATGACGAGGCAGAGATATGGAAATTACTGGCCGGGGTCTACATGGAACAGGCCCCTTTGTTACGCTCCTTTAAATGGTCCATGGTGCCGGAACTCGTAGAAGTCTGTAAACTCGTTAGTCTTTCAACAAAAGACGAGGAAGCAAATAGGGAATATCAAATTCAACTCGGCGTCCAGCAACTCCTGTGCGTTGCTGTACCGCTGCTCAGAGTATATAAGGAGATCGAAATATCGCCTTATCACTTACTCGCCAATTTTACTGATATGAGCGAAGAAATTAAGCAAATCCGAGCAAGCCATACCAAGTTGAGCGAGATTAGCAGTCGACTCAGCTATATTGAATCGGTCGAATCCGAAGTTTCTATTCGTCCGTTTCAATGGATCAAGTTTCGTGGAATGCTGATCAACGCGACCGATTCCAGCCGCAACATTTCGTTTAAGGTGGAGACCTTGGTGAATATGTTAAGTACTATCCACCAGGGAATTCGGGCATGGTGCTTACCGAATGATGATACGAATATTGGTGATATCAGTACACTAGCAAGCAAAATCCTTTTTGAATCCGGCTATCGAAGTGGCGCCAATTTCGGATGGACCATGCACGAGATTTTCCAGAAGGATCATCGTGAGTTACAATTGCAGGACAAGATAGAACTTTGGTGCGAGTTTGATTCAGATGTGGGGTTTGGGTTTCTCTCTTTGCCCGACGACGGCATTAAAGAAGAGAAGGGAGAGAAAAATAAAATCTCCTATACTGAAATCAGTATTCGTGTGAAATTGTCCCACAATTTTCTTGCCTACAGGCGGGAAACTTCTCAAACAAACTTGTGTAGCTTCATGTGCGGATATATTCAAGGAGTCTTGGAGAAAGTAACGGGCCAACCGCTCAAGGTGAATCACGATGCGGACGAATGCGAGCAGTTTGTCGCGGACCTCGATCATTGTACCTACCATATCTCTACCGACTCGGAGAAACTCGTCAGAGATCTTCTCAATGCGAAAGGCCGGTTTTCTCAAGGGTATTCGCCGAGCCTGCCTACGAATGGACACAACCAGATGATGGGTGAAGAGGCGGAATAATGCAGGATTGGCAAGGAATTCGAGAATCGATCACGGCTCATTTGACTCATCTCGAACTGGACAAAAAAGTGCGCGATGGTTTTATTTCCGAAGCGCGGACCGCAATTGCTTTTCTCCAAACGAACCCGGCGGAAGGGCGAAAAAGACTTCGCACTTTAGCAGGGCGCCTAAACGGGAAGGAACGAAGACCGATCTTGGATTTACTCGAGCAGGTAGCCAGTGATACGGCTCCGCGCGTCGAGCCTAGACACGCGGAAGCCAAAAATGAAATAGACGATATTCAATTTGATTTAGGCATTGTTTGCGCGCTTCATGATCCGGAATTCAAACGCGTCTTTGAACTTTTGGAAAATTTGGAAGTGGTGGAGTCAGAAATTGGCGGCGTCGGTGGCAATCACACATATTACGTTGGCTATTTTAACGGCGAGAATTCTTGTCGAGTCGTTTTGGCTCACCCAAACGTCAAAGGAATGGTCGACTGT